>Ga0206131_10007301_pt1 | contig 11110 bp, 8 predicted proteins | sample Helgoland_Spring_FD_148636 | JGI IMG/M metagenome (GOLD analysis project Ga0206131, IMG submission 148636) | Pelagic subsurface seawater microbial communities from Kabeltonne, Helgoland, North Sea - Helgoland_Spring_Bloom_20160517_1 | ecosystem: Environmental > Aquatic > Marine > Epipelagic ... | reverse complement strand
CTTTATAGAAGACTTCTGGGTATAAAAAATGCTTTTTCTGAGGGAGATGATCTTGTGATGTTGGACGATCTAGAAGCCTGCAATAATTATCAACTAGATTTAAATGATTTAAAAAACTTAGGAATGCCTATTTCAATAATCCTAGGCAGCAAAGATAAGTTAGTTGACCTAAAGGCTGTAAAAAATTTTACGGCTATGGTTCCCTGTAATACTTACACAATGAATGAGGTAGGGCATTTCTCATTTTTTGAAGATCCTATTGGATTAAGCAACTTAATTACTAAGATTATTTAAGAACTTAAAAATTTAAGTCCACACAAATAAAATCATTGGAATAGAGATTGCAACAATTACACATTCTAGCGGCAATCCAAGACGCCAGTAATCTCCAAACTTGTAGTTTCCAGGTGCCATAACCAAAGTATTGCACTGATGACCAATGGGTGAGAGGAATGCGCAACTTGCACCTACAGCCACTGCCATCAAAAACGGCTCGACGGGCTGCCCAACCTGCAATGCTAGATTAGCTGCAATAGGAGCCATGATAACCGTTGTCGCTGCATTGTTTACGATATCTGATACAAACATTGTGATCACAAGAATCATTAGAATAAGCCAAGGTAAATCCATCCCATGAGTGGAGGTAGAGATAAAGTTAGCGATGTTTAAGGAAATACCAGAGGTTTCTAGTGCTTGACCCACCGGAATCATTGCTGCGAGCATAACCACAACAGGCCATTCTATATTCCTATATAAATTTCCATTGAGGACTTTGATAGAGATAAAGGCAATAACGCACAATAAGAAAGCAACAACTATGTTCATCACATTAAAGGCGGTCAGGGCAATTGCTGCAGTAAACAATATTAGACTTTTTAGCAGTCGGCTTCTACTTGGAATGGTTTGCAAATCTCTTTCCATGAGAGGCATTAAACCTAAATGCTTGATTCTTTCTTTCACGCCTTCGTCATCGATTGTGCGAACTCCAAGCAGCAATACATCCCCAACTTTAAATGCTTCTTTGGCCAGTCGAGTTCGAAACTTTGCCCCTCTTCTCCATAAACCCAGTAAAGCAAGATCATCTGAAGCAAGACGTTTGAGGAATTCATGCTTGCGACCAATCAATCTAGAGCCGGCTGTTACCATTACTTCGATCTCAGCTAAATCTGATTCTTGAATTGTGTTTAAATTCTCTGCAATTTCAAACCCTAATCGCTCTTGAATAGAAGCTATGTCATCGGGAGAAGTTTTAATCACTAATACTTGACCTGGTTGAATTTTTTTAGCCATTGAAACTCTTGAGACCCCACCGGTTTCATTTACCACCCCCAGAACCTCTGTTTCTGGACCAGAAATTTTCTTGATCTCTGATAGCCTCATTCCAATCGCATTACTATCGTCCCTAACTTTTATTTCAAATAAGTAGTTCTTTAGGTCAATCAAGCGCGTTGTGTCTTTCTCATTTTCTCGAACCGTAACAAATCTATATCCAATTAAAGCAATAAACAAAATACCCAGAATACTTACTGCCAGTCCAACAAAAGAGTAATCAAAGAAATTAAAGGCAACACCCGTATATTCTTGTCTATACTGAGCAATAATAATATTTGGAGGAGTGCCTATAACAGTATTCATTCCACCTAAAATGCTCGCAAAAGCCAATGGCATTAAAAATTTTGATGGGTTCCACTCCATTTTCTGGCAAACCGATAAAGTAATAGGAAGCAACAATGCCATGGCTCCAATATTGTTCATGAATGAAGATAGCAGGGCGGCAATGACCATAATTATAATAAGAAACTGATTTTCACTAAGAGTTAATCTTGAAAAAAGATTACCAGCCAGGCTGACCATACCGGCTTCTTGAAGACCTTTACTGATCAAAAGTACCAATGCTACAGTCACGACTGCCGGGTGACCAAACCCAGAAAATGCATCATTGGCGGGCACTATTCCCATGAGAACCAAAGCAGCCAAACACAGCAAAGTCACAGCGTCATAACGCCACTTCCCCCAAACCAGCAGTCCCATCAAAACAACTAGAGCAATAGTCAAGATGCTTTGATCAGACATATAATAGCTACTTAATCTTCAGCTTAGGCGCATTCGTCATCACGCTTTTAATTCCCTTGTTAAGACCGCTTTTATCTTTATAGCTTTGAGATGTAGCAACTACTTTATTGTTTCCCGACACAACATTAAAGGTCCATTTACCACCGCGACTCTCGTGCAATTTAAAAGAGTCCTTATTAATAGAATTATTGGCTAGAGCCGTGATACCTCTTATGCAACCTGACTTAGATGCATAACCCTGGCTTGCGCAAATAATCTCGCCGTTATTTGCTCTTAACCGAAAGCGATATTTGCCAGCCTTATCTTGATAAATCTCAAACATTTTGTCTCCTATTTTTATTATTTAGAACGCATATCCTAACAAAAATTGTAGTCTTTAAATATTTTTTTTAAATCTAAATCTACTAATCTTGGCTTCAGGGCTATAATTCTCAAATGAAAAATATCCTAGCTATGTCAAATCAGTTCTTTGGAGCATTAATTGTTTTAAATATTGCCCATCAAATTGCCCAAAGCACTGAGTTCTTTTCTATTTCTGCCCAATGGTCATTAGTTTTTCATGCGCTATCCATAGGCATTTTCTCTTTTGAATTCATCTTAAGGGTTGCGGCTGAGAGAAAATTTAGTATTCTGCTTTTTCTCGATGGCGCAGTAATTATTAATTATTTTCTTTTTCCTATTTTTGATTTAAGGCTTTTTAGACTATTCAGGCTCTTTAATATCTTCAGTCAATCAAAGTTCTTATTACCAACCAATACTTTGATTCAAACCATCATTCTGCAACGCAGCGCTTTGCTTGGCACGCAGTTTATGGTCCTGTCCATATTATTAGTAGTGTCGACGCTGATCTATTTTTTAGAGTCTAAAGTGCAGCCAGAAGTATTTGGAAGCATCCCTGCGACCATGTGGTGGGGAATAGCGACTCTAACCACCGTAGGCTATGGAGACGTTGTTCCAGCAACAGATTTGGGGAAGATACTGGCAAGTTTTACTATGTTAATCGGGATTGGCATGTTTGCACTGCCGGCAGCCATACTGGCCTCAGCTTATTATGAGCAAATCCAAAAAAGAAATTTTCTAATAAGTTTTGAAGCCATTGCCTCTGTTCCATTATTTCAAGAAGTGCCTTTTGGCGCTATTGGCAAGATTAATGAGAAATTGAACGTTGCTCACTTCAATAAGGGCGAGATAGTTTTTAATAAAGGTGATCTGGCAGATTCTTTATTTATTATTGAGTTTGGAAGGGTTGAGGTTCAGCTAGAAAATCAATCGATAGAGCTAAGTGCCGGAGAGTATTTTGGCGAAATGGCGTTAATTGGAGATACCTCTAGAAATGCCACTATTGCAACTCTTGAGGATACCAAGTTATTGGAACTTACCAAAGCTGACCTCCATGAGTTAGCCAAAGATTATCCTGTGCTTTTTCAAGAGTTAGAACTGACGTCCTCAAACCGATCTGGCTAGCTAAACATCTCCTTTATCAGGGGCGGCAACATGAGAAACATTTTTTGATAGCAGGCCATCAGTTGAATATTTGCTGATCTCTAATGCATCTGAACTTTCCATGTAAACAGACGTTGAGGGATAAGCAAACTCTGAGCCATTGGTTCTAACAATTTTAATAATCTCAAAAATGAGGTCTTGCTTAATTTTCGAGAAATCTGTCAGAGACACTGGGTCTGTATAACAAAGCACTCTGACATCAATCGAGCTTGACGCCAGCTCTTCAGTTCTTGCAAAAGATTCTTGGTCGGGGTTGACAGCAAAATCTGATGAGCTTGCAATGAATGCTGTAATATCGTCACAAACCTTTGCCAGTTGCTCTTGAGTCGTCGAGTAGATGAGGTTCAGATGCCAGCTGATTCTTCGGTATTTCATGTTTCCATGGTTGATTACTAAAACGTCTGATAGCTCTTTATTTGGGACCAACATGGGCGCCGTATCAAACATCCTTATTAAGGTGGATCTAAAGCCTATATCTTCAACCATGCCATGAAGCTGTCCAGGCACTTCTATTCTATCGCCTGGCTGAAATCTATTTTCACCAATAATTAACAATCCAGAAATAAGATTTTTAAATAAGTCTTGAGCTCCAAGGGCTAAAGCGACAGAAAATAATCCCAGGCCAGCAACCAATGGACCGATTTGGATACCAAAAATATCAAGGATAATGCCAATACCAACAATCCAAACAATCATTCTTGCAGCTCGTTCTAGCCACATTGTCATTGACTTAGTTAACACTGAGCGCGAAGTAACGGCCTGAAAAATTGGAGAAATGCTATTGGCCATAGCGCTAAAAATGGTAAAAGCAATCATAGCTTTTACTAAATTGGTTGCAAAGATATTAGCCATGCCTGTCAGTGGCAGATAAACAGCAATGACATAAAGTGAAATAGTAATAGGTATGTATCCTAGAGGTTTCTTTAGTGAGTCAAGCAGGACATCGTCTATCTCTGAGTCTGTATTATTTGTTAATTTTTCTAGCCATTTCAGTACTCTGCCTACAAAAATAGCTCTGATAACAGCGCCTGTAATAAATATAGCTATTGAAACTATAATTTCTGTTATGCCAATCCCAAGAAACCCTTGCTCCCAAACGTTTGCAATAATCTGTATTAATCCTTCCATAATCTACTCAAATCATATGAAAACCTTGTTGAGATTGATTCATCAGCTTTTTCTGCTAGCAGCGGCGGGTCAGAGTCATGCGATGATGAGTATTGCATCTCAATTATAAAATCTTCATTTACCTTAAAATTTAAAGCTAAAATCATACTTGCTTTGTAGTCATTCTCAAAGTCATTCAGGCTTGGTTGAAAATAGATAGTTGGTTGTAAATAAATATTTTCAGCAATTTCAAAAGCATTGTGGAGGTAGAAGCCTAATCTTTCAGTGGTTTTAGACTGGTTAGCAAGGTTGACTTCATCCTCTTGCAAGATGCCTGCACCAAATCGAGCCGTTGGGGTGAGCTCATATCTGATTCCGCCTCCAAGCACTGATCTCTTATTGTAATTTCTAAAGGGGTTTTCACTGTATTGGGCAAAAATTTCCCAGTTTATTAAATTATCTCCAATGAAAACATATCTTCCATGCATAAATGTTGAGTTATCAATTGGCTTGCCATTAGATTTTCTTTTGCTTTCCTGGAGAATTAGAAATGACTCAGTCTCATCTGAGTTATTATCAAAACGCAATTGGATAGAAGAAAAATCTCTATCTCTATTTCCTCTTGAAGCATCAAGACTAGCTGTGATATTTGCAAAAAAACCCACTTGACCTTCGCGTCTCAAGTCTTCGATATTAACGATTGCTTGGCCTAATACACCAAAGGAAGCTAGGCTGAATGCCGCCATGGTTAAGCATTGCAACTTATTTATTTTTTGCGACATATACTCCCTCCCAGTCTAGGGGTGGTGGATTTATGATGTATTCTTCAATTCTTGCGCTCATATGCGCGTAGTATAGTCCAAGCTCATTAGGACAGACAGTTAATTCTTGAATCATAGCTTTTGCAGCTTGCCAGTTTTGCTGGCGATATTCACTTAAAAATACTTCATGCTGAGAAAAGAATCCATCCGCAAACTTTGTTTCAGGTTTAAAGCAAGTAAAAATTGTTTCAGGAGTTGTTTTGCCTTTCACTGAAATTTTATCCATCTCTACCATTTGAAAGCTTGCGTCTTCTAGGTAAGTATTCTCTCCAATGACCATGGTGAGTCCATAATTTGATGATTGCCCTTCAAGTCTTGAAGCTAAATTGACAGCATCACCTAGAACGGTATAGTCAAAACGCTTGTCAGATCCCATATTGCCAACAATGCAATTCCCAGAGTTGATGCCAATACCAACCTCTAATTTAAAATCTAAGTCTTTATTTAATTCTAGATTAAATTTTGATAGAGCCTCATTCATAGCATGAGCAGATTTAATGGCTAATTCCCTGTGATTAGCTTGATCTGTAGGAGCATTCCAAAAAGCCATGATGCAATCACCCATGTATTTATCTATGGTGCCACCATGATCCAAGATTGCATTTGATAGAACTGTAAGCAATTGATTAATTAGCTTGGTGAGAGCCTCTGGATCATCTTTGTATTGTTCTGAGATTTTTGTAAAACCTCTGATATCAGAAAATAAAAAGGTCATTTCTTTTCTCTCTCCACCTAGAACCAAGGATTCGCTGGATTCAGCCAAACGATTAACCATTTCCGGAGAAAGGTATTGTGCAAAGGCGCCTCTTACTCTGCTTCGTTCAAGCTCAGTAAACAGAAAATTAAAAAAAGTCACAACCACGTATACACTCAATGAAATTATCAATGGCGATATTGGATCAACTAAAAATAGCTTCGACTTAAAAAAATAGTAACTCGAACCTATGATTCCACTAGAACCTACAATCAAGATACTCAATCCCCCAATGGGTCCTAAGGCTTGAATGCTTAGAGTAACTAGCACAGCTAATACAAGGCCAGCAAGAAACTCTGCTCCAAAAAGCCAGTCCGGCCTTTGCAGAAATTCATTGGCAAAAATTTGCTGAATAAACTGAGCAATGACTGTGACTCCGGGAATATTTTTTTCTGTGGGCGTAGATCTGAGATCAAGCAGGCCGGCAGCAGATGTTCCAACAAGCGCAATCTTGCCCTCAAAAAATTCAGGCGGTATTAATCCTGAGATTACATCTCCTGCAGAGACTGAAGGAATATTTTTGGTAGGGGCAAAGTAAACCCATACATTTCCCTCAGGTGTTGTTGGAATGGTGAGAGGACCCAATTTGATATTATTGATACCTGTTTGAGCGCCGAAGGCTTCCTCGCTTGAGGCATTAGAGGACTTAATCTGAAAAGTTGAGGCTCCCAAGGCCACTCTTGTCATTTCTAGGGCAAGACTTGGGACTAACTGATCATCAATTCTCTCAAAGGTGGGTAATTGGCGAACAATTGCATCATTATTTCCTATACTCATTGAGCCAATCCCTGAAGCTTTGTCATTAAGCGGTTTGATATTATTTTGTGCACCCAGATAATTTCGAATGAATTGCTTGGGATCATCACCTTGAGTTACCAAGCCATATTTAGCCTTATAAGGCTGAGTGTTATTTTTATTATTTAAAGCCTGACCTAGAACAACGGTTCCATGATTCACAATGGCCTGGGCAAAAAGCTCATCATTACTCGGCAATTTTGATAGTTCTTTTTTTAATGCTTGGTTGAGAGGGTAGCTGTCAATGAAATTCTCAGGATTGGTTCTATCTGATTCCGCAAAGACAATATCAAATCCTAGTGCAGCAGCTGCATAAGCTTGATTTGTTAATTTTGCTAATTGATTTCTTGGCCAGGGCCACTGCCCAATTTCTGCAAGCGAACGATCATCAATATCAATGATGACCAAAGGATCCTCAGAGTGGATCTCTCTAGGTAACATTCTTTGGAAGGTATCAAAAGAATAATTTTGTAAGCTGCTAAAAATTTGCAAAGGATTAAGAATCGGCAAAAAACTTACTAAGATTGCAAAGGCTAAGAGACCATATCTAGAGAGTTGTTTAAAGTTTTTTTTCATAAGCATTTCTTAGTTACTCAGTAAAGTTAATAACTTTTTGAACATATTTTTTATGAATTTTTAAGGGCAGATCTAGAACGTTTATTACTTTCATTAATTCTTTATATACTTCAACAGCAGTCCTATCTTTCTGAAGTTCACTCAGTGCATTTTGGATTGTCCATGTAAAATAAGGCCTAGCCATTTCAAAGTGTTTCAAATTTTTACCTGTAAACATCGATTCTTCTTTTAATTTGATGGCTTGTTTAGCCCATAATTTGGTTGCAGGCTGACCCATAGAAAGTAATTTATTAATTTTTGACGGATGATCGCGCAGCCAAGTAGCTATTTTTTGGTCTTTAAACGCGTTAATAACTAGGAACCATGAAAAGTAAATTTTAAATATATTTGATTTACCTTCTAATGATTGATTTTTCCCTGGTTCTGCATCAATCCACGTTATTCCCCTCATCATTATTTTTTGAATTGCCTCTGTATGAACGTCATCAAGATTTTTAAAATAGTAATAAAAAGTGCCATAAGAGGTCTTAGACTCCTTGGCAACAGCATGAACTGAAACCTTTTTATTTTGATCGATGAGGTTAATTGTCGCATCAACCAGCTTGGCTTTTTTTTCATCAGATTTTTTCATCAGAGGTAGTATACTCTTTGACTTTGTATGGAGTCTTCAACATTTCATATTTTTGATAAAATATCAATTGTGTGATCAAATGCAGTCTAAATCTTAAATGTATCAACATTTAGGTTAATGTATTACATCAAAAAAAAAGTATGAAGTTTAGAGCGCTGATGATATTCACTTGCACTACTTTATGCCTTCACACATCATCGCAAAATGTAGCTCCTTCAATTTCTGATCCAGATCAGTTAGAGATCACTGAGCAAAAAAAACAAGTGGTGTTTGAGCAATTGTTTAGAGACCCTACTAATCTATCTTTGCTATTTGAATATGCCAATTTATCAATCTTGGTGGGAGACTTAGAGGCAGCCATTGGGGTCTTTGAGCAGATGCTAATTTATGATCCAGCGTTACCAAGAATTAGGCTGGAATTAGGAGTTCTGTATTATCGCTTGGGAGTCTATGCGCTTGCTAACACCTATCTGAAAAGCGTTGAAACATTTGATCCTCCACTTGAGGTGAAAGCTCGGGTGGATGAGTTTTTAAAGGCCATTGACACTGCAAGGGAGATCTTTGCATGGCAGCAAACCCTCAGCTTGGGGTGGAAGCATACAACCAATGGTAACTCTGGAATCAATGCTAGTTTTATTGAGATAGGTGACCTCCTGCTAGAGGTTGATCCTGAGAGCAAGAGAGAGGGGGATCGAGTCACCCAATATAATTATGCTCTAAATATCGATCAGGACCTCAATCACCCTCGAGGTGATAATATTCAATATTTTTTTAACTATGGATCAGAGCGATTTAATACCTTTACTCAATTCAACATTCAGAGCAATGTATTGGGAGCAAGAAGAAATTTTAATTTAGATAAAAATTATTTCTCTTTTTTCAATCTATCAAATCCAGTTTTCACTCCCAGTTTCAATCTTTTGAGAGTTTTGCTGGATCGGGAAGAGATTTTGCGCAGCGGCAGGATTGCTCTAGATTATAGCGGCCGACTAGACAATGGTTCGTCCATGTTATTTTCATATTATCGAGATGAAAAAACCTTTAAATCCGGCATGCAGAAAACTGGTCAAGTTAACGGTATGAGCTTTGGCCAAACCTTAACCAGCCCTAAGTCTAAAGCTCAGTATGGCTATAGAGTTTTCTTAGATAATTATCGCGCCAATGTAGGCTATGAGTTTTATGAAAATTATGGTCTAGAGCTTCGCTATTCCAGAATTTTAAAATATCAGTGGAAATTTTCCTCTACATATAGTTATCAAGATAAATCTCATGACGAGGATTACCCCTTATTTGGTGCAAGGCATGATCAGGCGCAAGTGTTTAAATTAAAATTTAGCAAACCTTTTACTAAATGTTGGACTGCTGATTTGGGCTCAGAGTTAACTAGTACAAATAGCTCTATTAATATTTATAAGCGAAGTGCAAGTAATCTATCAGTTAAACTAAGCTATCAATGCATCAAATAAATATGCAAGCTTACTTGAAACTTTCTTTAATAATCCTGGCTGTAAGTTTACTTGCGACAGATGCTGCGTCGCAGGAGCAAATAGGTATTGCATCGGCAGTCAATAGAAATACAACTGACTTAACCTTAGAGCAAGAGCGCAAACTAGTAGATGCTGGCTATCAAATTATTCAAAACCATGTCATTGAGACTGATGGTATTGGAAGGGCGCAAATGTTATTGGTAGATGGCACATCTTTGGCTATTGGCCCTAACTCCTCTGTGGTCTTGGACAGATTTATTTACAACCCAATAACAGCTGAGGGGTCATTAGAGGTTACAGCCAAAGGGTTACTAAGAATAGTTGGAGGAAAAGTTACAAAAAAACAGCCAGCTCTGATTCGCACTAACTCAGCTACAGTGGGTATTAGAGGCGGCATCGCTATTGTTGAAACTGAAGGGGATTCTACTACCGCAGCTTTTATTTATGGCACTCAGATGACGATGAGTCCTGTTGAAAACCCTGGCGGAGATATTAGTTTAAATAGAGCGGGTTTTTCAGTAACTGTAGAGAATCCTGAGGCTGAAGTTGGTTTCCCTGTCTTGCTAACTGAAGAAACTTTGGGAGTTTTCCAGGAAGGTTTTGAGGCCCTAGAAGAGACTAACGAAAATGAAGAAGATGCTAGTGACGAACCTGTAGCAGAGGAAGAAGCTGACGAACCTGAAGCAGGGGAAGAGAGCAATGACGAAAGTGCGGCATCAGTAGATGAGAGCCCAGAAGAGAGCAATGACGAAAGTGTGGTATCAGTAGATGAGAGCCAAGAAGATAGCAGCTCTTTTGAAGAAAGTACTGGCGTAGAAACTTTAGCAGAAGAAGAGCCAGATTCTTCGGTTATTCAGCCAGAAGTTGATGAGGATATTTTAGATTCTTCAGGCGTCTCAGATATCAGCTCAAATGTTGCGCCAAGCAGTTTGTCGACAGCGGAAAGTTTTGAGGTGAATGTAGATTTAAGTTCCACGACTCTAGAGGAAGAGTCAGAAGAAAAGGAAGAAGAAACTACTTTAGAAACTTCTGAAACAACAGAAAACCTTGCTGATGAGCAAGTGGTTACCGAAACTTCAAGTGCAGTTGCAACAGTTTCAAGTGATGGTCAGGTTGTTGAGACCTTAGAAGGAAATGGAAGTGTAGTGGCTACAATTTCCGATGATGGAGTGATTATTGCAATTGCTTCAAGCAACAGTGAAGCAGTTGCAGATGGTGATGGTTCTATTGCGATCGCTGAATCCAACAGCATAGCTGAAGTTACTGGCGATGGCGCTACTGCAACAGCTGAAGCCGATGCAACCGCTGAAGCTATTGGCGATGGCGCTACTGCAACAGCTGAAGCCGATGCAACCGCTGAAGC
>Ga0206131_10007299_pt1 | contig 11111 bp, 7 predicted proteins | sample Helgoland_Spring_FD_148636 | JGI IMG/M metagenome (GOLD analysis project Ga0206131, IMG submission 148636) | Pelagic subsurface seawater microbial communities from Kabeltonne, Helgoland, North Sea - Helgoland_Spring_Bloom_20160517_1 | ecosystem: Environmental > Aquatic > Marine > Epipelagic ... | reverse complement strand
GTTGAGATGGCGCCTACGCATTTCACTAGATTTAAATCTTCCCCATATATGTACTTCAACTGGAACGTCTCCGTCTACTTCATCGACTGCATACATTCTGTGTCTTCCTTCGTGCCCTGTGACCTTCGCAGGCTGTGATAGATCGCCTTCTTCCCACTCATCGGGTATTACAATAGATAAGAAAGGACTTGCAATAGGGACGCCCTTACGAACTTTATCAACTAAATCTTCATATTGTGAACTACGCATATCTCTTGGTAAACTTAATGCTAACTTATGAAATGTTGATGGTTTCATCATAACACGAATACCAAAATAGTCTGGTTGACCGCCTGTATTATTAGGAACGACACCCAAACCTTTTTCATTATCTAAGTTGTATTCGTCTAATGCAGATACACCTGCAGGGACAGGAGTGTCTGTAGGCAAAAAGAATTTGTGTTTACCTTTAGATGCTTTTTTAAGTTTGTAAGCAGGCATTGTTTTATAATCAGGTATTCCTGCAAAGCCTTCACTTATAAATTCTGTTGCTCTCATATGTTTTGCTCTAAATCATGGTCAATAGTTGCTTCATAAGATGTACTATATAATTCACTATAATCTGCAAAAACTATATCATTACGTGGAGTAGTAAACTTATAGTTATATTTATCTAGTAATGCTCGTTGCGTTGGTGCGTTCATTGCAGTACCACTCAATACATTGTTATCAGATTTTAAAAATTCATAAAATATCTTTCTATCACTATACAATGATGAAGCCATTATGTTTATATTACCTGTAATTACACGTGTATATAATTTAGGAGTTGTGAGGTTTATTAATTCATCTTCAAATTCTTCGTATTTCTTATGTGATAGATAATGTGCATTAGATGATCCAAACCATTTGTCAACAAATTTATTAACAATAGCAGTAAAGCCGTGATGTGAGTTCTGGTCTTCTTCTGGATTTAATATTGAATATGTAGAGCCATATAAATTGTTTTTGTTTCGTATATCTGTTAAAAAATCTTCTTTCATTTTAAGTTTATCAGTGTTATAATACTGTAAACACAAAAATAACATATGAGGTATTAAATCTCTACAAAACATCTCGTTACCATTACTGCCGTACATGATAATATCAGGTTTAGTGTCTTGCATTTTTACTTGCATCAGTGTTGGCATTACGGATTGCCAACGACATGATGAATCTGTTAAGTGGTCTAAACAATTCTGTCTATTATCTTGTGTTTTATATATCATAACATGTGTATCAGGAAACTGTTTTTGTGCTAATTTTATATAGTTTTTATGGTTTTCTGCGGAAACACATGGCTCTACGATATATAATAATTGTCGATCATCTTTAAAAAATTGACCTTGAACCGCTGAATCAAATCCTTCACTCAAAGAACACATCCTAACTGGATATTTTTCTTTAATAATATCTGCATGTTGTTTCATACACCCATGTATATATTCAGTTAACTCTGCTTGATCATGCCAAATTTCTTGTGCAAAAGCATTTTTTGCATCTTGTACATAATCATAACCTGGATCAAAAATAAATATTTTATCATAGTAAGTAGTACGTTCTGCTTCTGAAAGTTCACGTTCATATTGATCTGGCTTGACACTTGTTCTAACAATGTCTTCTTTTTTGATTGTCATGTAGGGTAAATAATTAGTAATTTCTATACCGTGTTTATTGCCGATAAACAATTTATGGTTTTGAAAATAATCTAATGCTAATTCATAATTGTCTTTGGTAAGTTTTACTGCAAAGAAATTTCCATTGGCTTTTTTAAAACTAAAGTTTTTGCAAACTTCATGTATATCATCATCAATTAAATAACCGGAATACAATACAATAAAATTTTCGCCTTCAAATAATTCAACATCATTTTCACGTATAAAATACCAATCACCGAAATTTTCTATGTTCCAGTCTTTTGTAAATTTAGATTTGTCTTTGCAGATAAAAAATCTCATCGTATTCTTATCTTACCTTTTTTAGTACTCAATTGAGCAAACAGCCAATCCTGTCCTAATTTATCTTGCATTTCATCTAACATGTCGTTGAGTAATTCTTTGTTGTTTTTATATTGAACATCAGGCGGTAATGTTTTATCATTAGAGTGTATGACAATTCGACTATCTAGGGACAAACCGTCTCTAAACGTTACAAAACCTGTATTTTTAGGATGATGTTTTTCTGAAAGGTTGCGTTCTATAAATTGACAAAAAAATTCTTTGCAAACTCTAGGTTTGTTTTCTTGTATAGAACACCCAGTGTCGCATAACTTATTGCAAGTTTCCCAAGGTCCGAAATCAATATCAAATTTTTCTGCTTCGTTGTAAAGATCAGTAATCTTCCAATCTCCTGTAAACCCTACAGTTTGACAACACATTGTACAATCACCGCAACGAGGTTCAGTTGGTATGATTTTTATTTTCATTGACTATCCCCAACCGAAGTCGGCGTCATTATCTTGGGCAAATTTAACTATTTTTATTAATTGATCTATGTATGCAATAACCTGATCATTAGTAGTACCCATGTTATACATCATTGGGCCTTTTCTTCCTATTCTATCTATACCGTCTTTGTCTTTGTACGTGCCTATTTTACCACCGGTAGTAGATCCCGGCTCAGTATATTGTGATGTGTCTGCATTTTTTAATTGTATAAGTCTACGCATAAGAACAGGTAAGTCTTTATTATCTACATGCCCTGCATAATCTTTTTCTAATCCTAACATATCGATAATTTTAAATCCGTTAGAATTGCTAACGTTCATTTCAGGAGCATCACTTACAAACTCAAGTCTTTGTCCTTTACCCTCGCAGTAATCACAATCTGTTTCATCATAAAATTTGTCTTTACCTGTACCATCACAGACCCAACAATCTACATTTTTACGTTCACCAAAGTGACTCATATCATGTATAGTTTTGCCTCTATCATCAACATAGGACTTCGTCACTGAAAAATCAATGCTCTCGTTCAGTTTTCTGAAGTCCCTTGATTTCATATTAGAGTTCGCCAGTAGTGATTACGACAGAGTTATAAGGCTCTGATTGTGGTTTAGCAAAAGTTGCTGTATATTTCCAATTATTACCTGTATAGTGTATAGATGATGTAGGATTACCTTTGTTACAATCGTTATCACATGTTACGTGTGCTGAATCACTCCAGTAGCCATAACTCATTTCAAAGTTACCGTTACCTGGATTAGGATCTTTTACGGATGTTGGCGGGGTAATGTAACATGTAAGTACTGATCCTGAAGGTTCATGTGTATTAGACTGTAAGTTTACTGTTTGTCCTACAGCAACATCAGTCCAAACATTTGTTCTATCTACAGCAAACGTTTGCATACATTTGAATGATTGATCTCCCTTGTTAGTAACTTGTAGTGCTAACGTGACTGGATCACTACCGAGTCTTTTTTCTTGGCAGCCTGCAAAGGCAAGTAAAACTACTGCAATTGCTACTACTCCAAATACTATTTTTTTCATTTGAATATTCCTCTTTGTTTATTGTTTCTGTTATCTTTATATTTAGCGGTGGGTAATTTGGTATTCTTTTTACCATAGACAGAACCTATCTTGTGCATACGTTTACCCGGCTTTGTTGAACCATATTCTACATCAGCCTCTATTATAAATTCTGTTGCTCTCATTAGTCCTTCTCAGTTGGCTTTTCACCTGTCAAGTAAGGCTTTGAAAACCACAGTTGAAACCATTCAGGGGTGCCCGGTTGAATGTTTTTCTCTTTCATTATTTTTGATATTTCACTTGCAGTCTTTGATATGTTTGAACCCATTGATGCACTTGTTGCGCCTTCAACATGTACTGGTATCTGATAGTTATCATACACACCAGACAATCGTTTAAGGTCTTCTACTTCATCGACTTTTTGATATAAAAACTCACTTGTTCTAGGTAACTTCTTACCTTCTTTAACTACCCTTAAATGCGATCTATCTTTGTATATAGATAGTGCTTTCTGGTGCAACTCAGGGTCTAGTTCTTTTAATCTATCCATGATTATTGGTCTTACATCATCATCTTCATCTAACTCAGACATAGCATCAAACAAAGAATCATCTCCAAAGACTGAATACAATACATCTTCTGCATCATGTCCTTTAATCTTTTCGTATTCTCTGTGTTTCATCATAGACATGCCAGCAGAGCAATCTATATTGTCAGGTATTCCGTTTGGATACTTATTGATAAGTGATTCTAGTTTCTTTACTTTTGCTTCAATGTATTGGTTTGTAAGATGTTCAGGTTTTTCATCAGCATCTGGAATAAGCATTTCTTTCCAACGTCTTAAGTCATCTTTGATGTCGTATCCTGATCCACATCCGTGCCCTTGACACACATCACAACTTAAATCAACATCTTCATTATCTCCGCCTCTTAATAAAGGTTTCTTTAATAACTCTAATATTCCTTCTTCATCAAATGACCAAGTGCCTTCAGTTACTTTCTTTTTACCTACTTTAGGTATTTTGTTTGTACCAGTCTTTAATGGTCTGTTAATCATTTCTTTTAACTTACCGTCACTAACAAGTCTATCATACTTGGGCTTTTGTATTGCCCAAGAGCCGTTCTTCATAAAGAAGCCCATTGCTTTTAATTGTTCGTTACTATAACTTCCTGTCAATCTTATATTGTTTAAGAAAACAAGTTGACCGTAGTTAGGTTTTGATTTCTGTTTCTGTAATTCATAATATGTCTTGTCACCTAGACCTTCAAATAGTATCTTAGACATTATAGCATGAATTTCATTTTCACGCAACCATTTATTTGATTTTGAATATTGATCAAATATCGGTTTTAGTTCAGGGAAAATTCCTGTCTCAGGATTAAAGAATAAGTTTTTCTTTTGGTCTTGATTCAAGTTGATTTTTCTATAGTCATTATAATCTCTATGTAATAGATATGCAACACGATTATTAGCAAAGTAAATAAACAACTTGTTGAACTTTTCGTCTTCGCCCCTTGAATAATCTAAAACACTATGAGTAAAGTCCCAAGGTAAATCTAAATCTTTAGTAGCATTTAATAATGTGCGCCATGGACTTGCTACTGTTACTAATTTTCCGTCTTTTCGTTTTTTATAATTTTCATCACTAATAGGATTTAGTGTGATTTCATATCCTGTCCCCGGAGCTAAAACTTTTTGTGGATACTTGTTACCATACCCAGATGCATCGATACCTATTCCATCAGGAAACTTATACTCTTTGATACTATGAATCCAAGGTTTGCCTTTGTTTGTTACGTTTGGTTTAGGTAATTGAGACACTGCTCTGGGAGACCATGTCTGTGTAGGTATTACACCCATTTGTTTTAATTCTTTGGGTTTTGCTATCTTGTCTAAGTTCATTAATTGAGAGCCTATTGTAATCCATTTAGAATCTGGAATTTGACTTAACGTAATACCATCATTGCGATATCTGCCGCTATTATAATCTAAAAACTTACCACCTGTTTCTGGTTTCAATCCTGCTACACCCTCTATAACAGAATCATGGATAAATCTGCCTGCTCCACGTTCTTGTTTTTTTGCAAATGGGGGTAAATTTTTACTCAAAGAATATTCATTAGCCCACTCATTATATGGTGATATCTTATCATCATCGTAATAGCCGTCCCTAGATCCTGACTTTAATCTTTGCTCAATTTCTAAGTGTTGATTTTTTCTTCCTTGCCAAATGTATAAAGGATTTGAGATGCCTATCTTTGCTATGCCTACCACATCTACACCATGTACTTTTGGTACATCTCTTGCAGAATCTGTCATCTGTTCAGATGTTATGGGCAAGAAGTTAATAAATGCGCCAACGCCACTCGTCTTTGCGTTTGCTTCTTCTGCTTTTTGTTCTAACCATGCCAATAACTCTGGGTTTTGTTTTACTCTTGTATAATAGTTTTTAGCAAGAAATTGGCTATTGGTTAGCTCCTCTTCAAAATCATCAGAAGGTACAGCACTTAATTTATTAATAATATGTTGTTTGTGTTCAGGTGCTTCACTAGCACTATATCTCGGGTTATTTTCATCAAATTCAATTGCATTAACTTGTAATTCTGCAACACCTTTAAAAGGATCAACGTATAAAGGAACTTGTAAGAATGGATTATTTTCTGTACTTTGAAAATCGATTACATAAGATTCACCAGAGTTCCAGTGATCATCATCTTCCCAATCTTCTTCGTGGCTCCCTATCTTTCTTGGGTTTATACTGTGAGCATTTCGTTGCCATTGTTGACTACTTCTTCTTTCACCCGTCACATCACTTAGGTGTCTGTCACTAATTTCACCATTAGATCGTCTCACTTCATTTTCGATAGGAGTAACATAATAACAATCACTACCGTCACTGTTTTTAAATGTATAAACTCTGTTTTGTCCTAGTTCAATTATATCTTCTTCTGTTATATTTTGAGTTCTAACATCACCAATCTCTGTACTCTTTTCAGCAATATAACTTGCTAACTCAGGAAAACGTTCCATGATTTCATTATACAGAGGTGTATTAGGTGTGATACTTCCTTCTGCTCCTCTAGCAGAATCTACAAAGTCTGCCATTGCATTGTTATTTGTATGATATCTACTTGATGTCTGTTCACCTTGTCCTAACTGAATCATTCCTCTGTTGTTATATGCTACAGGTCTTCCGTAGTCTGTAAATAAATTGTTTGATTTTCCAAATGGATCTGTTTTTAAAGGATGATACTCAAACATAGTATAATACTCACCTGGGTATTTTTCTTCATCAGGTACAATAAAGTATTTTTCTAAGTTCGGATCATTTGTTTTTACTTTTTCTAATTTAAAGCCGTCCATTTGTTGAATATTGTCTGCATTTTCTTCTGGCTTTTGTGCGAGTGCTGGATGAGGAACTTTAGGATGAATATTTTCATCTTTAATCATACTTCTTAACTCAGGATAGTATCTAAAAAAATCAATAATTTCTTTAGAATCTAATTGAGAAACATTTTCTACAAGTTCTTGTCCTGCCGCTTGTGAACTTTTATCGTTTGGGTTATATGGTCTACCATATTGATCAATAGGTGTAAACTTATGTGTATTCTTTCCAATACGTTCTATTTTAATATCACTAATTTTTCCTGTCTTACCGCGATAGTCTTTTAAAGTTAGATAAACAAAGAATGTATCTCCTACTTTACCAAATGGATTTTGTTGTTTAGGAAATACTTCAAAACTGGGTAGTTGAAATGGATCTCCTTGTTTAGGTCCAAACTGTGATACTATTACACGATCATTATCTGTGACTTCTGTAGGATCGAATGACCAATCTGGTAGTAGATCATCACTTCTATAACCACCCTCTCCGTGTTTAGTTGGTTGATATTCAGGATTGTTTTTAAGAAATTTATCCCAGTCTTTTATTTGCATTTCTCTAATTTCAGGGAAACTTTTTAAAACATGTCTTTTTGCTTGTGTACTTTCGATCTTTGTCTGAGTACCATCAGAGGCAGAGTGATATATTTGTGATAGTGCCGGTGATTCTGGACTCCAACTAATTGCATATTCCTCACCTTCATCTGCATCTTTGGGTTGAACAATAAAGTTACGCATCGTTTCTGCTGTCTCATCTTGCCAATTTGTTCTATAACGGTAAATATGACTTTTATCATGTTTTGATTTTCCAAAATCTTTGACATTAGAATTTGATAAGTCTTTTAATTTAGGTTGTGCTAAAGATGTGTCTTTGTATAATTCTTTTAAACTAGGATATTTCTCCAAATATGCAATTGAAGGCAAGAAGGGAAGTGTGTTGATACCTCTTGTTAAACTTAGTGCATCGCCTAAATTTTGATAATAACGTTGATATTTAGGTTCTTCTTCTGCGTTCCCGTATACTTCTCCACTTGGAGTTCTTAGGTTATAATCTTTAGATGGAGTTAGATCATACATTCGTCCAGGGTCTGCCTGTACAATTCTATCAACATTACCATCACGTTGATTACGATATACTATTGTTATTGCTCCTGTTTCTTTGCCGTCTTCTTTTGGAATAACATAATCTACAATAGGTTTTCCTTCTGGTGTCACGTGACTTTTGATTATCGCATCATCTTTGTTATACAACTTATAAGGCATCAACGGAGCATATTTTACATATAGTCTTTCTTTTAATTCTTTTTTATCTTTAACACTAGCATCCATTGTACGTAATTGATTTTTAATTTTTTTATCGATAATAGGAGCATATGTATCAATAATTTCCGGATGTTGAAGTGTTACTTCATAAGGATTAATATTATCTTTGATTCCGTCATCGTTTTTCTCCCCCGTAAATGGGTTCGTTTTCATTATATGCACTAATGCTTCTTCCCTGTTCTCCGACGCCGGATCTTTTATTTCTATTGATGTATTATGTCCGTGCTTATCTTTTATAATAGCAGTATCGTTGTGCATCTCTATATCGGCGTCTGATTTTGTTCTACGTTTAAGTGTAGGTTCTTGCTGAATGTTTTTTGTTTTTAATCCAAATTTAGAAATGAGTTCAGGATATTTGTTAACTAATTTATGTTGTTCTAATACATTTAATTTTCTATCACCGCCATAACGATTTGTGCCTATTTTTTTGATCGTGTAGTCAGCATCATCTGGGTCATCTTTCCATAGCATGTATAGGTCTTGTTTGCCGTATTCTCCGCCTACATCCATTTCGCCCTTCATTAAGTATATAGGTTTATTGTCTTTTCTATATTCTTCTACTTCAAAATTAGAACCTTTCATAACTCTTTTAGGTTTCTGTAGATATATAAGACCGTACTTTTCTGCTTGTTCTTTGAAAGCATCTTTAAGTGCAGGATATCTAGTTACTAATTGAATTAATTGATCTTGACCTAAGTAAGCATCTGATTCATCTGCAACTACGTTGTCTTCAAAGTGAAATTGATATTTCTCTCCTGGATGATCTGGCTTACGCGGAACAAATATATAGAGAGGTCCTCTACGACTGTATGACTTAAAGTGATTGTAACCACGTGTTGCGGCTGTACACCAACGAGTCCCGCGACCGTAACGACATGCCGCTTCTTCGTCTTTTGGATGAATAACTAAGACACCATTTTCATCATAAATTATGTCTCTATTAAGAGGTTTCTTTGATTTTTCATCATCGTCTAAAATGTCATTAGGATATTGATCCACATCATTCATAAACGTATCAAAGTCTTTGTATTGTCCTACGTCTGCATTAGACAAATGACGTTTAACTTTTAATTTATGAAACTTATCTAAGTAATCAGCAACAGTAGATTCAATATCTTCTAAACTTGTTTCACCGTTGATATATAATCGTGCTAACCACTGTACATAACCTTTATTAGTTGTAGGATCAGAGGCTTCTAACTTTTCTAATATATGAACGGCTATTTGATTTTCTAAAATTTTATATTGTTCTTGTGCTTTTTGTATTTTAGGTTCTAACTTAGTTAGTTCTTCGGCTGGGATTTCGTTCTTATCTTTTCTATTATTAAAATCAGTTACTTGAGTGTCGATTTTCTCCATTGTTTGAAATGCTTTTTCAAGTTTAGGAGTCATCAAGTTAGGGAAACTTAATACGTCTACGTTAAGACGACCGACAAGGGCTTCGCCCATCTTTTTAGCAGTGATGCTTTGCTTGTATTCTAGTAGTATGCTTTCAAAATGACTAGAGAGCATGATTACTCCCTGTTAGTCTTAAGTGTGCTTCTTATCATCCACTGATGTTTGTTGTGTGCATCTAAACGTTCAGCAACAAAGTTAGAAATACCATATTGTTTTTCTGCTTCTGCTGAATCATAACATGTGTTTAAGTGTTCGAGGATGATTTCGTTGTCTCTATACAGTTCTGCAAACATTAATTCTGCTCTAGGTATTTTTACTTGATCAGGTATTAATGATAGTTCTGCGTAACGTCCAATAGAACCAGGTGTATATGCTTCTAGTGTACGAATGTATTCCGCAGTTCTATCGATTGCGTTTTCATAGACTTCGTTGTTTAAATCATCAAAAAATTTGTGATATTGTGGGAAGTTAGAACCTTCGATATTCCAATGAAAGTTTTGTGCTTTTATGACAAAAGCATAAGAAGTTGCTAATAGTATTTTAAGGTTCTCTGAGAGCATTATAATTGTTCCTGTTACATGTATTTATCGATTAGTTCTTCGATGGTTGCATTTACCTTAATGACAGGAACATAAGTTGCACCTAATTTTTTGTACGCATCATATCTATGATGTCCATTGACAATGTAACCTAATTGATCAACTACTATGGGTTTGTGTTTACCTTTTTTTAGCATCTTAAGAGTCTTTTTTACAAGACCTTTTACACGTTGAGTCTGTACAGGCTTTAGTTGAGAAAATGACATATACGTTTCTTTAAAGTCTTCGTCTTTAATGTCATCAACATTAAGTTGTGGTAACTCATTTCTAGCCCAATGCTTGTCTTCAACGAATGCTAGTTCTTTTTGTCTCGCGGGTGCTAAACTATTATCAGGAGTATTAGACTTGACACCCGGGCCCATAGGTGTTATAATATGACAGGCTTTTGCTTTTTCACCGTTAATTACACTAGCAACCCATTTTTCTGAACCCATTATTATATCTGCATCCATTGCGACAGCCGGCTTTGTAAGAAAGCCAAATTGCATAATGTATTTTTCATATCCCAAATCAGATACTGAAGTTGCTTGTGTTTTGGGAATAGACATTTGCCATGTCTCGTTAATTTTATTTATAATGTTTTGCGGTAGTCTTGTTAATAACTTTAAGTTTTCTGTATTTTGTAAAAGACCATAATTATTTAATCGTCTTATGCCTTTATACTCCATTTCAGCAACAAAGTTTTCCCCATCTTCAGGATTATTCACATACTTCTTTAATACTTCTTGTTGTAAATCTTGGGGCCAATCTTTGTCGTTCATCATCTCTTGCATCTGTTGATGATCAGTGAACATTTCACCTTGTTCTTCAGTTGTCATAGCAACTGTTTTTTGTGGGCCACGATATTTGAATTTATCGTTTTCTTCTTCGTATGTTGAGGGGTAGGGTAAGCCTAATGATGAACCACCAGCGCCTGCCGATCCG
>Ga0206131_10007279_pt1 | contig 11135 bp, 9 predicted proteins | sample Helgoland_Spring_FD_148636 | JGI IMG/M metagenome (GOLD analysis project Ga0206131, IMG submission 148636) | Pelagic subsurface seawater microbial communities from Kabeltonne, Helgoland, North Sea - Helgoland_Spring_Bloom_20160517_1 | ecosystem: Environmental > Aquatic > Marine > Epipelagic ... | reverse complement strand
CCGCGGCTCTTGGAGCGTGGGGGTTGGGCGCAGTAATCCCCAAAACCAAAACTTTCCGAGTTCCTAGGCGATGATATTCCGTTTTAGCGCCCCAGTGCCCCAGTGCCCGGTTTCCTACAGGGTACCACCCAAAAAAACACTTCTTATAACAAAATCAATTTATAGGGAGGTATTTAGTATTATTGGGGCACTGGGGCACTCGGCCTTTAATAATTGATTTTATTGTATAAATTACTGCCCCGGTTGTATTTCAAAACCGGGTAATTGGGGCAATTGGGGCTTTATTTGAACCAATCTCGCCATTTTTGTCCAAGTGACCATGGTCCACGAACCATGCCTCAAGCTCCTTTAGCTCGGCCCGCATCTGCCGGCCTTGCTCTGCAAAACCCTTGGCCTCTGCCCGCTTCTCCTTGGTGTACTTGCCATGGGTCGCACGAGCCGCTGTAAGGCGCGCCAGGCCATCCTCTATCTTAGGACCTGTAGACTTCCCACCGTGCAGGGAGCAGCGTCCATTGCGCTTGTACGCCGGCCTCTGGCAGGGCGTGCCTTTGCGGGTCTTGGCCCCGCACCGCTGGCCCGGTCTATCGAGGCCGAAGCGGAAACTGTTACCTTTTTGGAACCTACCTTTTGCCATCTTAAACATCACCGCATTTATTAGGTTTTATTATGCCATATTTGCAGTCGCATTGCGAGATGCCGGTTGCTTGGTTCATGGGCCGTGATCCGAGTAACAACACCCAACGCTAGTTCTGCGCGGGCAACAATTTCGGCAGGCTGTGAGGTTGGCGATTCCTGGTGTAAGTATCCAAACGAAACTACCTGCGAATGAATGTGTGACACTAATTGTAAAGAGCCGTGGCCCAAGAAGAGGGGGCCTAAAAACGGGGGTCACATTGGTGTCCACCACCGCTGATCCGCAACCGCTAGCCGCAGTAACCCCTCAAGACACGACAGAAGCTGGCGACCTCGGAACTGTGGCATGGCCGTCGGTGCGAGGCTTAGGGCTGCTTTGCCCCTCTGTTCCAGTTGAAAGAGATCATCGTCCGCCGATCACAACCCAAAATCCGAACAGCTCACCCAAAGCTAAGTCTGCAAACCCAATTATCACAGGCACGTTGCAAGGTGCGTGCTGCTTGGCTCGGGGGCAACGGTCGACACGTCGGGGCACAGAATGCCAAAGCGCAGCGTACAAGCACAATGGCCACTGCAGACTCCACCGGAGGGCTATCAACAGGCGCACGGGTTCAGCAGGGCTTACAGCGCATCTCAGAGGCTAATCTCAAGCACGGACGGCAGACGAAGGACAACCTGAACGCTGGGCTGCTGCGAGTACTAGTATCATAAGGGTTTCTTTATTGTCCGCGCAAAATCCCTAGCGAGAAGATTGTCAAAGACAACAAACAATCCACCCGCAATCTGTTGAATGATCGAGAGTTGGCTTATTCCATAAAACTAAACTTTGTGAGAATTCTCTCACAAAAATCTTACCTTACGAAATCAAACTAGTTCCGGAGAGACGCGAATCAAATTTGGCTTTGACGCCCCAGAGTCCAACTGCCGAAAAGCTTCGGCAACCATGAGATCGGCACGCTGGCGTACCATTCGCAGCCGAAAGCGCGAAAGGGTTGCGAAAGGGTCGTGGTCAAAACACCCAAAGGTAGCCTTGGAGATCTCTTCCTCGGGAAGGCTAGAGAGAAATCGCAGAACACCCTCGAAACATCCGATTGAATTGACAAAGAGTCCAGCAGGCAATTGCCCAAGCCTGGCGTGAAGCGCCGCGAGCACCTTTTCTGTCTCTTTAATCTCATAGCCGCAGGCCATCACCTGATCGGCGTCGAAAAGCGCTTTTCTAGCCTTGGTTTCTTGACGGAAACCTAAAATTCGCTCGGCAGACGCAGGCAGGCTTCGCTCGCCGCCGATAAAGTAGAGCCATGTTCTTGGGTCGGAACCTGAAGGAACTTCCATGTCCTCTAGCAGCATTTTAGTCAGACTCGCAGCACCTTCCTTATTATCAGTGACGACTGAGGGTGCTTCGGCGCAGGCATGGTCGACAAAGACATGGCGCACAGATGAATTACGACAGGCACGAGCAAGTTCTAGCGGTTCAGTGGCGCCGGCGATCATCACAAGATCGACCGAATAGGCGATCAGGCTTTCCACCGATCTGAGTTGGGCGTCGGCGTCGCGCCCTGCATGAACGATTGCTGGGCACAGGCCACGATCATGGGCCTCTCGGGCGAACTGCTGGCTGAGTTCAGCGAAAAAACGGTTCTCGTGATCGGGCAAGACCATGCCCGCAAGGCCAGATTCTGCCTTGCGTAACCCTCTCGCCTGCAGGTTAGCCGAGTAACCTTCGTCGCAAGCAACCTGCTTGATCCGCTCAACGGTTTCCTGCTTCAGTCGACGCTGCTTCCAGTCCCCGTTCAGTGCCGCAGAAACAGCAGAGGGCGAGGCTCCTGCCTTTTTTGCGATATCGTAAATTGTAATTTTCTGTCTGCTTTTCATAATACGGCCCATATCAATGAATTAACTCAGCTGCAATGAATTGTAACAGGAATCACTTGACTCATTTTTCAGTTCTCCCTAGCCTTGCTGTATCGATTGAGCAAAACATTTAATTTGAAGCAAGTTTTGGCTTCGGCCGGAACCCCGAGGACGAATTGGTGTAAATACACCGCAGATTGGAGGAAGAAATGGAGAAATTTTTAAACGCGACTGCTGCGGTCGCTTTGTTAGTTTGTGCTACCGCCGCAAGTGCTGAAACCACGATGGGTATTGTTGTCAAGATCGGTGGCATTCCATGGTTCAACGCTATGGAAGAAGGGATTAAGGAGCGCGCCGCTGAACTTGGTATAAGCGCAGAAATGATTGGGCCAACATCAGCCGATCCCGCGCTACAGGTGCGCGCTATTGAGGACTTGATTGCCAAGGGGGTCGATGTGATCGGTGTGGTGCCGAACGACGAGGCCGCACTTGAGCCGGTTCTCAAGAAGGCAATGGACGCAGGCGTCAAGGTTGTTGCACATGAAGGGCCTGGCCTAAACAACGTTGACTGGAATTTCGAGCTGGCTTCGGCAGACGGATTTGGAGAAGCTCACGCCAAGCTTCTGTGCCAAAAGACTGAAGAGCCGGGCACTTTTGCAGTGTATGTCGGTTCGCTTACCGTACCCCTGCACAATGCCTGGGCAGATGCCGCCATTAAGTGGATCGCTGAGAATTGCGCGAACAAGTTGCAGCCAGTAGGTGACCGCTATGGCGTGGCCGAAAGCGTCGATGATAGCCGCTCGACGGCACTTGACCTGATTGCGGCAAATTCCGATCTGCGCGGGTTTCTCGCCTTCGGCAGCCAGGGTCCAATCGGCGCTGGGCGCGCAATCGAAGAGCGTCGTCTTGGCGGCAAAGTTCACGTGATGGGACCGTTTTCGCCCGGTCAGGGTCAGAAACTTCTTAAAAACGACGTAATATCGGGTGGCTTTATGTGGAATCCGGCAGAAGCTGGACGCGTTTTTGTCACAATGGGCAACATGCTAGTCCAAGGCCAAGAGATCATCAGTGGAACTGAGATCGAAGGTCTTGGCGTGGTTGAGCCAAACGCAGCGACGCGCAACATCATCACGGACAACTTACTTGAGATCAACAAGAGTACCGTCGACGAATTGGCGGCGAAGGGGCTCTGATTTCTCTTACGCTAACATCAGGGGATCCGAATTGCGGGATCCCCTTTTTAGACATCGAATACATATATGAAAATTGATCCTGAACCCGATCCGGCCCCAGCCTTGCGGCTTAGAAATATCTCAAAGACCTTTGGTGGCGTCAAGGCGCTGCAATCTGTTGATTTTGAAGTTCGTGCAGGCGAGGTGCATTGCCTCGCAGGCGAGAATGGCTCTGGTAAGTCGACATTGATCAAGATCGTCACGGGCGTTCAAGCGCCCGATCCAGCGGCCGAGTTTGAGCTGTTCGGTGAGCGGGTCAACACGATCTCACCAACTAAGGCTCGATCCTTAGGGATTGCGGTGATATGGCAAGACTTAGCACTTTTTCCGTACATGACCGTGGCAGAAAACATTGCCTTTGATGACATGGTAGGTGTAACGCCACGCCTCTATTTTGGGGGCCGATACAGGCCCCGCGTGAAAGAGCTGCTTGATCGGTTGAATTTGCCTTTAAATCTAGATTCGCTGTTAGTCGATCTACCGATTGCGCAACGTCAAATTGTGGCTATAGCGCGGGCACTTATGGGCAATGCACGGTTAGTCTTTATGGACGAGCCGACTGCGTCTCTGACTCACAGTGAGACGAACGCACTTTTGAAAATCGTGCGGGCTCTGTCGGTGCAAGGTATCGCGGTGGTGTTCGTTAGTCACCGACTAGCCGAAGTGATCGACATCTCGGAACGGGTGACAGTTTTACGCGATGGCCGCTTGGTCGGTGTTTTCGCAACCGAGGGAATGACACAATTTCGATTGGGCGAGTTGATGACGGGTGAGCAGTTGAAAAACGTTGTGCATGCAGAGGATTTTTCGAATTCAGAGCCAGTGCTTGAGGTCGAGGGCCTCACGAGACATGGCGAATTTGATTCCGTCAGTCTGATCATCCGGCGCGGTGAGATTCTTGGATTGACCGGATTGATCGGCGCAGGCCGAAGCGAATTGGCTCATGCTTTGATCGGGATGCGGACGCCCGACGCAGGCGAATTAATACTGGAAGGTACACCAATCCGCTTCAACTCGATTAGGGATGCCATTGCACGCGGCGTCGCCTATGTTTCGGAGGACCGGTTGTCTCTGGGTTTAATCCAGCCGCAATCTATCGCAGACAACACGGTGATCTCTGTTCTTGATCGAATTTTGGGAGGTCTCGGTTTGATCTCGCCTGCGCGGCAATCCAGGCTGGTGAGTCACTGGATTGAAAAATTAGCAATCAAGATCGGTGCGGCCGACGATGCTGTGTTGACGCTATCGGGCGGCAATCAGCAGCGGCTTGTTTTGGCAAAATGGCTGGCAACCGAGCCGCGTCTTTTGATCCTCGACAGCCCTACGGTGGGTGTCGATGTGGGCGCGCGTGCAGGTATTTTTCGTATTGTACGGCAATTAGCTGACGAGGGGCTTGCCATTCTATTGATCTCGGACGAAGTGACCGAAGTTCTATACAATGCAGATCGGGTTTTGCACATGGCTCACGGCAAGATCGTGGGCGAATATGACCCTCGGATAACGAATGCACCCGAGTTGGAGGCGCAGATCTATGCCTAACGTTTTCCAGACACACTCTGTCGAAATGCGGCTGTCTCTTGTACTGTTATTAATCGTCGTGGGATTGTCGATTAAAACTGATACTTTTATGACGTTGGGCAACATCACGTCGCTTCTAAACAACAACGCAGTCAATCTGATCTGGGCGGTAGGGTTGCTGGTAGTATTGGTAGCGGGGGGCATCGACATATCTTTCGCAGTAGCGGCGTCGGTCGTGCAATATCTTTCAGCTCAGGTCTTCGTGGGGTTAGGCGGCGGCAATTGGGTCGTGGGTTTCATCGTTGCAGCGGGTTTCGGGGTTGGGCTTGGTCTGATCAATGCGTTATTGATTCATGGGTTTCAAGTGATTTCTATTGTAATCACCATCGCCACTTTTAATGCTTTCTTTGGACTTTTGATGTTCTTCACCAAGGGCCGGAATATTTACAATCTACCCGATTGGTGGACTGACCGGATCTTTATATTCGAGAGGCAAGCAACAGACGGCTCCTGGTCGGAATTGAACCTATCTGTTGCGGTTATGATCGGTTGCGTACTGGCTACTTGGGCCTTGGTTCGCCTAACCACTCTTGGCCGGCAGCTTTATGCCTTTGGCGATAATCCTGAAGGTGCACGGCGTGCAGGGGTGAATATCTGGCAGATGCAGATCGTGGCGTTCTGTTGGTGCGGGATGATGGCCGGGATCGGCGGTCTGATGCAGGTGAATATCGCGCAAGAGGTCGTACCGAATGCGCTCTATGGGCGCGAGTTGGACGTTCTGGCCGCCGTCGTTTTGGGCGGTGCGCGGCTGGGCGGCGGGCGCGGTACGGTTGTGGGCTGTATCCTAGGTGTAATGTTCGTTGCTATAACGCAGAATGGGCTAAACCTCCTCGGCATTTCACCCTTTGCGTTCCAGATGATAATCGGTGCAACAATTCTATTTGCTATTACTTCGTCTAATCTGAAGTTTGGGCGATCAGGCAAGGCCCGCTTAAAGGAAAGCGCGACATGAGTTTGCGCGACCGCACCAATGCGGCGATTGGCGCCGAAACGCTGCCGCTTCTAATTTTTTTGTGCGTGGTTTTTCTGGTCTTTTCGCTGGTAACACCTCTGTTCCTGACCGGCGCGAACTTTGGTTCTATGGCGTTTCAGATGCCAGTGTTGGGTTTGTTAACTTTAGCTATGCTGGGGCCGATCCTGTCAGGCGGTTTGAACCTAGCGATCATCTACCAAGCCAATATCTCGGGGCTTGCGCTGGCGTGGGTTTTGATCGAGTTTGGTGGCCCGGAAGCCGGCATTGGCGCTTTCCTACTGGGAAGTGCGCTTGCCGTCTTGACCGGTGCAGCCTCGGGGGCATTGATGGGTGCGGTAGTAGCTTACTTCGGTGCCCATCCGATCCTGGTGTCGCTTGCAATGATGATTTTCCTTCGTGGCTTAGGCGAGTTTCTTACAAGGGGCAGCGATATCTCAGGCTTTCCGGATTACATGAACGTTCTTGGTCACGGAAGTTTTGTTAGCATTCCGGTTCCAATGATCATTTTCATTCTCGCCGCAATCCTTTGGCACATCATGTTGAAACGTTCACGACACGGGTTCTCGGTTTATATGATAGGCAGCAACATCGAGGCAGCGGAATACTCGGGGCTACATACCAAAAGGACGCTGGTCACGATTTATGCCATCTCAGGAATGATTTGCGCGATAGCCGGAATCGTTATGGCGGCGCGTTTCAATTCGGTAAGGGTTGGCCATGGCGAGGCGCTGTTGCTGGTCACTGTACTGGCTTGTTTTCTTGGAGGTATCGATCCGTTTGGTGGCTTTGGAAGCGTTTTTCCGGTGGCCATCGCGCTTATCATTCTGCAGGCGCTGTCGTCGGGTCTAAATCTAATCGGTGCGAACCAGCATCTTTCAACCGCCGTTTGGGGCCTCTTTCTCATTGCCGTCATGGTACTTAGATGGGTCGGGATGCGCAGGCGAAACAAGCAATTAGGAGGAACTTAAATATGCAAGGTTTTGGCGTACATACCAGCATGTGGACCATGCATTGGGATCGTTTGGGTGCTGAGAGAACAATCCCAGCTGCAGCTGCCTACAAGATGGATTTCATCGAAATCGCGCTTCTTGATACTAGTGTTGTCGACGCACACCACACGCGTGACCTTCTGGCTAAGCACGAGATGCGGGCGGTTTGCTCGCTTGGTTTACCCAGGGAGAGCTGGGCTTCGGTCAACCCTGACGGGGCAATTGCACATCTGATTGATGCCATGGATTATACAAAAGAAATGGGAGGCGAGGCGCTGTCTGGCGTGACTTACGGCGGGATTGGAGAACGGAGCGGTGTGCCGCCGACTGAAGCCGAATACGACAACATCGCGCGGGCTTTAGAAGTGGCCGCGAAGTACGCCAAAACCCTCGGCATTGCCTTTGGTATCGAGCCGGTGAATCGTTATGAGAGCCATCTGATTAATACCAGCTGGCAGGCTAAGGAGATGATTGACAAAATTGGTGCCGACAACATCTTCATCCACCTCGACACATATCACATGAACATCGAGGAAAAGGGGGCAGGCAACGGGATCCTCGCTGCGCGCGAGCATTTACGTTACATTCATCTGTCGGAGAGTGATCGGGGCACGCCAGGCGAAGGCACTTGCGATTGGGATGAAATTTTTGCCACGTTGGCAGCCGTCGAATTCAAGGGCGGGTTGGCGATGGAGAGTTTTATCAATATGCCTCCGCAGGTGGGTTATGGTCTGGGAATCTGGCGTCCAGTAGCTAATTCGTTCGAAGAGGTCATGGACAAAGGTCTGCCTTTCTTACGAAACAAGGCAGCGCAGTATCGGTTGATATGATCCCCACGACGTCTGGAGTGGCTCAGGTGTGCCAATGGTCCGAGTTTGATCACCGGAGCGCACGATGACAAAAATGGGTGTTTTCGCAGTTTTGGACGTGGGCAAGACCAACGTTGACTTTTGGGTTGCAAAACCTGACGGGACGATTTTGGAAACCCGCACGATTCCAAACCACGTTCTGGGGGGGGAGGCTTGGCGCCACCACGATCTGACGACACTGGGGCAATGGGTGGTTATGACACTGGCCGAATTATGTCGTAAACACCCGATCCGGCTGTTGGTGCCTGTTGGTCATGGTTCGGGCGGGGTTTTGGTCGGTGGTGACCCCGATGCGGGCTACATGGGTACCATTTTTCCAATGATCGACTATGAAGATCTTTGTCCGCCTGAGGTGGATGCTGAGTACGTCCAAAAATCCGGCTCATTCGAAGATCGCGGCAGCCCTGTGATGATGGGAATGACCCATGCGGCCCGGCAGCTGTTGCGAATGGAAAGAACCGATCCCAGCGCTTTTGCTGAGGCGCAGCATTATCTGAATATCGCACAGTATTGGGGCTGGTGGCTGACCGGCATCGCGGCCTCAGAGTATTCTGCCATGAGCGCGCAAACGCATTTGTGGAACGTGCCTGAGCGCCGTTGGACCCCAATTGTCCATGAACAGAATTGGCTGCGACTATTGCCTGACTTTCGCCCGGCTTGGGAACCGCTTGGTCTTGTCCGCGAAAACATCGTCCGGCGCTTCGGTCTGCCCGATGACATCGAGGTATTGACGGGTGCGCATGATTCTACAACGAACTTCTATCGTTATATTTCAGCCGGGCTGAGTGATTTCACCCTAGTATCTACCGGCACTTGGCTCGTAGCACTCTCGCGAGAGGCGGATACTAAAACACTAGATCAGAGCAGGGGAATAACAATCAATGCGGATATGGAGGGTAATCCAGTGGCTGGCGCATTGGCCATGGGTGGACGCGAATTCTCGGCCATTGCAGGTAAGGGGTGGCGTGGTGATGCGGTCGATGCACAAACGCTGACCCGGCTTGTTGCAAGGGGGACCATGGCGCGCCCCAGTTTCAGCGACAACGAAGGTCAATTCCCGGGTAGCGCCAAACGTGGGAGAATTATTGGGCCACCGCCTGAGAGCAATGCGGAATTCGCAGCCCTTGCCTTGTTGCACTCGGCGCTTTTGACTGTGACCTGCGCTGAGGTCTTGGACGGAGGTCAGCGCATCATCCTTGATGGCACCTTTCTCAGGGAGCCCCTCTTCGCTCCACTGGTGGCGGCTTTATGTGGCGGACGGAAAACCGAATTGTCAGATGAAACTAATGGCGTGCTAGCAGGTGCTGTTGGCCTTGCTAATCATAGAACGCGCAAGGCTCCCGCGCCGCTTGCTCTCAAACCTGTCAAACCGGCCAATATAATAGGCATTACCGATTACGCTAAGCAATGGCGTGTAATTTCTGAACGGAAGGATATCACTTAAATGAATGAAACTGAACTGCGCAAACGCATGGTTGAGACCTGCCGAAAGATGAACAAGGCGGGGATCAATCAGGGCACATCTGGAAACCTTTCGGCGCGCTGCGGTGATGGATTTCTTATCACGCCTTCGTCACTGCCATATGATGAGATGAATCCCAGCGATCTTGTCGAAATGGATTTCGATGGCACCTATGTAGGAAGGTTGCCTTCGTCCGAGTGGCGCTTCCACCGGGACATACTCAAGACCCATACCGATTCAAATATCGTTCTGCATTGCCATTCGGTCTATGCAACGACCCTAGCGTGCCATCATCGGGATATCCCAGCCTTTCATTATATGGTTGGTATTGCGGGCGGTACCACTATCCGTTGCTCGGAATATGCCACCTTTGGCACGCAAGAATTGTCCAATGCCGTGCTGACGGCGCTTGAGAATCGGTTCGCCTGTCTTTTGGGTCAACACGGGCAAATCTCGCTTGGTCGTTCCTTGGATCAGGCACTTTGGTTGGCAACCGAAGTTGAGACTTTGGCACGTTTATATGTGCAAGCTTTGCCGCTAGGCGAACCCCCAATTCTATCTGATGAAGAAATGACCCGCGTGATAGCTCAAATGCAGCGAATGAGTTATGGCCAAGGTCCGGAACCAGTGGGTAGCGACGACGTGGCGCGTTCGCGTGATTGAAGCTAGAAGGGGGCTGGCCTGTTTGCCGTGGCTCTGGAGCGTGAGGGTTGGGTGCAGGGGGCGTGCAGCGAGATCAACAGTCCACGACTATTACTCTGAGGGTGCTGACAGAAGCCGTGAATTTTGAATTTGGGAAATTCCATCTTAGAATTGACCAAAAGCCATCTGGTTGTAACACTCATTGTCACTAATGCTTGCAGATACTGATTGAAGAAACAGTTAAACTCCTAACAATAGACTGTGATGATAACATGAACTATCCTCCTTTGTCCGAAGCAAGAGACGCCTTGAACGTACAATGGTACCGATCTGCGATGGAGCCCCATCGGTTTCGTGAGCTTTCTAAGAGAAGTAACCCTCAAGGATGGATCCAGGCCGGTGGCCATCTAGCACTTTTTATGTCAACGGGTACGACTGTGTATTTCGCTTATGCGGCAGAAGCCTGGTTACTTTTTGTTTTGGCAATATTTTGCCATGGAACGATCAGCTCATTTTTTCGTGGGACAGCCCCTCATGAATTAGGACACGGAACAGTGTTTGACACCAAGTGGCTGAACAAGCTGTTTTTATACCTGTTCAGTCTATTAAGTTGGTGGAACCCATTTGATTATGCCAGCAGCCACACTTATCACCATCGCTATACCCTGCATCCTGAGGGCGACCGCGAAAACCTACTACCACTTCATCCGAAAGTTGGAAAAACCTTCCTACTTCAGCTTTTTACGATAAATTTATTCACACTTCCTGGGAGGACTTTTGGCAAAGGCGGTTTAGTCTCAACTGTTTGGGTAACAGTTCTAGATGCAGTTGGAAAAACTGGGTCAAACGATATTCCATCTAACGAATGGTTAAACGCACTTCATGAAGATCAGCCCGACCAACACA
>Ga0206131_10007277_pt1 | contig 11136 bp, 9 predicted proteins | sample Helgoland_Spring_FD_148636 | JGI IMG/M metagenome (GOLD analysis project Ga0206131, IMG submission 148636) | Pelagic subsurface seawater microbial communities from Kabeltonne, Helgoland, North Sea - Helgoland_Spring_Bloom_20160517_1 | ecosystem: Environmental > Aquatic > Marine > Epipelagic ... | reverse complement strand
TCGAACCGCCGCTCTTACTGAGTGGCGCCAACTATTGAGCGCATAGATTAAAGCTGCGCAAGCAATCCGATGCGAGTTCTCATTCGTCTGACAGCACCAGCTGCAGCCAAGACGCAAGCCTGTGTCGGAGGCGGCTGTCTCGGCAGTCGGTGACACTCTGAAGGAACAGGGGCTTGAGGCTCCGGCAAATAGTGGTGGCACCACCTTTTTGCAGGCCAAGACGGCCAATGAAGTGCTGAAGGCGCAGGAACGTCGTCTGCGTCTGCAAAAGCTGAAAGGCGAGTTGATCGATCGGGCTCGCGCACTGTCGCTGGTTTTTCGGCTGGCGCGGCAGGAGCGTGATGTCTGGGTCAACTGGCCCGCGCGGGCGGCCGCGTTGATGGCGGCAGATTTGGGCGTTGAGCCCGCCGCAATGCAGAAAGTTTTGGAAAAACATGTCCGTGCCCAGCTCGACGATCTTGCCGAGGTCAAACCTGATCTCCGATGATGCGGACGATATGCCGGATTTCGATGGCGCGACAGAAATCCTGCGTGCCTGGGGCGCAGGTCTCACGCCGGATGCGGACCTGACCGTCTCCCAATGGGCAGACCGACACCGGATGCTGTCGGGGCGCGCGTCGGCAGAACCTGGTCGCTATCGAACGGCCCGCACGCCTTACATGGCTGAGATCATGGACAGGCTTTCGCCCGGCGACCGGGCACAGCGGATCGTGTTCATGAAGGCAGCGCAGGTCGGCGCGACGGAAGCGGGCAACAACTGGATTGGCTTTGCGATCCATCAGGCGCCAGGACCTATGCTGGCGGTCCAGCCAACGGTGGAATTGGCGAAACGAAACTCACGTCAGCGGATTGATCCGCTGATCGATGAGAGCCCGGAATTGCGGGAGCGGGTCAAACCGGCGCGTTCTCGTGACGCGGGCAACACGATGCTGTCTAAAGAATTCGCGGGCGGTATTCTGATCATGACCGGGGCAAACTCGGCCGTAGGGCTGCGCTCGACCCCGGCGCGCTACATTTTCCTCGACGAGGTCGATGCCTATCCGGCGTCCGCTGACGATGAGGGTGATCCGGTTACGCTGGCGGAAGCGCGTTCGCTGACCTTCGCCCATCGGCGCAAGGTGTTCTTGGTCTCAACCCCGACCATTCGCGGCATGAGCCGGATTGAACGGGACTATGAGGCCAGTGATCAGCGTCGGTTTTTTGTCCCATGCCCGCATTGTGGCGCGATGCAGTGGCTCAAATTCGAACGACTGCGTTGGCAGAAGGGGCGTCCCGAGACAGCGGAATATCACTGCGATGGCTGCGAGCAGCCCATAGCGGAGCATCACAAGACGGCGATGCTGGAGGCTGGCGAATGGCGCGCAACCGCCACGGCAGCGGACCCGAATACCGTCGGCTATCACCTCTCGGCGCTCTATTCGCCCATCGGCTGGCTGAGCTGGGAGAGGATCGTGCGAGCTTGGGATGCAGCCCAGGGGTCGGATGAGGCGATCAAAGCGTTTCGCAACACGATCCTCGGCGAGACGTGGGTCGAGACGGGTGAGGCGCCGGACTGGCAGCGCTTGGCGGACCAGCGCGAGACTTTGGAGGGAGGCACTGTTCCAGAGCGGGCCTTGTTCCTGACCGCTGGAGCGGACGTTCAAAAGGATCGCATCGAGGTCGATGTCTGGGCCTGGGGCCGCGGGCTGGAAAGCTGGCTGGTCGATCACCTCGTTATCGAAGGTGGGCCCAGCGACACAGCGTGTTGGCAGCAGCTGACCAATTTGCTCGGCCAGACATGGGCGCATGCCTCCGGTGAGCCAATGACCTTGGCCCGCCTGGCCATCGACACGGGCTACGAGACCAGCGCGGTATACGCCTGGTCGCGACAAGTCGGCTTCGCGCAGGTGGCCCCGGTCAAAGGCGTAGAGGGATTCAATCGCTCGAGCCCGGTCACCGGCCCGACTTATGTGGACGCGACCATCGCGGGCAAACGGCTGCGGCGCGGAGCGCGGCTTTGGACGGTCGCTACCTCTACCTTCAAGACCGAGACCTATCGCTATTTGCGGCAGGATAGACCGACGCGGGAGGAAATCGAGGCTGGGCATCCTTGCCCGCCTGGAACCATCCATCTGCCAAAATGGGCGGACGGCGAGTGGTTGAAGCAATTTACGGCCGAACAACTGATCACGGTGCGCACGAAACGTGGCTTTGCCCGATTGGAGTGGCAGAAGCTACGCGAGCGCAATGAGGCGTTGGACTGCCGGGTTTATGCGCGAGCAGCAGCGTGGATACTTGGGGCGGATCGCTGGTCAGAGGCGCGGTGGTTGGAATTGGAGCGGCAACTCGCAGTAGAGGCCTCTGGGCCTGCGGGTGACGTGGCTGTGAAATCATCGCCGCGCCCGTCTGCGCGGAGGCGGACAATGCGGTCGACTTACATGGGGTGATAAATGGCCACAATTTCTGAACTTCGCACCCGCCGCGAGGCGCTCGCAGTCCAACGTTCCTCCGGCGTCGCGCGGGTCAGCTATGACGGCAAAACCGTGGATTACCGCAGCGTGGCTGAAATCGACCGCGCCATTGAAGGGTTGGATCGCGAAATCGCCACACTCGAAGGACGGCGGGTCGTACGGCAGGTGCGCATTCTCACATCTAAAGGGCTCTAACACATGGGGTTACTGGACACGTTCCGTCGCTCCAAGCCGGGCGGCCCCAAAGCGATGCGTGCGCGTCTTGAAGGGGCGATGTCAAAACGCCGGCTGCGGGGCTGGAACCCGCCGCTTGAAAACATCAATGCGTTGGTGGCATCGGGTGGGCCAAAGTTGCTGGCCCGCTCGCGTGAACTGGTGGTGACGAACGGCTATGCGGCGAATGCCTGCGAGGCCTTTGCATCCAACATGGTGGGGGATGGAATTAAGCCGTCCTCACTGATTGAGGATGCAGCATTACGTGATGAGGTCCAGCGGCTTTGGCTTGCTTGGACCGATGAGGCGGATGCCGACGGGCTGACGGATTTTTATGGTCTGCAGGCGATGGTTGCGCGCGAAATGTTTGTTGCGGGTGAATGCTTCGTGCGGATGCGTCCTCGACGGGCCGAAGATGGCTTGCTAGTTCCGCTGCAGTTGCAGCTCTTACAATCGGAAATGCTGCCATTCGAGAAAACGGAGACCGCTCCGAATGGCAATCGCATCCGCTGCGGGATCGAGTTTGACCTAATCGGTCGGCGGGTGGCTTATCATTTCCGCAGGCGTCATCCTGGCGACAGCACGGATCACCGCGTCGCGATACCGGAAACCGTGCGCGTGCCAGCCGAAGATGTTCTACACATCTACCGCCCCATTGATGCGGGTCAGATCCGTGGCTTGCCCCATGTTGCGCCCGCGATGGTGCGGTTGTTCCTGCTTGATCAGTATGATGACGCCGAACTAGATCGCAAAAAGACAGCAGCAATGTTTGCCGGCTTCATCACCAAGACAGCGCCGGAAGATCCGATGATGGGCGAGGGCGAGGCGGATCTTGATGGCGCAGCCATGGCTAGCCTTGAGCCCGGCACCATGCAGGTTCTGCTGCCGGGCGAGGATGTGAAGTTCTCAAGCCCCGCGGATGTTGGTGGTGGCTATGAGGCGTTTCAATATCGCACGCTGCTTGCGGTGTCTGCCTCACTGGGGTTGCCATATCATTTGGTGACCGGTGATGTGCGGCAGGCGAACTATTCCAGCCTGAGGGCAGAACTGGTTGAGTTCCGCCGGCGCGTGCAACAGTTGCAGCACGGGGTGATTGCGCATCAGCTCTGCCGACCGATTTGGCGCCGCTGGCTGGACACAGCACAATTGGTAGGTCGAATTGATCTGCCTGACCCTGCGGCTGCCCACTACTTTCGGGCTTCTCGATAGTATTTGTTCTGCCAAGAAATCTTTGCGCGTGCGGTTGGCGTCGACAATGGCCGTAATAAGGTTTTGCGGCACAGACGAATAGTTGGCGAGAAGCTGCTTGGTATCCTTCGGCAAGCAGTAACCGCCGTAACCAAATGAGGGATTGTTGTAGTGACTTCCAATCCTGGGATCCAAGCCAACCCCATCTATAATTTGGCGCGAGTTCAAATCGTGAGCAATTGAATAGCTGTCCAATTCGTTAAAGAAGGCCACGCGCATCGCGAGATAGGTGTTGGCAAAAAGCTTGATAGCTTCAGCCTCAGAGGGCCCAGTAAACAGTACTGGAATGTCAGCCTTCTCCGCACCTTGAATAAGCAATTGCGCAAATTCCTGTGCACGTTCCGACGTGTCTCCCACAATGATCCGACTGGGGTTTAAATTGTCATACAGAGCGCGTCCCTCGCGCAAAAATTCGGGGCTGAAGATGATATTTGGGTTGTCCGTCAGCTTTCGCAGATTTTCAACGCATCCCACCGGAATTGTCGATTTGATGACAATTGTCGCATCTGGGGCGCGCTGCGAAGCGACGAAGGCAACTTTCTCGACAGACGAAATATCGAAATAATTTGTATTGGGATCGTAGTCTGTGGGTGTAGCAATGACGACAATGTCAGCGCCGACCAACGCAGCCATTAGGTCTGTTGTGGCGTAAAGATTCAGAGTGCGCTTTGAAAGGAACTCTTCTAATTCAGCGTCAATAATAGGACACTTTCGCGCATTAACCATGTCAACGCGTTTAGACGAGAGGTCAACGGCAGTGACGTCGTTGTGCTGTGAGAGCAAGACTGCGTTCGACAGACCAACGTAACCAATACCTACAACGACAATCTTCTTGGGACGAAGAGCCGTCATCCTTTAGCTCCTTTGCCCCGGGCATAGACGTCCTCGTAGCGAATGATGTCATCTTCGCCCAGATAGCTGCCGGTTTGGACCTCGATCAAGGTTAGCGGCACTGTTCCCGGATTTTCCATCCGGTGGATGGCGCCGAGGGGTATGTAGACGGACTGGTTTTCGGCGATCAGCTTGACCTCGCTGTCTACAGTCACCTTGGCAGTGCCTTCAACGACGATCCAGTGCTCTGCGCGGTGGTGGTGGCTCTGGAGCGACAGAGCCGCGCCGGGGTGGACGACGATGCGCTTCACCTGGAACCGCGGGCCGATGACGAGACTCTCATACCAGCCCCAGGGGCGGTAGTCGCGGGGGAGCGTTTCGGCCTGCGGCGCGGCTTTGGCTTTCAGCGCGGCGACGGCCTGTTTGACCTCTTGCGCGCGGTCCTTGTGGGCAACCAGAACGGCGTCGGGCATGGCCACAGCGATGATGTCTTTCAGGCCGATGCCGACAAGCTGCTGCGCCTCGCTCGTCGCCTGCAAAAGCGTATCTTGGCAGTCAAGCGCAGTAGCTGGGCCAGTTGTCACGGTTCCGGAGGTGTCAGCCTCAGCCTCGCGCCAGACTGCCTGCCAATCGCCAAGATCTGACCATGTACCCGCATAGGGAACGACGGTCAGGTTCTGCGCGCGCTCCATCACGGCGTAGTCGATTGAAATATCGGGGAGGCCGGCCCAAGGCGCGGGGGCGAGGCGGGTGAAGGACAGGTCCTTTTCCGCGGCCTCAAGGGCCGCACGAGTGGCCGTCAGAACCTCTGGCGCATGGGCTGCAAAGGCATCAAGGATCGTGGAGGTGGAGAACAGGAATATCCCTGCGTTCCAAAGGTGCATGCCACGAGCCAGCAGCGCCTCGGCCTTGACCAGATCTGGCTTTTCGACAAAGCTGCGAAGGGGTTGCGGCAGGGGCGCAAAATCGGGCGTGGGCGTCGAAAGCTCAAGCCAGCCATAGCCCGTCTCGGGGCGGTCGGGGCGGATGCCGAATGTGACAAGCTGCCCGGCAGAAGCGGCGGGTGCGGCGGCCTGAACGGCGTCTCGAAAGCGGGCTGCGTCGGGGATCACATGGTCTGAAGGCGCCACCAGCATCAGCGCGCCCGGCGCCCGGGCCTCAAGCGCCAAGGCAGCAGCGCAGATTGCGGCGGCGGTGTTTTTGGCAGAAGGCTCGATCAGGATGTCGGCGGGCGCGATCTCGAGCGCGGCCAACTGTTCGATCACGATGAAGCGGAAGTCGGCGGCCGTGACGATCGAAGGCGCCGCAAAACCGTCGCCCGAAAGACGACGGGCAGAGGCCTGGTAGAGGCTTTCGTCACCTGTCAGCTTGACGAACTGCTTGGGGTAGGACTTGCGCGACAAGGGCCAAAGCCGCGTGCCGGAGCCACCGCAGAGAAGGACAGGGTTAATTAATTGGGTCATTAAGCTTTCCTAGCGGCGATAGCTGTCTGCGTGATCGAGGAACCACTGGTAGGTTTCGGTGAGGCCCTGATCCAACCCGATCTGTGCCGACCAGCCCATCTGGGTCAGCCGCGAAACATCCATGAGCTTGCGCATTGTTCCGTCGGGTTTGGACGGGTCGGTCACGATACGTCCCTTGTAGCCGGTGACAGCCGCAACCTTCTGCGCCAGTTCAAGGATCGAAATATCGGTGCCGGAGCCGACGTTAATATGGCTGAGCATCGGCTGCGTATTCGCCTCATAGTCGGCCTTCGGCAGATCAAGCACGAAGAGCGAAGCAGCGGCCATGTCATCCACATGCAGGAATTCACGCCGCGGCGTACCGCTGCCCCAGATAACGACCTCTTTGGCTTCTGATTGCGCTGCTTCGTGGAACCGGCGGATCAGGGCCGGCAGGACGTGGCTGTTCTCGGGGTGGAAGTTGTCGCCGGGACCATAAAGGTTGGTCGGCATGACCGAGCGGTAGTCGGTGCCATGCTGGCGGTTGTAGCTTTCGCAAAGCTTGATGCCAGCGATCTTAGCGATGGCATATGGCTCATTTGTCGGTTCCAGCACGCCGGACAAAAGCGCATCCTCGCGCATCGGCTGCGGCACCGCGCGGGGATAGACGCACGACGACCCAAGCTGTAAAAGCCGCATGACTCCCGCATTAAAGGCCTGATGAATGACATTCGCCTCGATCATTAGGTTGTAGTAGATGAAGTCGGCGGGATAGCTGTTGTTTGCCAGAATCCCACCCACTTTGGCAGCGGCAAGGATCACCACATCGGGGCGCTCGGCCTGCATAAACGCCCGCATTGCGGCCTGATCTGTCAAGTCCAGCTCCGAACGGGTGCGGGTGATGATTTTGGTTTCGCCGCGTGCCTGCAACTGCCGCAGGATCGCCCTGGCCACCATACCGCGATGACCGGCAACATAGGTTTTCATAACGTAACCTTTTACCCTTCCAATGATACGGGCAGTTCAAGCCCGTTCTCGCGCAACAGCCTGTGGCGGCGCGCCGCCTTCAGATCCTCCGCCACCATCTCCACACACATCTCTTGCGCTGTGATCTCGGGGACCCATCCCAGCTTCACTTTGGCTTTGGTGGGATCACCCAAAAGCGTCTCTACTTCGGCAGGACGGAAGTATCTTGGATCGATCCGCATGACGACATCGCCCGGCTTGACCGCAGGAGCCATATCGCCCGTGACCTCTGCGACAGTTGCGATCTCCTCCACACCGGTGCCACTGAACGCCAAGCTGATGCCCAATTCAGCCGCGGTCCACTGGATGAACTCCCGGACCGAATATTGCACACCTGTTGCGATTACGAAATCCTCAGGCTGCTCCTGCTGCAGCATCATCCACTGCATCCGGACATAGTCCTTGGCATGGCCCCAATCGCGCAGCGCGTCGATATTGCCCATGTAGAGGCAGGGCTCAAGGCCTTGGGCGATATTGGCCAGACCGCGCGTAATCTTGCGGGTCACGAAAGTCTCGCCGCGACGCGGACTCTCATGGTTGAACAGGATCCCGTTGCAGGCATAGATCCCGTATGCTTCGCGGTAGTTCACGGTGATCCAGTACGCATACATCTTGGCCACGGCATAGGGGCTACGGGGATGGAACGGGGTGGTCTCGCTCTGAGGGATTTCCTTGACCTGCCCATAAAGTTCGGAGGTCGAGGCCTGATAGAAGCGGGACTTGTTCTCCAGCTTCAGAAAACGGATCGCCTCCAGCAGACGCAGAGTGCCCATGGCGTCGACATCCGCAGTGTATTCCGGTGCCTCAAAACTCACGGCGACGTGACTCTGCGCGCCAAGGTTGTAGACCTCATCGGGCTGCACCTCTGACAGAATCCGCGTCAGATTCGAGCTGTCGGTCAGATCCCCATAATGCAGCTTGAACCGCTGATGATTGCTATGCGGATCCTGATAGATATGATCGATCCGCTGCGTGTTAAACAGCGATGCGCGCCTCGTGATGCCATGCACCTCGTAGCCTTTTTCAAGCAGAAATTCGGCTAGATAGCTGCCATCCTGTCCTGTGATTCCTGTGATGAGTGCTTTTTTCATTTTCGACCTTTATTGTATTTCTAGTGTTCCGAGTCTAACACTTCCTAGCTGTTTCCCCTGATTTCATCCAGTGCGTCGAGCGCTCGGCGTTCTCGGGCGAGGATGTCCTCTGCGCTCTTGGTCCACCTGAACGGCTTCGGCTTCTCGTTGTGGCGGGCGAGATAGTCGTAGATCGCGGTCTCGAGGTCATCGACGCTGGAATAGCTGCCACGGCGGATGCGCCGTGTGGTGATCTCGGCAAAGAACCGTTCGACCAGATTCAGCCATGAGGCGCTGGTGGGCGTGAAGTGCAGCTTGAAGCGCGGGTGCTTGTCCAGCCATGCCTTCACCTTGGGCGTCTTGTGGGTGGCGTAATTGTCGAGCACCAGATGCACATCTCGCCGCGCGGGCACGGCCTTGTCGATCTGGCGCAGGAATTTCAGGAACTCCTTGGCACGATGGCGAGGCATGCACTCGCCGATGACCTTGCCCGATTTCACATCAAGCGCGGCAAAAAGTGTGGTCGTGCCATGGCGCTTGTAGTCGTGGGTCATGGTCGCGGCCCGGCCCTTCTTCAGCGGCAGACCCGGTTGGGTCCGGTCGAGAGCCTGAATCTGCGACTTTTCATCGACGCACAGCACCACGGCGCGATCCGGCGGGTCGAGGTAGAGCCCGACGATATCCGTGACCTTCTCCTCGAACAGCGGGTCGTTCGAGACCTTGAACCCCTTGACGAGATGCGGCTTCAACCCCGCATCCGCCCATATCCGCCCCACGCTCGACGCCGAGATGCCCATCGCTTCTGCCATCAGCGCGCGGCTCCAGTGCGTGGCATTGGGCGGGCCCTCCTGCACGGTCTTCGCGATCACTTTCAGCCGAACCTCCTGCGGCAGCGGCGGCACACGCGAGGGCCGCGTCTTGTCCTGCTTCAGCCCCGCCACGCCCTCGTCGAGATACCGCTCCTGCCAGCGCCAGACCGTCGGTTTCGACATGCCCGTCCGCCGCATGATCTCAAAGGTCCCCGCGCCATCAGCCGTCGCCAGCACGATCCCGGCCCGCCAAGCGAGCTTGCGTGGAGTGTTGCGGTTAGTCACCAGAGCTTCAGGCTCAGCACGGTCGGCGGGGCCAAGACAAAGGCAGATGTCGGAGCGTCTCATGCGCCCAACATCGCACATCAGACCGACGCTGGAAATCTTATGTCAGGTGGCGAACACTAGGTTAGCACGCTTGGGTTTCGTGGCCCGATCACCCGGTTCCAGCTGTCTGCGCGACTGCAGATGCCGGTCGGGGTGAAAACGCTTGTCCAGAGGTCGGATTCAGGCGATATTCACGTCAGTAGGCAAGCCACTTGGGGAATGTCGGATTAGGAACTTGAAATGCGTATAAGTCTCTTGGATCCCGGCTTGCAACGACAAGCTGGTCATCATTTTGATCTCGACTTCAAGCTTGCCCGATGGCTTGCGAGTCACGGTCATAAGGTAAAAATCTATTCTCATCGCGAGATAAAAGAAGAATTGTGCGTTGCCTTTGAGCCTTTCGCGCCTGTGATGCCGTTGTTTCGATCGGGACCATATGTCAATCCAAAAAGATATGATAATTACGCGGGAGAACTCATCGTTTATCAGTTTCAGAGTCAGACGCTGGCCGAGGACCTAGAACAGGTATCGGCTTCAGATCTATGGTTATGGCCAACAATCACGGCAGCACAGCTTAAGGCGTGTAGCATTCGCGGTGTAAAGGTGCCATTATCTGCATGCATACACACGCCTGTGGTTTCCGATGAATACCCGAACGGACAGATTTGGTGGCGAGATGCGTTTCTTGCCTCCAATCGATCGCTAACCAGAATGAACATAGGAGCAATTGAAGCAGAGCATAGATATGATTACTTACCTTTAACTAGCACCGGCCGATTTTCTTTATTTCCAAGTTATTTTGATGGCTTTCCTGATGCAGTTTCACAAAAGGAAGTTAGAACTGTAGGCTTTTTTGGCCATCAACGCGGAGAAAAAGGCGCCCACCTTATGGGTGAATTGGTAGGTCAACTTCTCTCGTCAGGTTACAAAGTCATCTTTCACGATAGCAACAGAAGCTGTGCTTTACAGAAGCGGCCGGGACTTAACATCGTTGGTTTTGTTCCCGACTTGGTCACTGAGATCGTAAAATGTGATCTGATAATTTTACCATACTCGCCGGATCGTTACAAAAGGAAGGGTTCAGGTATTTTAATGGATGCAATTGCAAGCGGCGTTCCATCTGTTGTTCCATTCGGTACAGTGCTTGGACGGTGGATAGACAAAACTGGAGCAGGAACACAGTTCGTGGAACTTAATTGTAATCAAGTGATGGCTGCGGTTGAAAACGCCAAAACAAACTACACAAATATTGCACGAGCGGCACATAATGCTTCGCTATATTGGAAAAAGAACCATGGCTTAGATCGGTTTGTATCACGCATGCTTGATGTGTAGGGTTTCAAATAAATTATTTTAGGGCACCTCGAAAAATTGCCCTGACGTGGCCGCTGCGGTATGAGGGGCGAGAGGTTCACGGCTTGGGGTTTGGCGATGGCGCAGATGGGTTTCTTTGATCTTTCAGTGAAGTGGTCTGGCAAATTAGGACATTGTGCTAAGATGTATCCAACGCGAATGAATGGATACGAGAATGACGAAGCGACGGAACTTTTCGGACAAGTTTAAAGGCATTGTCAGACAAACTTGACGGGCAAGCGGCTAATCCTTAATTCTGGTTGATGACGGCACATAATCCATTCATATATTTCAAAACGTCTCCCAAAATCATCCGCTTGGCGGTTATGTATTACATACGTTATCCATTGAGTTTTCGTCAGGTAGA
>Ga0206131_10007274_pt1 | contig 11139 bp, 21 predicted proteins | sample Helgoland_Spring_FD_148636 | JGI IMG/M metagenome (GOLD analysis project Ga0206131, IMG submission 148636) | Pelagic subsurface seawater microbial communities from Kabeltonne, Helgoland, North Sea - Helgoland_Spring_Bloom_20160517_1 | ecosystem: Environmental > Aquatic > Marine > Epipelagic ... | reverse complement strand
GTGTAATATTTTTCAAATTATATCGTTATAGTAATAAGATAAAAAACAATATTATGAGCAAAGCAATTTCATATAACGATGTAAAAATAATAGACAAAAAAGCTATAAAAATAGGAGACTCTGTTTTTGATAATTTTATTTCAGAACAAGGAGGGATAGAATTGGCTACTATGATTACAATAGCAGGTACTCCTGGTGCTGGTAAGACGACTCTCTGTAAGAAGTTGCAAAAGGATTTAGGAAAAAATGACGAATCTATATTTTTCTCTTTAGAGAGTAGAAAAGGTTCAGTTGCTAGACAAACTAGTAGAATAAGTACTGCTGGGAATGAAAAGATTTGTGATGTTGATGACTTTAAAACTTGGAAGTCATTTATGGATTACATATATGAAGCAAAACCTCTTATGGTTATAGTTGATTCACTTCAACATGCTGCAACTTTACTTTCTAACGAGAATGGAAAACATAAATATGACAATTACAAAAATATAGTAAAAGATTTGTATGATTGGAAAGATGTTACTGAGGGGATTGCCATTCTTATAGTTCAACTAAATGGCAAGGGCGATGTAGAAGGTCCAATGGCTACAATATTTGATGTAGATTGTCCCATATTCTTAACTGCAAACTCTCAAACAAACGAAAGAACAATGCATACTGAAAAAAACAGAATGGGACCAATAGGTAAAATTTATTATGAGTTTGTTAATGATGATAGATGTTTTAATTTTATAACAGAAAAAGATTGGAATTCAGACAAAGATGATAATTCACCTCTATCTTCTTTAGAAGTAGAAGTTTTAGCTATACTTAGTATCATAAAAAAAACGAACAAAAAGCTTCACACAAAAATATTAAAAAAGATAAATGAAACAGAATTTGATGAACAAGTAGACCTTATTATAGAAGTGTTGAACATGTCTAGGCCAGCTTTAATTTCTTAATCTATTTCTTGTTTTAAAGAATAAAAAAACATAATTTTGTTATGAATCAAAATAAAAATAAATGATTTCCACAACAAACAAAAAACCTTTAGAAACAATAAATCAAAAAGAAAAAGTAGTTTTAAAAAACGACAAAGTAAAAAACATTACAAAATTTGATTTTGATGACATATTAATAGAGCCATCAAAAACTACATCAATACATACTCGAAATGATATTGATATACATTATGACTATGAAGATTTTGGATTATTTTCTAAACTCCCCCTAATTGCTGCGCCAATGGACACAGTTGTTTCTTCTGAAAATTATTTTGACTTTATCGAGTTAGGGATAAATGTATGCCTTCCTAGAGGAGAGCATTTATATTTTGGAGAAAATTTAAACTCGAAATCACAAACAAAAACAAACAAAGCTACATTTGGCAACAGAATGGTTTTTGAGTCTTTTTCACTAATAGACTTTACAAAACACTTTGTCGCTAAAAAAGCTAAATTTTATCCAAAACACGTTTTGATAGATATTGCTAACGGACATATGTCAGACCTAGTTTATGTAACCAAAAAAGCAAAAGAGTATTACGGAAGTACAATGGTATTAATGGTTGGTAATATAGCTAACCCAGAAACTTACAAAACTCTATCTAAAGCTGGGGCTGACTATATTAGGTGCGGAATAGGCAATGGGCAAGGCTGTTTAACAACTTTACAAACGGGCATTGGTTATCCAATGGGTTCTTTAGTGAAAGAGTGTTATGAAGCTTCTAAAAAATTGCATAAAAAAAATAGGGCTAAAATAGTTGCAGATGGAGGAATGAAAAAATATTCAGACATCATAAAGGCACTGGCCTTGGGTGCTGACTATGTGATGGTCGGTTCAATTTTTAACAAATCTCTTGAGTCTTGCGGACAAAACTATTTTTCTGGTATACCTGTTGGTAAAAATGTTGCTAATTTTTTATACAAAAAAGGATTTAAAGTTAAAAAAAGATTTAGAGGCATGTCAACGAAAGAAGTTCAAAAGAAATGGGGTAATGTAAAACTTAAAACATCTGAAGGCGTTGTTAGAGTTAGAAAAGTGGAATACACTTTGAAATCCTGGGTTGATAATTTCTCTCATTACTTGAAGTCTGCTATGAGCTACACTAACTCAAAAACTCTTGAAGAATTTGTTGGAAAGCCTAAAACGAACAAAATTAGCAACAACTCTTTTAATAGATATAAAAAATAAAACAAATAAAACAAAATGAATAGTCAAAAAAAAAGAACAATCAACGAATTAAGACAAACAAAAGATTCACATTATACACCACCAACTTCTAAGGCAAAAGAAGAAGATTACGAATCACTTAGAAGAGATGCTGAAAACTTTATAGATGAAAATTATTTTCACTTAAAAACAGACTTAAGAACTTATAATGATGTAATATCTGCTTTGGTTCAATATAAAAAATCTTAATATTAAAAATGAAAGACAAACCAGCCTTAAATAAATGTGTAGAACTATTATTAAGAAACAAGAAAATAAAAAATTCAGAACTTAATGATATACCAAAAATATACAGAAAAATTGAGATTTCAAATAACCATAAACTATTTTTAGAGTTAAGAAATGAATTAAACAAAAATGGATGGATTGGATAAGTAAAGAGCTTTTAGATATATCAATTATTTTATTTTTTCATTTTATTTCTGATTTTTTGCTTCAGAGCAGAAACATGGGAAGAAATAAGGGTAAAAATATTTTCTGGTTGCTGACTCATGTTACAGTTTACTCCACATCCATTTTTTGGTTGTGGTTTTGCATTGTTGGAATAGAACAATATTCTTTTTATACTATTTTTGGATTATACTTTTCAATTTTCATTAGCCACTTCATAACCGATTTTATTACTAGCAAAATTAGTGGATATGCATACTTAAAGACAATAGACAAAAAGACAAAAAATAAACAAAAATATAAATGGGAGTATACTTTTTGGTCTACAATAGGATTTGACCAATTTATACATGTCATATCTTTGATTTTAATATATAATTCTGTAAATTAGCAAGTATGAAAGTAGTCTGCATAGATGATAGCAATAAACCTTTAGATATACCTGAACACAAATGGGTAAAAAAGGATAGCATATATACAATTGCAAAGATTGTAAAACTAAACTTACAAAAAAACACTTTAGGCGTTGAGCTGGAAGAGATTGATTTAAAAGACTGTTTTCCTTATGAGTATTTTTTGGCTAACAGATTTGCTCCTATACAACCAGAAAACTCAATAGAAAAAGAGTTAGAAAAAGAAGAACATTTAGAAGAATTATCGTAAAGTATGGATTTAAAAAAAATATCAGACGAAATAAAAAAAATTGTATCTGAAAAACAGAAAGAGTTAAGACTTTCATTTGTGGAAGATACACACACCTATTACATGAATAACTTAAAGGGTGAGATTGTTAGCAACCTCCCTTCTGTGTCAACTGTTTTAAAGAGCTTTTATACGCCATTTGATGCAGAATCAACAAAGAGTTTTAAAAACTGCAACGGAGACCCAGAAAAAGAGAAGGCACTACTTAAAGAGTGGTCTGACTCTGGGACTTACGCATCATTTATGGGTAGCAGGGTTCACTTTATACTAGAAGATTATTTAGTAGAACTTTATGGCTCATACAAAGATGTGAGGCAGCCTATTTTTGAATGCGATGATGAGCAAGTTAAAAATGGTGATGAAATGATTAAGGCGGGCAAAGAATTTATAGACATAATGCATTCTAGGGGAGCTGTGCTTTTAGATACTGAAATGGTATTAGGAAGTCCTGAACTTGGATATACAGGTCAACCAGATAAGACTTGGCTAATGATAGGTAAAAATGGAAATCCTGGTATCGTGGTAACAGACTGGAAAACGAATAAGCCTAAAAATTTTGTACCTCAATTTTATACAAAAAACATGTTGAAGCCTTTTCAGGACTATGATGACACGTCTCTTGGTCACTATTATATACAACTACCACTTTATGCAAAACTACTCTTAGACATGCTAAAGGGCTCTAAATATGAAAACATACCACTTCTTGGCGGTATAGTAGTATTGCTAAAAAAAGACGGTACATTTGAAGAATTTAGAATACCCAAAGAAATACTAGATATAGTTGACAAAATGAATGTTTCAATCTATATTAATTAGTGGATTATTCCAGCGCTCAGAATCAAATAAAAGAAAAAGGATTTTCTTTAATTTCAAAAAAAGATAAATTAGATACATTTACCTCTAAGTTCAAAAGAGGAGATGTGACAATTTCTTTCACTACCCAATTGGGTGGATACATTTTACATGCTGAATTAAATGATAACAATACTAAAATGACACTAAACGATTTAGAGTTGTTATTAATTTTTAAAATTATTTAAACACTAAAACGGTGTTGTATTGTTGTGGTTTTTGTGTAAAAAATTTTTTTTACTTAATTTGTCGATTTTTCTAAAAAAATAATTATTTATAATTGTAGGACCCCGAACCCATATTTTTATAATGAACACCAAAGAACAACTTTTACTAAAATTTAGAAAACTCCAAACCATATTTTCTGTTATATTGTTCTTTTTTATTCTTATTTTTTTTCTAGTTGTAACCAAATTTGATGTAAAAGAAATCCAAATATCTCACTGGGGGGTTATGGATAATGTGGGTTGGATTTTTAATTACGGAATAATATTAGTGTCTGTCTCAACTTTTTTTAATGTGTTTTTTTACATTAAAAACCATAACAGAATATTTAATAAGAACATTTTATATGTTTTATTTGGAGTTGTTTCTTTTTTACTTTTTTTGGTAGGCCTTTTCCCTGTAGATGTTAATCCTTCGATTCACAACTTTTCTGCTTTCTCTTATTTTTTTACGTATCCTTTTTCTATTTTTCTTTTATCACACCTAAACAGAAAGAACATAATATACAAAGAGTGGATTACCCATCTAATAACATCGTCTTTAATGGTAATAGTTCCGCTAATATTTATATCTATATTTAACGGAATGGCTATTTCAGAAATGATTCACACTCTTTTAGTGATGTTTTGGAATATAAGAATTTTGATAAAAAATTAACATAAGTGTAATTTCTAAATATTTATTAAAGAACAAGTAAAAAAAAACAAATGGCATCACTACCAGGCATGGGAGTCTCTTTTAAGGAATTCGCAAAAAACCCAATTGTAGCATTATTATTTATGGCTTTAATGGCTATTGGATACTTATACTACGATAACAAATCTACATTAACAAATCAAATAGAAGATTTAAGAGAAGAAATAATAACACTTAAGAAAGACTATAAAGAATTGAATGATAATTTTATAAAAACAATAAAAGAAATTAATGATGATGAATAAAAAACAAATAAATATTGTAGTATTTTTCTTGGGCATGATTGGACTTTTTTTATTAATAAAAAACTTTAAGACAGAAAAGTATAATAAAGAGGAGATAGCAGAGGAAATAGAAAGCTTTCACAAAACAAAAGACAGCACTATGCAGGTTGTTGATGAATTTATAAATTCTTTTAATGAAAAAAAGAAAAAAAACATAGAAGAGGCAGACTCGCTAAAAAACATACTAAAAAACAATAAATTACTTTCAAAAAAAGAAGTTTTAGAACTTAAAAATAAAATAAAAAATAAGCAGATTGTTATAAAGCAAATGTCAGAAAACAACGTAAAAGAAGAAGATTCAATTGTTTATAACATAATAGAACAAGAAAAGATTGTATTTGATACTGTTTTTCATACAGAAACAATAAGAGATACTGTTTTTGTTACTGATACAATATATAAAATAGATACTATATTTTACAAAAAAGAAGATATAAAAAGAATAAAATTTAGAAACTAAAATATATAATTAACGCTTATTACTTTTAAATACAACTTCGATTTCTTTTATATTTTCCATCATTTCTCCAGCTACTGCGTCTAACTCTAAATGAAAATCATTAGAGCATTTTACAGAATATAAATTTTCACTTATTGTTATTTCCAGAAGAACTAACTCTGTATTATAGTCTATAAACTTAGGAAATTCTGAAAGAAATTTTATAGCATCTTCTTTTTTTTTGAAAACAGAAACTTTATCCTTCATTATGTCTTCATATACTTCAGTGCCTCTTTGATAAAGGGAGCTATAAGAATTTTCTGAAACACGTCTTGCTTTATATCTAAAAAGACCAGTTACAACAGAGTAATAATTAAGATTCTTTTTTTCAGCAACTTTATATCCAATAAATTTATTTTTATTTAATCTATTGAATTCTGTGTATTTACACAACAATTCTTTACAAAGTCTATTTGAGGCATTCATTATATTGTAAAGTTAATGAAATAATTAAAAACAATCATTGTTTCAATCTTTTTTTAAGCTCTCTGACTCTTCTGTTAAATCTTCTGACTCTTCTACAGTGTCACCGCCTGAATCATCACCCGAATCATCTCCTGGGCTGGTTACTGTGTTAAAATATATGTGTTTGCTATTTTTTCTTTCTTGCTTAGGTGCGTCATTTTGATTCCCAGAATATCCATATCCACTTTGATTTTTTTGAACATCTGGTCCTCCCCCTGGAGCTCTATCTACTTCAGTTGATACTATTTCCATCAAAATTTCTCTAACTATTTTTCTTATCTCTTCCATTGCAATATATAAATAGATTATAATAATGTTAATACTTACAAATGTTTAAACATATTATAGCAGTATTATAAGCGTCAACATCTGCTCTGTGTGGAGTTCCTTGAAATTCAATATCCAAATCCTTTAAAGCGTTTTCTACACTATAAAGCCTACTTTTGTCTTTCTTTGTTTTGGAAAAACACTTTTGTATATTGGTGTAATTTTTATTAAAAGGAAAATCTATTCCTTTTAATTTACACTCCTTAACTAAATGCTTCTTATCAAAATCGCCCCAGCTACCCCAACCTTTTTTTGTTAGTTTATATTTTTTTTCTAAAATAGAAAACGCTTCACCTAAGCCAATTCCAACACTTTCAACCTCTTCACTTGTAATAGATGTTAGTTTAGTACAAAAATTACTTATATTAGAATTTTCTGGTTTTATTAAAATTCTATCTTTTTTTGTTATTTTTTTATTAATTAAGTCAATCTCAACCAAGCCTATGTCTAAAATCTCTTGTGTCATACCCTTTGGAGGCCTACCTCTCCAGCACGTAAACTCAAAATCAACTACCAAAAAACTATTTTCACTCATCTTACAAAATCAAATTTATCGTGTTATCTTAAATATGAAATAATTTACATTTAATAAAAATGAATAATACTTTTTTGTTTTTATTTATTAAAGTCTAACAAATAAATTTGAATGGAACACAACAAAAACAATAACGAACAAGGAGATGATTCTATAAAAAAGAAAAGCTCTGAACTAAAATTATTGATAGAAAAATATCAAAAAAGCTTAGAAGAGATACAGAGAGACTGCAATCATGAACCTATACTAAAACTCGTTTCTGACAATGGGGTAACTACAGCCCTAAGAGTTGTTTGTAAAGATTGTGGTAAAATAATAGGATATCCCTCAAAAACAGATACAGATAAATTTTATGGTGACTAAAAAAGGTGTTGCTCAATCAATGCCACATTGAGTTGTGATGTTACATTTTTTGAATAAAACATCAGCTCGCACTCCATTTTGTGACATATATCTACTGAATTATCTTTAAAATGATTCTCAAAAAACATATCAGAATAAGAAAAAGATAGAAACATTAAAGACAAATTATTAAACTTGTCATAATCAGTTCTAAAATTATTTAAAAACGGATTAGGCTTAGCCCATGAACGATAAGAATTATTGTTATTTAATAATTGAAGATAATGTTTATTTACAACATTTTTGTCACCATAAATTACTTTTGAAACATCTAAAAAAACATAACAATGATAATCTATATTGTATTCTCCTCTCTTTTTATTAAAGTTAATTTCTTGAAAAACAACAATATTATTAGTAATAATAGTGATTTTTTCATTTTCAGATTCCCCATAAAGTCTTATAGAATTATCCAAAAGCTTTTGAAAATCAGAAGGCATTTTTATCTCTCTTTCTATAAGTAACAATTTCATTTTATTAAAATATATTTTTTTATACTAAAGTAAAGTCTTTATATTTGTTTTATGCTCTTAAAAATTATATATTTGTTATAGGTTTAATTTATTAAAAACAACAATGAATTTATATACAAAATCAAAAAAAGGAATTACAAGACTTATATTTGTGAATGCTGTATTTTTTCTTTTGGCAAACATAATACTTTCAACATCTGGTAACTCTTCTTTTTTGACAAACTTTGCCTTAAGCTCAAATGCGCTTGATGTTTTATTGAAGCCGTGGACTATTTTAACAAGTATGTTTCTGCATGTAGATTTTTTACACATACTATTCAATATGCTGTATCTATTTCTATTTGGTCAAATACTATCATCTAGACTGGGTAGTCAGTCCGTAGTTACGGTATATGTTTTTGGGGGTTTTGTTGGGGCTATATTTTATTTGTTGTTCTATAATGTTATATCTGGGTCTCAGGTAAGTTATTTGGCACTTGGAGCTTCGGGTGGTGTTATGGCCATAATGGCTGCGGCAACAACTTTAAACCCAAACAAAGCAATAAGGGTGTTTTTACTTGGAAGCGTTAAAATAAAGTGGATTTTTCTAGTAATATTTATATCTAGCAGTATTTACAACATCAATATAAATACTGGAGGCAAGATAGACCACATGGGCGGAGCTCTATTTGGATTTGTATACATAACGCTAATAAGGACTAGAAATATTTTTATTGGTCGCTGGTTTGATAGATTGTGTTTATATTTTTCTTACGATTTTTCTAAAAAAAACATTAATAAAAGTAAAAAAAAATACTCAACAGGATTTAGAGGTAGTGTAGATAGAAGAGATTCTAATTCTATAAAAGTTGCAGTTAAAAACTTCATGGAAAAGGAAGATGTGGAAGAGGAGTTGGATAAGCTGCTGGCCAGGGTAAAGAAAGTGGGATTAGACAATTTAAGCGAAAAAGATAGGGAAAGATTGATAGAGTTAAGTAAAAAAATATAACATGAAAGACAAAAAAATTAGACAAGAAATAATACCAGGACACTTTTTGGGTGACACGGTTATTTTAAAAGAAGAAACAGAGCTTACAAAAAAACAAAATCTGAAATTAGGAACAATAGGCTTTGTTTCCAAAGATGACAATAAAGAAACTCTTAACGGATGGTTAAAAATAGATGTGGATAACGGATTTAGAAAAGAGATAGATAAAATGAGTCCAGAAAAAATATCAGAACTTTACAATCAACTAGTTAAAATTGGTAAAATAAAAAATGCTGATAAATTTGATGAAATTGTTGAAAATATAGACGCCCTTGGTGAAGAACTTAAAGAACATGTTAATAAAAGAAAAAAATGAAAGATACATTACCACTACCTAAAAAAAGAACTTTATTCTTTGGAAAAGATGTTGACTTAGATTCAATAGAAGAATTGTCTGAGAAAATTGTTAACATAAATGAAGATGATGATTTGTTAGAAAAACTTTACCCTGTATATGGACTTAAATATGAAAGACAGCCAATAAAGATGATGATTGACAGTTATGGAGGCTATGTATATCAGTGCATGGGATTGATAGGTATTATGGAAAACTCAAAAACAGAAATACACACCTACGTAACGGGTGCAGCTATGTCTTGTGGTTTTATAATGTTAATATGTGGACACAAAAGGTTTGCATATAAACATGCTACACCAATGTATCATCAAGTTTCAACTGGCTTCTGGGGCAAAACTCAAGACATGGAAGAGAGTTATCAAGAAACTAAAAGACTTCAAAAGAAATTTGAAAAAATAACTCTAGAAAAAACTCAAATATCTAAATCTAAACTCAAAGAAATATTAAGATACAAACAAGATTGGTATATGGATGCAGAAGAAGCTGTATCTGTTGGTGTTGTAGATGAAATAATAGAATGAAGTGGGTTTTACATAGTAAATTGATTGTAGAAAAAGTACTCTCAAAAGAAAAAAATGAGTTTATAAGATTAGTTGAAGGCGTGTCACTCTTCAATTATAAAACCAATGTAACTAATAGGCTGTTTTGTTATAACAAAATGTCTGATAAAGAAAAAAAAACTCTTTTGTCCTTATTAGATAACTCAACAACAATAGATGAAATCAAAAAAATAATAAAAATAAACAAACTCCAAACTTGAGGTGTAACTATATCCGGGAGGGAATATAATATTTAGATTTATGATGGAAATTGAGTGGCTTTTAGTTAGATATACTGTAAAACAAGGAAAAATGCTCAGTACTTATGAAGTTATAGATAACAATAAAGTTTTTAATTCTTTAAAATTTTCACAATCAATTAAAGGGGTTGTGAAAAATATGTCTTTTTTGAGATTTTCCATAACTAAAGGTTGTGACATAAGGTATTATGCCAATTTCAGAAAGGTAAAAAAATATGAATATGAAAATTTTAAAAACAAATTTTTATTAACACTATCAAGCGATGTGAATGTTTTTAATCCAAGTAAATCAAATACAGAAACACAGAGTGGTTGCGGTCTCACTTTGGCCATAGGCTCTTATGACAGTGCAAAAGATGCCATTCAATCTGCCCAAGATATTTCAAATGGTTTTATAAATTCACTATTAAATGGTGGAGAAAACTTTAACTTTGCTAAGGAAAGTAAAAAATTATTAGTAGAAAAAAGAGATGCACTATACTTCGTTGGAAGTCCTCAAAAAAAATAAAAAAATGATTAAAGAAATAGTAAAATACGGTGACAAAATACTAAGAACAGTTTGTAAAGAATACACTCCTGAAAATAATAAAGATATTTCTAATTTGATTTCAAACCTTAAGGACACTCTGGCGTCTGTGAAAAATGGAGCTGGGCTGGCTTCCCCACAAATAGGTGTTAATAATAGAGTTTTTGTAACCAGGAACTACAGAGACGACAATCCCGATGAAATACTTACATTCATAAATCCAGAAATAAAAACTAAATCTAAAGAAAAGCTGATGGTTGCAGATGGATGTTTAAGCATACCTAATATACACTCTGAAACAGAAAGACATTCTTATATAACAGTGTCTTACCTGGATGAGGGTATGAATAAGATTGAAGAAG
>Ga0206131_10007273_pt1 | contig 11141 bp, 10 predicted proteins | sample Helgoland_Spring_FD_148636 | JGI IMG/M metagenome (GOLD analysis project Ga0206131, IMG submission 148636) | Pelagic subsurface seawater microbial communities from Kabeltonne, Helgoland, North Sea - Helgoland_Spring_Bloom_20160517_1 | ecosystem: Environmental > Aquatic > Marine > Epipelagic ... | reverse complement strand
CAACATCAAAAGATAATTTTTCCAAACAATATAATAGGAAAATTTCTGTTTAAAATAGTTTTTTATTGTGAAGAAAAGTTTAGTAATTTTTTTATCAATAATTTTCAATATTATTTTATAGTTTTAAAAAAAAAAAAATTATCTTAATTTAATTACTATAACTGAATAAATTATAATAATACTAATCAGCACCACTAAAAAATGACCGTAAATAGCAGTGATCAATATAGGTGCTGCAATTAAAAATTGTATTATTGTGATTGTTACATTCTGAGAATAATGTCTTAACAATATATGGTGTATATGGTTCCTATCTGGTGAAAAGGGATTTTTTTTAATAAACAATCTACTAATAAATAAACGCATTAAATCTAAACCAGGCAAAATCATTAATAGTACTATTTGGTCAGCATATAAAGTTTCATTTTCATTATACAATTTTATAAAAAAATAACCAAAAATATAAGCTATTAGAAGACTCCCACTATCACCTAAAAATGATCTATTTTTTAAATTTAAAAATAAAAAGGTAGATAAAGATATTAATAATGTTGCAAATAAGACTAGATAATAATTCCTAGAAATAAAAAAAATTGCTATCAACACAGAGTACAATCCTACTTGTAGATTTATTCCATCAAGCATATTTAAAGCATTTATAAATAGCAAAAAACATAATAAAGACCAAAAAAATCCAATATTACCCAAATAAAACTCCCTCTCTAAAAAGCTTACTTTTATATTTTCTATAATCAAATTATCCTGTATTAAAATTGTTGGTATTAAAACTATACATAATAGAGCAAACTTTTTAATGGGCACAATGTTAAATTTATCATCCAAAAATCCAATCATAAAAATAAAAAAACTCGATAAAAAGAAAATATGGATTTCATAACTATTGTTAAATAAAAATAAATTCTCAAAGGTGCTTAAAATATAAAAAAAGTAAAAAAGAAAAATATTTGTAAAGATTATTAAACCACCTGTAATAGGAATATTCTTTTTATGAAATTTTCTTATCTTATCAGGCTTATCATGTAAATTTAATTTTTGTGCTATTGAACTGTTGAACTTAAATAATGAATAATTAATAAATAGAACTATTAAAAAATAAATAACCATCATAATTTTTTACAATATTGCATTAATTAAGTTCTAGTTAAAATATAGTTCTCTAAAATTAACACATCCATTTTAGTTCTCAAAAAGCAGTTAAGAGCTTCTTGTGGATTGCAAACTATAGGTTCATTCTCATTAAAAGATGTATTTAGCAATATTGGAACACCTGTTAATTTATAAAAAGAAGTTATTAATTGAAAATAATCATTATTTAAATCTTTTGAAACAGATTGAAGCCTACCAGATCCATTTATATGGGTAACGGCAGGTATAATAGTTCTTTTCTCAATCTTTATCTGAAGTACTTTAGACATAAATGGTACCTCATCACAAACTTCAAACCAATCAATAACCTTATCCTTTAAAATTGAAGGAGCAAAAGGTCTAAAAATTTCTCTTCTTTTAATTTTTATATTTAATAGTTCTCTGATACTAGGATTTCTAGGATCTGCTATTATTGATCTATTTCCTAAAGCTCGAGGTCCCCATTCCATTCTTCCATTAAAAAAACCAACCACAGCACCTTCTGCAATTAATTTAGCTGTTTGTTCAAATAATCGATTTTTATTATCTATTTTATTAACTATTGTTCTTTCATTTCGGATTTGTTTTTTATTTTTTTCTAAAATTATTTCTATCTCATGATTAGAAAATTTTGGACCTAAAAAAGGATTATCTGAAAAAGATAATTTTTCTTTACATAAATTATTTATTACAATACTAGCAGATCCAATTGCCCCGCCTGAATCTCCAGGAGCAGAAGGTATATAAACATTTTTATATTTTGTTTTATCAAGTATTTTGCCATTGGCAACAGAGTTCATTCCACAACCTCCTGATAAGCATAATGAGTCATTTTTATTTTTTTCATACAAATTATTTGCCATATCAAATAAAAATTCTTCATAAATTTTTTGTGTAGATGCTGCTATATCCATGTGATGCTGTTCTATTTTATCCTCGTTTTTTCTCGATGGTCCCAATAATTCAATTAATTTTTTTCCATAGACTAAACCAATTTTTGGCTCTCCTGTTAACCATGTCATTTCAACATTTCCCGTATGATGTAAAAAATAATTTAAGTTTAGATTAAACAATCCATCTTTTTTTTTTATTAATAAATTCTTTATTTTTTCATAATATATTGGTTCTCCATAAGGAGCTAAACCCATCACTTTATATTCATCACCATATTTTAAAAAACCTAAATATTGTGTAATTGCAGTATAAAATAATCCTAATGAGTGTGGAAATAAAACCTCATTAAATTTATGAATATTTTTACCATCATAAAATCCAGTTAGTGTACTTGCAAAATCACCAAAACCATCCACAGAAATAAAATTAGTATCTTTATATCCAGAAAAAAACACAGAGCTAGCTACATGAGATAAGTGATGATCAATATTATGAATATTGGCTCTAAAAGAAGAATTGAAATTTTTAATAAATTCACTCCTTATTGAGTTTACTTTTCTTAAATTTGAAAATCTATCTTTAAGGAATTTAAGTTTAAAAATTTTTTTTGAAGCAAAAAGAAGTTTTTTTACTATTTTTTGTTTAGGGTTTCGATTAATTGTGACATGATCAATTTTTGAAATATCCAAATCCGCATATTTTAAACAAAATTTAATAGCGTTTAATGGAAATCCAGCAGAGTGTTTGATTCTAGTAAATCTCTCTTCTTCAGCAGCTGCAATAAGCTTATTGTTAACAAAAATACAGGCCGATGCGTCACCGTGATAGGCATTTATTCCAAGTATAATCATTTGATAATTTTATTAAATTTTTTTGTTTTTGTTTTAAAAAATTTTTACCCTTTGTCAAAATAACTTCTATTATCATGTTACTATATGACAATCGATAATTATAAAAAAATAAAACATTTAAGTTAAATATACCTTTTAAAAAATCAAGAATATATAATTTAAATTATAATTTTTTCAAATAAATTATTTATCTTTATGTTAAAAGTTTATGAATTCAATCTTTTAGTAGATTCATATCTATGCAGTTTAACAAATTTTTGGTTTTAAATTCATATAATAGGCCTGCATAACCTCTTCCTCTATTGAATGGGTTACGGCCAGTGTAAGTACCTACATTTTCTTTTGTTGCAATTTTTCTACCTAGACACTTTTCAAAAATACTAAAATTGTTTTTACTGTCATTTATTGAGGGTTGATAAGTTAAAAAATATTTTGGTTTATATTTTTGAATTTGGTTTATGTAAATTTCTGGGTCATCACTTTTTGATAGATAGTTAAGAAAAGATGTTGAAAGTGTTTTGTTTTTTCCCAAAGAAATTGATCTATGCATTGATATGATTGTCCCTTCATCACTTATTATTGAATTTGCCCAAGAATATAATGAATATCCGTTTGCATATTTATTCATCGTTTTTTCATAAAGTGTTTTAGTTAAAGACCCTGGAAATAAATTTAAGAAAGCAAATATAAGAAATAAAAATACTACGCAAGATTGAAAATAAAGTGGAATTCTGAATAAATTATTGATCTTAATTCTACTTTTTGAAAGAATAATTATTAGCCAAAATATAGGCTCAATAAGAAAACGCCCAGTTATTTGACCTTTTATTGATACAATTATTAAATAAAAAAATATAATTAATATAATTCTTATTCTTAATTCATATTGAACTCTTGGGATTAAGAGCAAAAATATTAAACAAATGCCCATTGTATTTGTAAAAGTACCCATACTCATTGGTATTAATAAATAAATCAACGGTATATCTCTTCTATAATTTGTTAAATAAGACTCATAATTATTAAATCCAGGTAAATGTGTTGGGAATGGATTTAAGATATACTGATAGATATCCCCACCCCAATTATAAAATTTCCAATAAATATGTGGTAAATAAAAAAAAATAAAAATAATTATAGACAAAGATAGGAATAATTTTAAATAATTTTTTTTATAGAAATATTCTAATGATGCCAAATATAATATGCCCCCACTTAAGATGAACGAAAATTTAGAATTAATAGAATTGATTAAAAACACTAATATTATTATCGCTATAGAAAATAACATTTTCTTATTAAGCAAAAAGTTGACTCTACTAAAAAAAATTATTGTAAAAACTAAGGCATTTGAAGCAATTGAAAATAATTGGGGCTTAGGTGAGGAACATAAAAAAATAATTATGGGTGTTGATAAAATTAATAAAGAAAACAATCTTTTATCATTACTATTCTTTCTAACTATTCCTATCAAAGAAACTAGTCCTGAAAATTGAATTAAATTTCCCAATTGCTGTGAATTAAATAAAAAACCTAAAGACATCAAGATTTCTCCAGCCCCAGATAATTTATTATCAAAATTATTTAGTTCAGATGGAAATCTTCCACTATTGGCAATAAATTTTGCGACAGAGGCATGATAACCAAGTGCATCTGCATGTGTAATGGGTGATATTGAAAGAAAAAAATATCCTAGTAAAAATAAAATAATAATTATATTTTTTGAATTTACTTTTTTAACTATTTGAATATAAAATTTCCATTTTTTTATAAATTGAATAGATTGAATAATGCCTAAAATTATTAAACATAATGCAAATAATAAAATAAATTCTTTAGAAAATTGAAAGAATAAAACAATAGGAAACAAAACAATCATAGAAAAATTAACTGCTAGTAGAGTTTTTTGATATTGGATATTTGATAATTCAGAAATTATTGAATAAATATTTTTATTTTTAAGAATTATGGTTCCAAGTTGATTGAAGCCTAAGAATAATAATAAAGACACAGATAATTCGAATAATGGATAATTTGTAGATAGATTGTAAATAAAGTTCATTGTAAATTTTTATTTTTTTAATAAATGTTGCTTATTTTTGTATGATAAGTAGTAAATTAGATGTAAAAAAATATGGCTTATATCGAATTATTTTATAATTCTTAATTTTAAGCTTTTCACAATGATCTACCAAATCTTTCTCTGATAATAAATTCAAATTCTCTTCTTTAGCAAAAAAACTATATCCAAATAAATTAAGTTTTTTTCTATGAATTATTTTTGGCAAAAAATGAATAAATGGAATTTTTATGTGGAAATCTAAAGGAAAGTATCTATTTGGAGTTGTTATAAAGATATCTTTTTTTGCAACTCTTACACACTCAGAAATAAATAGCCTTTGGTTATTATGAGAACCAACATGTTCTATTGTTGCATTGGAATAAACAATATCATAAGTATTATCATTTAATTTATTATCACATCCATCACCAATAATAAAATCTTTTACATTTGGAAATTTTTTTTTCAAAAAACTACAGTCTTGATTTGATAAGCAAGTTATATTTTCATTATTTAATATTTTTTGTAAAATTAAATTATGATTTTTATTAATACTACTCGTAGTACCAACATCTAATAATAATTTTTTAATATTATAATCAATTTCATTAAAAAATATTTTTAACATATTTTCTCTATTTTTTAACAATTCTTTATTAAAATAAGATTCAAGTAATGGAATTTTTTTCCAATATATATTTTTTATGTCGTTATCCATATCTTTTGTTTATCATTAAGTTTTTATATTTTATTTTGAGTAGATTGAATATTATATTTGATGGTAATAAAATTTTTAATAGCTTTGTCAAAATTATATTAAAAAATAAAATCAATAATAAAAATAATTTTCCATTTAACAATTTATTTTTTTTTAATATTTTATAGTTTTCGTAAAATACCCTAAATCTACTACTATCTGAAATTCCTCCTGAAGTAATAATTGATATCTTTATATTTAATTTTTTAAAATTAATTTTTTTTTTATATAGCTTTACATAAAAATCAAAATCTGAACAAATTTTATAATCTAGGTCAAATTTATTTTTTTTTAACAATTCGGTTCTGGTGAAGACACTTTGATGACAGAATGGCATTTGCAAAGTTAAGTTATTAAAAAAATTACTTAAATTAATATAAAACAGGCCTCTATTATTAATTATAGTGTTGCCAAATACAATATCATCTTTTTTATTAATGTTATTATTTACTTTTTTTAACACATGATTATCTTTAAAGATATCTCCTGAATTCAAAAATAATGTCCAATCATTTTTTGTTTTTTTGATCCCCTTATTCATTGCATCATAAATTCCACTATCTCTTTCTATCAAAAATCTTATTTTTTTATCTATATTTTTTCTTATTAAATCAGCAGTTCCATCAGTACTTAAACCATCTATGATAATAATTTCATATTTCTTATATGTTTGTTTCTTTATTGAATTTAATGTTTTAATAAAATTTTTTTTTGTATTGTATGAAACTATAATAATTGAAAATGAATGCATAATTAATTAAACTTTTAATTTTTGAATTATATTAATATATTTTTTTAAAAAAACTTATGAATTAAAAAGCACCAAGTTCAATGAAAATTCACCTTTTATGCTATCTAAATATGCACCAAACTACTTAGAATACTTTATCTAGAAATAGTTTATGATTTTATGCTTCAAATTTAATTAAAACGTCTCAATTTTATCAATTATCAAAAAACCTGATATTCTAATTTTTTACTTTACTGTTCAAATTTTGAACGCTATAAGCATAAAACAATGCGGAATAATGAAGATCATTTTAAAATAATGAGAAAAATCGTAAACAAGCCAGAAGCATCTCAAAGACAATTAGCTGAGGAACTAGATTTTAGTTTAGGAAAGTTAAATTATTGTCTTAATGAATTAAAAAAGAGAGGTGTAATTAAGGTTAATAATTTTAAAAAGAGTCGAAAAAAATTAAGTTATCTTTATTCATTAACTCCATCTGGTTTTAAGATGAAAAGAGCCCTTACTATTAATTTTATGAAACAAAAGATGAAAGAATATGATGAACTGAAGTTAGAAATTGGAAATGATAAGGATTATTTAAATGAGCAATAATATAGGTCATAATAATCCACCCTTAGATCCTAAAGAAACTATTCAAAGTAATGTTAATAGAAAAAAACCTATTCTTGATAGAGATCCTCAGTTTTTTGATAATATACCATTGCCAAGTTGGATTGAACTAAGTTTAATAGATGTTTGTAATAGAGCATGTTCTTTTTGTCCAAAGTCAGATGATTCAATAGCGCCTAACACCCATCAGAAAATGACCTTATCTTTAATTGATAAGTTGGTTGAAGATTTAAAAAAAATTAATTTTGAAGGTGCATTTTGTCTATGTGGCTATGGCGAACCAATGCTACATAAAGAATTTTATGAAATTATAGACAAACTAGGTGCTATTGGTGATGTTGAAATAATAACAAATGGTGACTTGGTAAATAAAAAGAATCTAGTAAAATTATATGAATCTAAAGCAACAAAAGTAATTATAAGTCTTTATGATGGTCCTGAACAAATTGTTAAGTTTAAAAATTTAATTAATGAGCTTAATATTCCTGAGGAATTTGTAATACTTAGAGACAGATGGTACAGCGATAAAATAGACTATGGTGTCAAATTAACCAATAGAGTTGGAACTGTAAGTGTAGGAAATCAACCTGATGTTAAAGATTATTCAAAAAGCAAATGCTTTTATACAGCCTATCAAATGTTAATTGATTGGAATGGGGACGTTTTTTTATGTCCACAAGATTGGCAAAGAAGACAGGCAATGGGAAATATGATGCAAACAGACTTATTTAAAATTTGGAATGGCCCCATTCTATCAAAATATAGAAGAAAACTTTTAAGTGGTGATAGAGGCCTGAATCCATGCAATCAATGTAATGCAGATGGAATGGTGTATGGCTCAAAACATGCAAAAGCATGGGGAAAATAAATTTGAAGTTTAGTATTTTATGAAAATTAAAGCTAAAATTGAAAATTTTAAATTTAAAAATTCTAACGCAATATTAAAAACATTGAATAAAAAATTTATATTAAGCCCCTGGATTATAAATACATTTAGGAAAGTTAAATTAAAAAAAAAATATCAATTACCTATCAAAGTAGTTGAAATAAATTTGAAAAAAGATTTAAATATTTTAAGACCAACTTATCTTCAAATAATACACGGAAAGCTAAAAAAACATGGTTATGAACTTATTTCTCCCGAAATTGCAATGTACACATGTTTGTTTTTAGAAATAAAAAAACCTGGTAAATGGATAAGATTTGCAACTCCACTTCAAAGTTTAGTAGATGATGATGGAATACCTCATTTACCTAAATTAGGATTTGGCCTCAAAAAAAAATATATTGAGACTTATTGGGCTTATAAAAAAGCAGTTTTTCATCCACATAATAATTTTATTGTATTAAAAAAATGATCTTAAAAAAAATAAGATTGAATAAAAAAATATTAAAAAATAGAATTATTGCATCTCCAATGTGCCAATACTCTTCTCCAAAAGGTCGTCCAGAAAATTGGCATTATTATCATTACGGCAATCTTATCAATTCAGGTATTGGAATGATGATGATTGAAAGCACTGCTGTTAATTTAAATGCAAGAATAACACTTAATGATCTAGTTTTATCTAAAAGAAAAGATTTAGATTTATACAATAAATTTATAACCTATTTAAAATCAATTAATGATATCCCGATAGGAATTCAACTTTCTCATGCAGGTAGGAAAGGTTCTTCTCAAATTCCGTGGATTAAATCTAATTCGCCCTTAAAAAAAAATAAATGGGCTACGTTTGCGCCTTCGCCAATTGCAAGAGATAAAAATTGGCCAAAACCAAAAGAATTAAATTTAGAACAAATTGATAAAATAAAAAATGATTTTGTTTCTGCTGCAGTACTAGCTAAAAAAGCTGGTTTTGATTGTGTTGAAGTTCATATGGCACATGGATATTTGTTACATCAATTTCTATCTCCGATTTCAAACAAGAGAAATGATAGGTATGGTGGAAATTTTGAAAATAGAATCCGACTTGCTGTAGAAATTGTTAAAGCTATTAAGCTAAGGTGCAAAAATATTATTATTGGAGCAAGAGTTACAGGAAGTGATAGATTGAAATATGGAATTGATATAAATGAAAGCATAAAATTTATTCATAAGTTAGAAAAACTTAAAATAGATTATGTTTGTATTTCAAGTGGTGGAATTTATCCCAAGACAAATTTAAAAATAAAAAAAGGATACAACGTAGATTTAGCAAGAAAGATTAAACAAAAGACCAAACTAAAAATCAGAGTATCTGGTTCAATACAAGACATTAATTATGGAAATAATTTAATAAAAAATAAAAATGCTGATTTAATCGCATTTGGAAGGATGCTGTTATCTGATCCAAATTTTATTTATAAAATAAATAAAGAATATATTCCAAATCAATACAAAAGAGCCTTTACATGAAAAAAAATTCATCTGAAATAATATTTAACAATGCAAATAATTCTTATCTTTGGGATACTAGAAATAATAAATACACTGATTTTTCGATGTCTAATGGTGCTCTTATACTTGGGCACTCTAATAAAATCCAGTTAAATTCATTAAAAAAAAATTTAAAAAATGGATTAAATTATTCAAATGAAAACTACTCAAAATATGAGTATTCAAAAACATTACTAAAATATTTTAATGATTTTGAGGAAGTTATTTTTTCAAATTCAGGATCTGAAGCTAACACAAGAGCTTATAGAATTTGTAAATCTCTTACTGGCAAAGATCAGTTTGCAATGATCAGTGGGAGTTGGCATGGTTCATTAGATCCTTTTATGTTTGATCTGGTTAATAATAAAAAAATTTCACTTTCTTTAGGTAATGACTCTTACAAAGATAAGGTAAATATATTGCCTCATAATAATATTTCAAAATCATTAGATATTTTAAATAAAAATAAATCTAAAATTTCAATGATAATCGTAGAATGTGTCCAAGCTAGTTTTCCAAGTGAAAAAAATATAACTTACTTAAAAGCTATATATAAATTTGCAAAAAAAAATAAAATTATAATTGTTTTTGATGAAATAATTACCGGAATGAGAGTTAGCAAATTTGCTATACATAAAAAATATAAATTAAAGCCAGACATGGTTACTTTGGGGAAATGTTTTGGTGGAGGATTGCCAGTTGGTATTACGCTGATTTCCAAAGAGATTTCAAAAAAAATAAAAAAAATGAAAAATAAAATTTTTTTTGGAGGAACATTTTCAGGAAACCCATATGTAACAAGCGTGGGCCTAGATACATTTAAGTATATTCAAAAAAATAAAAAAATTTTAAAACTTATAAATGACAAAAGTTTAAAACTTCAAAAAAAAATTAATAGTTTTGCAGTTAAAAATAATAAAGAATTCAGATTAATAAGATTTGAGTCAATTCTTAGGCCAATATTTACTTCAAATAATATATTTGGAAAAAATGAAAGAGCAAAATATGATAAAGATAACAAAAAATCGTCATCTCTAAGGAACTATTTATTAAATAAAAAAATTAATTTGCCAAGAAATGGATGTATCTTTGTATCTTACTCGCATACCTTGAAAGATATAAATAAATTAATCACAGCAATCAAATTATTTATAATAAATCATAGCGATGATCATAAATTTTAGAGAATTAACAAAACAAGCCAAAATAAGAAAATTTATTACTTCATCAAATAATGAATTGTTTTTAGAATATGAAAAAAAATTAATTCATATATTTCAAAAATTAAAAAATAATTTAGAAATTATTAATATAAATCAAATTCAGAATAATAAAGATGATAAATTTTTTACATTAGATCCTGAAATTTACGAAAATTTAAAGTCTAAATTAGATATAAAACTTTTTATAATCTCTGTGGATAAGGCGGCTTCTAATTTTCTTAGTCTTTATAGATATGCATCAATTTATCCATCACATTTAAAATTGAAGTATAAAGAGAAATATTTTAAAAAATTTTTACTTAAATTTAGTTCTATAGTAAAAATTAAATCATGGCCTAACTACATATTAAGTTTTATCAATTTAATTATCTATAAAACAAAAAAAAATAATTATGGTATTAAGATCGAAAAAAGCTTTAATACGCACAATGG
>Ga0206131_10007269_pt1 | contig 11145 bp, 19 predicted proteins | sample Helgoland_Spring_FD_148636 | JGI IMG/M metagenome (GOLD analysis project Ga0206131, IMG submission 148636) | Pelagic subsurface seawater microbial communities from Kabeltonne, Helgoland, North Sea - Helgoland_Spring_Bloom_20160517_1 | ecosystem: Environmental > Aquatic > Marine > Epipelagic ... | reverse complement strand
CTTAATGCGATTAGTGCGTTTCTTTTAACATCGCCCTTTGCCGTTGCCATGATGTTCCAATACTTTTGCGCCAGATCATCCCAAGAGTTATCAACACAGTCTTGGTAGTCTGCTTGAAAATCAATCATCTTCCACCTCTGCCTTGCGCTTTTTTAGCGCCTCTAAAAATCTAATTGCCGATTCAATATCCTTGTTGGTAAAGTCTTCTTTTGCCGATACAGCAACCGTCTCGGTTGTCATGCCGACCTTATAGTTTTTCATTTTTCTCGCCCTCTATCCTGTCAGGGTTAACGGTCACTCTACTGTCCTCTCCGTACTCCTCTGACAAAACTACGCAAGTCATAGAGCGCGATGATCCAAATCCCGAACTTGCGTGCCAGCTATCTGGATTTGCCAACACATTCCACACCTCAAAGACCATGCCCCCCTGCTCATGCACTTTTTTATGATGAAGGTGACCCAGCCATCCAAACCGATACTTAGTCCTTCCCCACTCAGCAGACAGCCGTCGAGTCACAGATTCATAAATGCGCTGCGGCGTGATCTTGTCACCGTGATGCAGAACAATAAGATTGTTGCCAAACTCTAGGTGCGTAAACTTTGAATAGTTGTCAGGGATTGTCACTCGCGGCTCATCCTCAAAGTACATCTTCATCGCCTCGTTTAACCAAAGCGCCGGATCGCTATCATGATTACCGCGCACGTTTAACACTGTCACCTCTTCATGATGCTCAAGGAGGCGAATGACAACGCGCTTTAACAGATTTACCCCTTCCCTTACGGTTCGCCCATAACGTCCGTCCGTGTCAAGTGGGGTAGAATTTTTAGTCGTCCCAGCCTCGTTGTTAGCATGAAAGAAATCACCTAAATTACACAACAAGCCGCGCTTTGATTTAGGGCTTCTAGCCACTAAAGAGTCCACTGCATCCTCAAGTAAGCCAACCGCAATATCAGTGTCGTAATTACCCTCACCCGTCTCCTTTGAGGAGGCCAGCATCCCTAGGTGATGATCACCGATCATGTAACAATTCATTAATTTATCTACGGTATTTACAGGCGCTGTAATAGGCTTGTGTAATCCTTTTATTTCGTCTTTAAAGCCGTCACGAAAATCTTCCAGCATTGCCTCAAGGTCAAACTTTTCTCGCTCTTGCCGTACATACTGGCCTTGTAAGTTGCCCTCCCCGTCATAACGGCTGGTTACAAATTTGGCGTTGAAACCCTCCATCGTGCGATGATTAACATCTCGGTTCGGAGCAACCCCATTAGCCGCTGCCTTTTTTTCTGCGCCCCTAATTGCGTTTCGCACCGTACTTCTTGATACGCCTAGCGCGTTTGCCGCTAATTGTTTATTCGGATATTTAATTACTGCTTCAACAATTTCTAACTGTCGTAACGTACAAAACTCTTTGAGATGTTCCATGACTAAATGTCTCCTATTCTCTCTGAGTGAAATTTAATTTCTTCGTCAAATTCTTTGAGCATTTCGCGGTAATCGGTTGCATATAATTTTTTTATTTTTCTTTTGTCTCTTAACATTTGTTCGACAAAATCTTCACCGTAATAATTTTTCATCCATAGGGTGTACCAAGCCTCACTTGAACCGTGTTTCATCCCAAAACCGTTACAGCCCTTGCACTGCGGATGCACATTACATTTCTCTAAGGCCCAGTAAGATGACGACCCTTTTGGAATAAAATGACCGCCATCCATATCTTTCCAGTGATGCCAGCGAGACATTTCTTGTGGGTCGCAGGACACGCATTCTGCATAACCGTTATCATTTGCTGCTGCAATTCTTGATAGCTTTTGAATACGTGTAAGGCACTGAGATCGTAGAGTTTTCTTAGGCATTTTTAGTCTCCCGTGATGGGAAAGGAACGCTGATACCGTAGGATGTACCGATAAATCGTGTAATTACTTCAGCTATCTCTGATACTTCATTTCGCTCAAGTTTTGTTGTGCTTTTTCGATCAGGGAATTTAGCAATCTGTACTGGCCGCCAAACTCTTTCCTTCACGCTTTCCATCGTCCAAGGAACCTCAATTCTTTCTTTTGTAGCTGGAGATACCACGTTCATTTCAAACCCAGCGTCATTACACGCAGTGGCGATCAAACGACAGTACAAATGTATTGCGTTGTTTTGTTCGTCAGTCCGTTGTCTACCTGTTTTCCATTTAAACGTTAGGTATTTTTTATCCTCATACAACTTGTCAACATGACCCTTAAAGTTATGTAACGACTTGTCCGAATTAACTACCCAAGCCTCACCACTCATCGCAACGCTACCTTCAACCATTTAGCAGAAACTTTTTCACAATGTGTTTCACACGCACTTTTAGCGCGCCCACCATTCGGAATTTTTTGTTTTCTTACAAACAACTCCTCAGTAAACTCGCGCTGATTTGCTAATCTGCCTCTAATCGTGTGTTGATTAACGTTTGAACGTTTTATAATTTCATTTTTTGTATAGAAATGTCCCTCAGTAAAACGAGAATCATCACCAACAAATTTATATTGATTAGGAGCAGTAGGATCAGCCACCGAATAAAGCCCTCAATTCTGCAATGCCTTTTTTGGCAAATTCTTTTCTCTCAGCAGCTGTACAGGTCGGCAATTCAGCAACATAGGGCTTATGTGCCAACGTCCCTGCCGACCCAGTAAACACGCCCTCGTTAGTCAACAAGCCGATAATCGCGTCTATATCAGGCCAGCTAAAACGATCATTACCTGCGCGCTTTTCTTTGTGAACAAGATCAAACGCCTCTGCCATCTCTTCTCGACTAAACTTTGCAATCTGTTTACCAAATTCTCTTCTGGCTAAACTTAGCGACTCCGAATCAGGCCACTGGCTTTGCATCTTTGCCGTGCCATAGGTGTTTTGTAATCGCATAAAAAAATAAGCAATCGCATCTTTATCATCATTACTGAAAGTTTGTAGCCTTTGAGTAGTCGTAGAGGTTACTGGCGTAGTCACTTCTGCGCTCTGAAGAAGATTGTTTATTTGCATTTCCTTTGCTCCATTTTTGATGATTTCGTTCCCAAGTCCGAAAAGCTGCTTGCCAACATTTCATTGATGATTTGCCAACTACCCACCCTTTGCTTTCGTGATAATCAATAAAACTCTGAACATCTGAAGTGCATTTTTGCCCCTCAAAAATAAGTTGATTTTTGTAATCAGTGATTTGTTTAAAAGATGGTTTTATGAATAATTTTGCTTTTTGTTTACGGGGTTTAGCCCTTAATAATTCTTGGTTCTTTCTTGGTTCTTCTTGGTTAGTGTCCCCTTTTTGGGTCTGGTCAAGTACCGTTTTTGGTACTAGGGCAGTACCGTTTTTGGGACTGGTCACTTCATGCATACCAGTACCGTTTTCGGCACTACATAGCACATCAAGATTTAACTTATAACTAGTACTTGTTCCATAGGTTTTTGCTTTCACAATAAGTCCCAACCCTTCAAGAATTGAAAGGCTGGCAATAATGGTTTTTCGGTTTTGTCCGGTTTTTTCTGATATGACGCTGATGGACGGATTCAACCGACCTGTACGCTCGTTAAGGCAATCCGCAAGAGCCAATAATACAAATTTAGGAGAGGGTTTTAAATCTTGATCCCAAGCCCATTTAGATGCATTAAAGCTCATTATTTTTCATCATCTGGAAAAAATGACCTATAAGTCAGCTTGCCTTTGCTACATCTGATAAGGCTAGGCACTGAAATAAGCCTTGGCGCACGGTCTCCACGAATGTATGCAAGCGCGGTTCTTTTTGAAATATGAAAAGTTTCTGAAGACTTTTCAATGCCGAGTTGTTTTAGGTGTTTTTGAAATTTAGTCATGTATAGCATCATATACAAATTTGTATGCAATGCAATCACTTTACGTGAAGTAATTAAAAATATAGGTATTAACGGAGATACAAATACTTACAAAAGTTGAGTTGTTCTGTCAAATGGCGTATTGTTGTGTCGTTATCACCCTTAGTGTAATTTTACCGGAAAAGTATGGAAGAAGTTAATATACAAAATAGCCTCAAGGCTTTTCGTGTTAAACGAGGTTTAACAACCTCTGCGTTAAGCAGATTGACCAATGGGGAATTTTCAACGAGCAGAATCTCTAATTATGAAACTGGGGTTCGTGCTTTAACGATAGACGCGGCAAGAAAACTTGCGCCACATTTAGGTGCTACTGCTGCACAACTTCTTAACCTTGCAGACAATTTCTTCACTGATGTCAAATTGGGTGAGCACCAGGAAGAATTATTAAGATTGCTTTCGCAAGTCTCATTGCGTGGCGATGGTGATGTTAAAAGAGTGATTGGAATTCTGCGTGGCTATCTTGAGTCTTAGATAGCTTTGTTAAACTTTTACATTTCTCTTCTGTAAAACTCGTTATTACTTCTATTAAACACTTTAATTCTTGCAAACTTTTATCTTTCAAAAGTAGCTGTATTTCTGCGCTCTGTGATTTTAACCAATAAATTACTACATCTTCATTAAGTTTCATTAGTAAACGCCTCCGTCCGGTCTATTGAGCGCATCCACCAAACCATCTGGCTAGTTGCGAAACCGGCTGCGGAAACAGCGTTGTAATAATACGTCTTCATACCTTTTTTCATATTCGCCTCCCTGCTTTTTTCAAGTTGTATAAATTAATTTTCTATTTGTTATAAACCGCTTATTTTTATTAACTCATACTTTTTTAGATAAAGCTACACAAATCTGCATAATTAATATTTAGTCAAAATAACTGTTCACGATGTGAGTTGACAGATCACACTTAGTGCATTATATTATACGTTCTGTAACCAATTTTGATTTGTAAAGGGGATCAATTATGAACGTTTTTCAAGATTTTAACGAGATAATGCACGGCAGTGCCAAAGCTCGCGCTGAATATGATTTTATATATGAAGGTCAAGCAAGCCTTACCGAATCTATTGAATACTACAATGAATATTCAGAATTAGTAGCAATCGCTGAGAATGCTGGGGAGCACGAACGGAGGATTTTACGATGAACTCATCTGAATCTATTAAAAACTTATCTGCTGCGCTGGTTAAGGCGCAAGCGTCAATGGGTGGTGCTGTTAAAGAGAGCAAAAACCCATTCTTCAAATCTAGTTACGCAGATTTAACCTCAGTCATTATGGCAATTAAAGAGCCATTCAGTAAGGCTGGCATTGCTTACACGCAATTCCCAACTAATGACGAAAACAGAGTTGGCGTAGTCACTAGATTAATGCATGAATCTGGCGAATGGCTTGAAACGTCTTACACGTTGCCGCTAGTGAAAAACGATCCTCAGTCTGCTGGGTCGGCTATAACTTACGCAAGACGTTACGCACTTCAATCTATTGCTGGGATTCCAACTGCGGATGATGATGCTGAGTCAGCAATGCTTAGGTCGGAATCTGCAAGGGTTGAGGATTATCGAGATCAGATTTCAGACTTAATGCCAAGCGTTAAAGCTATTAAAGATGGTATTGCTATCGGTGATTTTGCTACGGCTAACGAAAGTTGGAAAGAACTTAGTGACACCGAAAAGCAGGTTTTGTGGGTAGCGCCAAGTAAAGGTGGCGTGTTTACCACTAAAGAGCGCGAAATAATGAAAACAACTGAATTTAGAGAGGCAGGGATTTTTGTCTCAGAAGCAGTTTAACTAACTAAAGGGGAACAACATGAACATTGAAATGACAACTATCACGCCTCCAATGGCATCGATAATGCTTCAAAACAACACTGAAAACCGAAAACTTGACAACCGCCATGTCCAATTTTTAGCCGATCAGATTTTGTCAGGCAAGTGGCAAAACAACGGACAAACAATTGTGATTGCGGATGATGGCACTCTTATGGATGGACAGCATCGACTGAGCGCAATCGTTAAAGCCAACAAGCCCACTAAGCTAGGCTTGTGTACTGGCGCTCCTAAATCTGCAATGTCTACAATTGACAACGGCAAATTGCGCTCAACAACAGACATTTTGACCATGAATGGTTGGCCTAACGCTTCACTTGTTGCTTCAGCAATTAATCTTTTGCATAGGTTTGATCATAATCAGATGTTGGCATTTCATAAAAAACCGCCTAACGCAGTCATCATCCCTACCGTTAAATCAATGCAAGATAAAGTTGATCTTAAGTGGTTAGCAAAAATTGTATGCAAAACATCGCTCAACACCCGAATTAAAAAATCTGACCTTTTCTGCGCTTTCTATTTGATCGCGGTGAGATACGGTGAACATTGTGTCGTTGAATTTTCCGACAAAATGAACAACGGTGGCGATTACTCAAAAAGCCCGACGATGGTAATGCCGCAGATTGTTGCGCGTATGCAAGCACAGGGACGAGTACCCCATAGATCATATCATTTCACAATGCTTCTCAAGGGTTTTGACCGTTGGCTAAAGCGTGAGGAAATGAATCAGTATCGTGAAAAAAGCATGGTTAGTGATATGCAAAAATACTCAAAAAAATACAACACATACATTAACTGGTAAATGGAGAAACGACAATGAGTGGAGTAAATAAAGTAATTGTATTGGGTAATTGCGGTCAAGACCCTGAGACTCGGTTTTTGCCGTCTGGAGGCGCTGTAACAAATTTAAGTATTGCTACTTCAGAGTCATGGAAAGATAAAGCCAGCGGTGAACAAAAAGAGCGCACTGAATGGCACAAAGTTTCTTTTTTTAATCGTTTAGCGGAGATAGCTGGCGAATATTTAAAAAAAGGCTCAAAAGTTTATGTAGAAGGTTCGTTGCGAACACGCAAATGGCAAAACAATGAAGGCCAAGATCAATATACGACTGAAATTATTGCCAGCGCAATGCAGATGCTTGATAGCAAAGGGGACAACAAAACACCTCAATCTATGAAGCCTTCCGCGCCTTCAACACCTCAATCTAGCAGCCAACCAGCTTTTGACGATGATATCCCTTTTTAGAACCCCTTGCGGTTTGGCCCAGCCGCTACCAAGTGGGCCACTTAAAGGAGAAAATAATGGAATATTTCATGGCGCTTTTTTTAATTGCATTTTTAGTAGCAACACTCATTGATTTTTACTACATTTTGAGAGGTGGTGATGATGAACGTTAAGCAAAAATGGTGGGGATGGCACAAAGACCATCCGCATTTTTATGAAATGTTTGAACGATTTGCTTTAGCTTTAATTTCTAAAGGACATCAAAATTCAAGCGCATGGCTAGTGGTCAATCGGATTCGCTGGGAAACAGCAATGAAAACGACAGGCGATGAATATAAGATCAGTAATGATTTTATCGCCTACTACGCAAGACTGTTTCATCACGACCACCCAAAGCATGAAGGGTTTTTCCGCACTAAGAAACTAAAGACTGAAACTCAAAGAGTGCAAGATCAGACTAATGAAGAATGGGTAGATGAATACCAAGAACAAGCGGAAAAGGATGCTGCATGATTATTGATAAATCTAAATTTTGTGTACAACACGGTGTAAAAGCATCTACCTTATCTGGATGGATGCAGAGACATTGGACAAAAGGCATACATTATTATGTAATTGGCCGCACGACGATGATTGACACAGAGGAGTTTGACCGATGGATAAAAAATTCCCAACAGGTATCAAACCACGCGGAAACGGGCTTGAAGTCAGAATCACTCAACAAGGAAAAGTTGTTTACCAAGAGATTATCGCGGCAGACCCAAACAATGCGGCTGACGTTAGGCGCGTAAAGAAACATAGGGACGACACACAGGTAAAGTTACGGCTTGGACTAGCTTTTGAAAACGAACAGCACGCTACACATCTATTGTTCTTTTACAGCATGGCTCAAGAGTACCTTGAAACACATCAAGGCAAGCACTCTACAAAATTAGGTTACGTCAATATACTTAATAAATATTGGATACCTCTGTTCGGCAAAAGGCCATGCGCTTCAATTACGACCCGTGAAATTAAACTTGCTCTTAGTAGGATAGACGCGTCAAGCAAGACCCGTGACAATGCGCTTGGGCCATTGCGTGGCGTTCTTGACTATGCCGAGGTGTTTCCAAATCCAGCAGCAATCATTAAAACTAAAAAGGCACAAACTAAACCAATAGAACGGTATACGCCATTAGAGCGTGACAAGATATTGTCGTGCCTGACAGGTGATGTTTATGTCTACTTTGCGCTAATTTTTGGTTGTGGGTTTCGGCCTGGAGAATTAAAGGGACTGCTTAGAAATGATTTTGATGGGGAACATTGGCACGTTCACCAGCAAATAGTGCGAGGAAAGCTAGAGGAATCAACTAAAACAGGCCACCGCAGAAAGGTTTACGTTCCGCTTTGGGTTCGCAAGGCTATGAAGGAAATGCCTACTAGAATTGACAGCCCCTATTTTTTTGTTAATGAAAATGGTAATTTTTACAAAGATACCAGACGATTTAATCGGGCTTGGCAAAAAGCGCATAAACGCAAACAAATGCATTATAGAACACCCTATGTTTGCAGACACACAAGAGCCGCTGAGTTATTATCAAAAGGCGTATTACCGCCACTAGCTGCAAAACAATTAGGTCACTCAACTGCTGTGTTTTTAAACACTTATTCTGAATGGATTGACGAGTATGCTGAAAATAGAAATCTTGAGCAATTTGAGCCGTTACCTGAAACTACCCATAAACGTAACCAATGATCAGTTTTATGATCAGTCTTTTATCGGTTAATGTCGCTGAGTGTAGGTCAAGAAAAATAAGAAGTCAGTATTCATGCGGTTTGTAGCCGACACTGGCCGACACTCACCGTCAATGTCACGGGTTCAATCCCCGTCGTCCACCCCATTTAACTTGTTTAAAATCAATAACTTACATCAATATAGTGCACAAAAACGCTGTTATGATCAGTTTATGATCAGTTTTATGTATTTAGCCACCTCGATCTAGTGGCAAGATTTACTTCTTTACCTTTGGCTTTTTCGTTTTCTTGTAACCCATGTTAGTACCTCGATCTATTAAAATATTAACGCGCAAATCGCAACAGCCATTGCAGACAAAAATGCCATTGCTGCAACCTTTTCAATATCGCTCCAGTTATGCATTATTTATCTCTCGCTACTGATTTTGTCTTTTCTACTGTACGCATTGCTCCAAGACCTAACATACCCATCAACACAGTTGTAAGTAACGAACTGTCCACGGGAGGAACAGTAAACCAAATACTTAAAATAGGAGACAAAATAGTCGAGTACATTAACGCCAATCCGCAAATCCAGCCGATTGCTGGCCTCCAACCTGCGACAAAAAGACTTTTGTGTGCAGCTTCTGTTTTATTGACTTCAAGCTGGCCTTTAGCAAGTTCTTGCGCGTGACGCTCGGCCATTGTGCTAATTTCGTGCGCGAGTGCAGCCTTTTTATCTTTATCCACAATGAATTTATCTAGCAATCCTGTTACTGGGCCAATTAATGCTTCTAACATTTTAAATCCTCACTTTAACGGGTTTGAAAGGTAATCCATTGCCGACCACAAATCTTCTACTTCTCTCTTCATTGTTATCATCTTTGACTCAAATCCACTGACTTTTTCTGTCACTAACTCTGCTTTTGTTACAGTCGCTTTCATAGACTCAATTTCTTTCTCAAGATCATCAACATTGTCATCAATAAGTAATAGTTTTTCTTGCTGGTCGATAATCGTTTGTAGGTTCACTCCTAGCGTTGCTAGTTTGCCTTGTAACTGCGATACATCGTTATCTGATAGTTCTTGCTTGATTAGATCAATCTCGCTTAGAAGTGCTTGCTTGTCGGTTAAAACACGCTCCTCCAAAGGCGTAATGTCTGGAATTGATCTTAATTCTACAGACTCCAACCTTGAATAAAGACTGCTTGCTGTCCACACACCGCCTCCTAGTGTTGTTGCAAGACTAAACAATATTGCAATGTACACACCCTTAAAAGATTGGCCGCCAATTTTAAGTTCCGTTTCTTCCAAACTCACGTTTCATCACCTTCATCACAATCAATTTGATACATAAAGCAATTAAACCCTAAAGCCGTTGGGCCAGTGTTGTAGAACAAACTCTCGTAACCCGTATTAAGAATGTCAGTTTCGGAGGCGTAAATGTCTAAGCCGTAATCACCCTGCCCATTTAGGTAAATACTGCTAACTGTCTCGCTTGAGGCCCAAGCTAATTCAACAGCTTGGTTGGTAGAACTGTAAGTAAGAGCGTTATCTTCGACGCGAGTGTTGTTATCCATTGCACCCTGATCTAGAAATTGCACAGCTTCTGGGTTTCCCGCGACTGCCAAGAAAGCTCCTGCCGCGTTAGCGTGGTTTTCAATATCGTCTAGACTTTGATTGTAGGTATCAGCGTCCTCTTGGCTAACAGACATATCATTCTGCGCTATGTAGTCTTGGACTTCCGCTTGATCATCTGGAGTTTCAGCCGTTTCAGCGCGTTCTGCTACTTCCTGTACCTCAAGCATATCAACAACTACGGTAGTAAAATCTTCAATGGCATCTTCCATTGCGTCTAATTCACTCTGTGCTTGCTCGTTCAGATATTCTTCGGCTGATCCATAAGGCAGATAATTAACCATGCCAGACAAAGCGGAGTTGTACGCAGTGACTTGCTCGCTAGATATGTAATAATTTCCTGAAAGCTGTCCGCTTGAAATACCCATGCCAGTTTGTGATGCGTGGATTGAACCTCCAACAAACATTATGCCTTTGTTAATCTGATCAACGATTGCGCTAGAGGTTTCTATCAGCGTATCAAGTTCACTTGATTGAACGCCTGAACATAACAGACACAAGCTCATCAGAACCGCTTTCTTCATTTTCATCATCATCTGTTCCTATTCCTAAAATTGAGTTGTACCATTTTTGTGTATCGTTGTACTTTGGCGTTGGTGGTTTTTTAGACCATGTTGCTGTGCGTCTTACCGCTACTTCACCGTAGTCAGGGATGTAGAGATCAGGTTGTGTTTTCATCAACAAAAAGGCACGTTTGCCTACAACTAGTTTTCCGCTGGCTATTAAAGGACAAGGTGTTGCTGAAAGCATCATTGACCTAAAGGTTTCAACACTACCTTGGCAAAGACGGCTAATAGCAGCCACTTTCATCCCTAAATCATTTAACAGCTTTGCGTCTCTCCGACGATTACAGTCAACATCCTTCTCATACGACC
>Ga0206131_10007264_pt1 | contig 11151 bp, 13 predicted proteins | sample Helgoland_Spring_FD_148636 | JGI IMG/M metagenome (GOLD analysis project Ga0206131, IMG submission 148636) | Pelagic subsurface seawater microbial communities from Kabeltonne, Helgoland, North Sea - Helgoland_Spring_Bloom_20160517_1 | ecosystem: Environmental > Aquatic > Marine > Epipelagic ... | reverse complement strand
CAAATACAATTACAAAATCAGCATGTTCCGCGCCTGATATAAAGTGCTTATTGCCATTTAAAACCCAATCACCTCCCGCGCGCTGGGCGCTGCAGGCCATGCCGCGCACGTCGGATCCTGCGCCCGGTTCAGTCATCGCCAGCGCATCCATTTTTTCGCCACGTATGGCGGGTCGCAGATAACGTTCCACCTGCGTGCCCTGACAAGCCATTAGGATATTTTGAGGGCGGCCAAAGAAATGCGTTAGCGCCATCGAGCCTCGGCCCAACTCGCGCTCGACCAAGGCAAAATCAACATGGGAAAGACCAGCTGCGCCCACAGATTCGGGAAAGTTGCACGCGTAAAAACCCATATCAATGGTTTTTTGTTTGATGTCCTGGGCGATTTCGCGGGGTACCTCTGCGCTTTGCTCGACCAGATCTTCATGTGGGTAAATCTCTTTTTCAACAAAGCTGCGCACCGTGTTGACGATCATCTCCTGCTCTTCGCTCAATCCAAAATTCATAAGCTTTGCTCCTTAAGCGCCAATTTCAACGCATTCAAACGATCCGCCACCTCGGGCAAAGGCGCGCATGATTTTCGGGTGCTCAGGCTGACATGCAGCATGAATTGCTCGCAGCTTGCTAAGGTCGTACCATCATCGGCGCGCATAAAATGGCGCAGCTTCAATTTTTTGCCCTCGGCAAGCAAAACCTCGCTTTCAACGTAAATATGCTGCCCGGCATGGGCTTCTTGCAGATATTTCACAGTGGTTTCGGCGGTAAAATAGCTATGCCCAGCGGCGATATATGCAGCATCGGCCCCGATCGAAATCATAAAACTATCCGCAGCATCGGAAAACACTTGCCCGTAGCGCCCCTCATTCATATGGCCATTGTAATCCGTCCAATCAACGGGGATCACCCGCGATACGCTGCGCAGTTTCGTCGCGGGCTTAAACTTGGGCTGTAGATTACGATCATGTTCGCCAATCAAAGCCCCAGCGGCATTGCCCTGCTGCTTAAGGCTGCGCAAAATCGCCACCAAATTGTTATCGCGTTTGCGCTCTAAAGCGCGGATCGACAAATTCCCCGATTGGGCGTCAGATTGATCGGCAATTTGTTGAACCAACTCATCTGTCAATTCGGGCACATCCATCAATTTGGTCCAAGGCCAATCGAGGCATGGCCCAAACTGGGCGATAAAATGCGCCATGCCCTCTTCACCGCCCGCAATCCGATACGTCTCAAAAAGCCCCATCTGCGCCCAGCGCAATCCAAACCCATAGCGAATGGCATTGTCAATTTCTTCTGTCGTGGCGATCCCATCTTTGATCAACCACAAGCCCTCGCGCCAAACAGCCTCTAAAAAACGATCGGCAATATGCGCATCAATTTCCTTGCGCACCAGCAAAGGAAACATGCCCAGCGCGGTTAGATGCGCCTGCGCCTGGGCAATATGCGTTGTGCCACTGCGGGGGCTGGGAACAAGTTCAATCAAAGGCAGCAAATAGACAGGGTTAAACGGATGGGCGACAACTATCTGATCTGGAAAATCTGATTTTTCTTGCAATTCAGACGGCTTATACCCCGATGTTGAAGAGCCTATGATAGCGTTTTGCAAACAGTATTTTTGAATATCCGAAATCACATTATGCTTAATCTCGAGCCGCTCAGGAACGCTTTCTTGGATCCAATCCGCAGCACTGACCGCCTGCTCGATGGTTTTGCAGATCGTCAATTCACCTTCTTTGGGTAAATCCCGCTCATAAAGCATTGGCAATGCGTGGCGGGCATTTTCCAAAACGGCGGCAATTTTGCGCTCAGCCTGCGGATCGGGATCAAATAAATTGACGTTCCAGCCATTCAGTAAAAAGCGCGCAAGCCAACCGCCGCCAATCACTCCACCGCCGATTATTGCTGCCGTTTTCTGAACCATTTCACATATTTCCCTTGCCTGCGCGCCTTTGCGCTAAACCATACTTTCGGTGTGCCCATCCACCGCCAAGGCCTGACCAGTCACCTGTCGGGCTGCCTCTGAGCTTAGGAATACCGCCATATCGGCAATATCTTCTGGGCTGACGAAACGCCGCAACGACACGCCCTGGCTATATTGCTGGCGTATCTCTTCCAGACTGCGCGCGGTTGCGTTTGCCTCGATCTCAAGCACATGCTGCATGCGATCGCCCTCCACCGCGCCGGGGCAGATCGCATTTACCCGCACGCCGCTGGGGCCAAGCTCCATCGCCAATGTTTTGGTTAGGCCAATCAAGCCCCATTTTGCCGCCACATAGGGGCTGCGCATGGGGACGCCATGCAGCCCAGAACTTGACGACATAAACAAGATCACGCCCGCGCCCTGCGCGCGCATCATCTCTGAGGCCCAACGCGCACCCAGAAAAGCACCGTTTAAATTTACCGACAGACAGGCTTGCCACGCGTCATATTGCAATTCGTCAAGCGGCCCTGCAGGCCCGCCCGTGCCCGCATTGCTGATAAAAATATCAACCCCCGCGAAACGTTCCGTTACCTGTGCAAAAAAGTGCTGCATTTGATCTTCGTCGGTCACATCAGCCAATGCCGTTATAGCATTTGGAAGCGCCTCTTGCGCTGCGGCCAGATGCGCGGGCGAGCTGTCGCACAGCGCCACCTGATCGCCCAGATCAGAAAATCGTTTGGCCATCACCAAGCCAATGCCAGAAGCTGCCCCGGTCAGCACAACCCGCCGTGCCATCTACGCTAGCCCCGCGGGGCGCGTTTGATCAGCCCAAGCTTTTCACGCAAAGCTGCAGGTCCCATCACGCGGGCACCCATATTTTCAATTATGGTCTTTGCGCGCTCGACCAATTGATAATTCTCAGCCAAAACGCCTTTTTCCAGCCATAAATTATCTTCCAGCCCAACGCGTACATTGCCCCCGGCCAGCACCGCCGCTGCCACATAAGCCATTTGGTTGCGGCCTAAGGAAAACGCGCTGAACGTCCAATCATCGGGAACATTATTCACCATAGCCATAAACGTATTAAGATCATCAGGCGCGCCCCACGGCACCCCCATACATAATTGAACCAAAGCTTGTGGGGCCAGCGCGCCATCCTGTACCAGCTGTTTGGCATACCATAAATGCCCCGTATCGAAGGCCTCTATTTCGGGCTTTACGCCCAGTTCGCTCATCCGGCGCGCCATTGCCTGCAACATCCCCGGGGTATTGGTCATCACGTAATCGGCTTCGGCAAAATTCATTGTGCCGCAATCTAAGGTGCATATTTCGGGCAGGCATTCAGCAATATGCGCAATGCGTTCTTCGGCCGACACCATATCGGTGCCCTGTTGCAACGGCAAAGGCGCCGAAGCATCCCCGAACACGATATCCCCGCCCATCCCCGCGGTCAGGTTCAACACCATATCAACCTCCGAGGCGCGGATGCGCTCGGTCACCTCGCGATAAAAGGCCAGGTTGCGGCTAGGCGCACCGGTTTCAGGATCGCGGACATGACAATGCACCACTGCCGCCCCTGCGCGGGCAGCTGCAATGGCGCTATCGGCGATTTCCTGCGGGCTGCGCGGCACATGGCGGCTGCGATCTTGCGTGGCGCCTGATCCAGTAACGGCGCATGTGATAAACACGTCACGATTCATTGTAAGCGGCATATCAAATCCCTTATCGCTTGATCCAAGTCCAACAATACGCGCTGGCAGCCCGTTTATATTTGCCTTAAACGACAAATATTATGCAGAAATGGTCAAAACATCCTGCTGCTGCGATCAAAGTGGCCTTCGTTTTATTCGACCAGTTTTCCAATATGTGTTTGGCAAACTGTCTTGAGCCCATGCGCGCAGCCAATACGCTTGCGCATCAGCGTGTGTTCGACTGGAGCTTTCTGACGCTGGATGGCGCGGCAGTGCACACCTCAAGCGGATTGCCGATTCTGCCCCAAGGACAGTTGAAAGATCTTGAATTCGTCGATTATTTATTTGTGCTGTCAAGCTATCAGCATCACCTGCATGACGACGCAAAAACCCGTAAAGCGCTGCGCAATGCCGCAGGCCAATGCAAAGTAATGATTGGTTTGGACACAGCCCCCTGGCTGATGGCCGCCGCAGAGCTTTTAGAGGGCCGGCGGGCCACGATTCATTGGGATGTTTTGGAAAGCTTTGCCGAAAAATTCCTGAGCGTAGACAGTGTGCGCCACCGCGTTGTGAAGGATGGCAACCGCATCACCTGCGCAGGCGCGATGGCCAGCTTTGACTTAACGCGTCAGATCATTCAAAGCCATCTTGGCAATTCTATGGTGCTGGATATCGATGCCCTGATGCTACGCGATGATCCGTTTCCCGCCTTACAAAACACCCAAAGCCAACGCGCGGGCACGCCCCTGCAGCGGGCGCTCGCTGTGATGCAAAACAATATCGAACGGCCCTTAACGCTTTCTCAAATCACCCAGAAGATCGCTTGTCCGCCCAAAACCCTTGAGCGCCAATTCAAAGCTCAATTGGGGGCAAGCCCAGGTCAGGCTTACCGGCATATACGTTTGAGCGTTGCCCGCCAATTGGTGGAAAGCACCTCGTTAACGATGGCTGAAATTGCCTTGCGCTGCGGCTATGAAAACCAATCGGCCCTGAGCCGGGCTTTTAAACGGCGTTTTGGTGCCAGCCCAAGCCAAATTGCCCAGTTAGGGCGCGCCGCGATAGCCCAAAGCCACGACAAATTTTTCTGAACTATCGGCTCGGCTGGCCGGTGGTTTGACATTGGCCACTTTGGTAAACCTTTGCTTGAGAAGCTTTTGCAACTCACCTTCCGCTCCGCCAGCCAGCACCTTTGCCACGAAGGTTCCCCCTTCTTCCAAAACGTCAAAGGCAAAATAAGCAGCGGCCTCGCATAATGAAATAATCCGCAAATGATCCGTCTGCTTATGGCCGGAACTGGCCGCCGCCATATCCGACATCACAACATCCGCCGTGCCCCCAAGCCAGTCTTTGACCTTTAGATCAGCCTCTTCTTCCAAGAAATCCAGCTGATATATCTCAGCCCCCGCAACCGGCTCGACTTCTTGTAAATCTATGCCCAACACATAACCTGTGGGTTTGTTCTTTTTATCGCCCAACGCATTGACCCGCCGCGCCGCCACTTGGCACCAGCCCCCTGGCGCACATCCCAAATCAACAACCCGCACCCCAGGTTTCAAAAATCCGTATTTGTCATCAAGTTCTAAAATTTTAAACGCGGCGCGCCCCCGATATCCTTCGGATTGGGCTCTTTTTACGTAAGGATCGTTCAATTGCCGCTGCAACCAGCGCACCTGAGATACCGAGCGGCCGCGCGCCGATTTTACCTTCACCTTTAAATCGCGCTGACCGCGCCCAGATGTATTTTTCTTGTCCTGATCCATTACAGCGGTGCATCCTCTAATACGCCATCGCGGCTCATTTGGGCGTATAATAAACCCTCGCGCAAACCGCGATCCGCAACTGAAAGACGCTCGGTTGGCCAACAGCGCAACAAAGCTTGCAGGATGGCCGATCCCGACATGATTAAAGCCTGCCGGTCGCTGCCGATACGCGGATCCAACTGCCGCCCGGCCGGGCCCAGCGCTAAGTAAGAATTGATCACACGGTCAATCTGATCCGAGGTCATGCGCAACCCATCCACTTTGGTTCGATCATAGCGCTTCAACCCAAGATGACTGGCTGCAACCGTCGTGACCGTGCCCGATGTGCCAATGATTTGAAATCCATCACGGGGTTGCTCATCGCGATAAGGGGCAAACTCTGCCAAGTTTTCTTCGAAAAACCAGCTCATCAATGCATAGCGGGCTGAATCGTCTTCAACATCATTGAATTGATCGCGCAATGTGGCAACGCCCAGCGGCACGCTTATCCAATCGACAACTTTCGCGGCGGCAAAGGGGCTTTCGGCCGGGTGAAAACCGGCGTGCAGCCGCATGATGGCCCGCGGCCGCTCGCGCTGTGGCACAGAAGATAAGTCAATCCAAACCAATTCGGTAGAGCCGCCGCCAATATCCACCACCAAAAGCTGCTCGGTTTTAGTGCTCACCAAGGGTGCACAGGAAATCACCGCCAACCGCGCTTCTTCTTCCGGCTCGATGATTTCCAGCTGCAAGCCCGCCTCGCGCTTCACCTGGCGGATAAACTCACGCGCATTGGCCGCGCGCCGACATGCTTCGGTGGCGACCAGTCGCATCCGCGTCACGCCATGCTGTTTCAACTTCAGCTGGCACACCCGAAGCGCGTGAATCGTGCGCTGCATTGAGCTGCGGCTAAGCCGGCCCGTTTTTTCCAAGCCCGTTCCCAATTGAACAGATTTGGAAAAGCTATCAACCACGTGAAACTGGCTGCCCTTGGGTTGGGCAATCAGCATCCGACAACTGTTCGTACCCAGATCCAAAGCGGCGTAAAGCTCGGTTGGGCTGGGCGGTATCGGCGCAGGGCTTTCTACCGGTTTCGGGAACGCGCCTGCACCTTTGAGACGCTTAGGCGCCATATCTGCGCCCTCCTAAATTTTTAAGTTAGCCCCACGATAGGCTGCATCCTGTGCCCCCGCAAGAGAGCAGTTAAAGTTTTTCGGATCAAGGCGCCGATATCCCGCAGCACGCCGGCTGAAAAGAACCGATAAATTCATATCTATCTTGTAAATTTTGAGGGCCAGAGAAACTGGTCTAGAGGGCGTTTTAAAAGTAAAAGCACAGAGGTCGCTGACAGCTGTGTAAAAGTCGAAAACCGACTTAAGAACCCAAGCCTAGTGTCATACACACAGCGCACCGAAAAGGAGGAATCATCCATGCCCGACGTCACCATAGTGTATTGGCGCGATATCCCAGCGCAAGTTATCGTGGGCAAAGGCCGCCGGGGCTGCAAACAACAGCTCAGCGAACGCTTTGAACAGGCGATCGACCGCGCAGCAATGAAAGGCGGATTGGCGGGCACGGATGACTATCTGGCCGAATGGCGCAAAAGCGCCCCCGAAGCGCGCGACGGCAACGCCGAAGAGATTGTTTTGGCCGAAGCGCAAGCGCTCGAAGAACAATATGACAAAACGCGATTAAAAGCGTTAATCGATAATGATGGCTGGGCGTAACACGCGCAAAACCCGAGGGTAAAATGGCTTTATTCAACTTTACAAAAAAACCAAACCAGACCGGCGTGCTTAATCAAGATCTGGAAAGCTTTCTCGCAGATTATTCGATCGAGGTGATGCCCAGAACCGCCCAAAAGGTTGAAGATTTCCGGGCGATCCTGCCGCAAGAGACGCGGGTCTATATCGCGCATATCGAAGGTACGCCAATCGAAGACATGGTGGCCACCGCAGCGCGATTGGCAAAAGAAGGATTTGCGGTGATGCCGCATTTTCCAGCGCGGATCATCAAGGATAAAGCCACGCTGGAAAATTGGATCGCACAATATCAAGGCGAAGCGGGCGTAGATCAGGCCCTGCTGCTGGCCGGCGGCGTCACCACGCCTCATGGCGATTATGACAGCTCAATGCAGCTGCTTGAAACCGAGCTATTCGACAAAGCGGGGTTTAAACACCTGCACGTGGCCGGGCATCCTGAAGGCAATAAAGACATAGATCCCGATGGCAGCATGAAAAATGTCGAAGCCGCGTTGCACTGGAAGCAAGCCTTTTCACAAAGAACGGGCGCGCAGATGGCTTTGGCCACCCAATTTGCCTTTGAGGCGGGCCCGATTATCGAATGGGCAAACGCCATCAACGACGCTGGCATTGATATTCCGATACATATCGGGATTGCAGGGCCGGCGAAATTACAAACCATGATAAAATTTGCGATCGCATGCGGCGTTGGGCCCTCGTTGAAGGTTCTTCAAAAGCGCGCAATGGATGTGACCAAGCTTTTGCTGCCCTATGAACCCACCGAAGTGTTAACGCAGCTTGCGCAGCACAAAGCAAAAAATCCAGATTTTAACATTACCAACGTTCATATCTTCCCGCTGGGTGGAATAAAAACAAGCGCCACTTGGGTAACCGAACATGGCGGAAAATCGGGCATACCAGCCCAAATCGTGGAAGGATAAACCATGACGCGCACAGTCGTTGAATCAAAGACAAAAACAGCAACACTGGGGTTTGATGAACCGTTTTGTGTGATTGGGGAGCGCATCAACCCGACGGGCCGCAAAAAGCTTGCCGCAGAATTAGAGGCGGGTGATTTTTCAACCGTTGAAAAAGATGCGTTGGCGCAAGTCGCCGCGGGCGCCAATATTTTGGATATCAATGCGGGGGTGGTCTATAACTCCAACCCAAACCCGAATGAAACCGAACCCCCTTTGATGAAGCAAATGATCGAACTGGTGCAAGGCCTAACCGACGTGCCGCTTTGCATCGACAGCTCGGTTCCCGAAGCGCTTGAAATGGGCCTTCAAATGGCAGAAGGCCGCCCGCTTTTAAACTCGGTGACCGGCGAAGAGGATCGCTTAGAATTTGTTCTGCCTTTGGTGCAGAAATACAATGTGCCCGTGGTCGCGATTTCAAACGATGATACCGGCATCTCGGAAGATCCGGATGTGCGCTTTGCCGTCGCCAAAAAAATTGTTGAACGGGCCGCTGATTTCAACATTCCCGCCTATGATATTGTTGTTGACCCGTTGGTTATGCCGATTGGAGCAATGGCCACAGCGGGCCAGCAAGTCTTTACATTGGTGCGTCGCCTGCGCGAGGAATTGGGCGTAAATACAACCTGCGGTGCTTCAAACGTATCGTTTGGCCTGCCAAACCGCCATGGGATCAACAACGCCTTTTTGCCCATGGCGATGGGCGCGGGGATGACCTCTGCGATCATGAACCCGGTTGCTTTGCCTGTGACCCAAGCCAAAATTGCCGAGAAGAAGGCCGCGGTCGAAGCTGCTGGCATCATTCTGCCCCCCGAAATGGATGACGAAACCTTTGTCACCCTGTTCGGCCTTGGATCCACCCAAGCGCGCCCCGGCAAAGAGATGGAGGCCATACGGGCCGCCAATTTATTAACCAATAATGATCCGCATGGCGGCGCATGGATCCAGTTTAATAAACCCGCTGGCAGCGGCGGCGAGGCCGGCGGGCGTGGCGGCAGACGCGGCGGGCGGCGGCGCGCATAAGCGCGCTGTTTGCCACATCTGAATAAAGTGTTCAAAACAGGCTGACCTGCCCAGCTTTGCCGAACAGGTCTTCGAGTTTGCATCAAGTCGTGCAAATTTTTTGGGAAACTCGAAACTGCATTAAGGCTCTATGCGCGGCAAATGGGGTTTTATTCAGGTAAGCCGAAAGATTGGACAGAAAGCCGTACTGAAATCTTAAACAAACGCAATATTTCGCTGCGCTATCCAAATATCGACGGCGGTGAGTTTTTGATCGAAGCGCTTCAACAAATGGGGCCATTTACTTACATGCAGAGCGGAGAATTAACCTCTCAAAGCTGGGCCGAAATCACTGCGTTTTGTAGCTGCTCCGATTTGATCGAAACCACGCGAGAGGCGCAGCTATTACATGGGTTGTCTCAGGAGTTTTGCGAAGGCCATCGGCGCGGGGTAAATCCGCTCGGAATCGAGCCAATGGCCGAATAGCGCAGGGTTACGGGTTTGAAACACAGGTTTTCAGCCACAAAAAAGCCCTTTTTCTATGGTGAGGAGGTTTGCATATCATTGCCTTAGTGCAGCGAAATATGACCGCAGTATTTTGACGTAACCAATAGTATAGATGTTTTTGTAAAGAGTTTCATGTCGTTAAAGAGTTTCAAAATCCTCCTAGTAACCTGTATGATGTTCACCAAGCCCGCACTGGCAGAAGAGGTAGATCAATGCCCTTTTGTTTTAGGAGAGAGCGTTGAAGCTGTATCAAGATCGAAAATTCGTGAGTTGGCAAACAACTTTCCTCTAAAGAAATCACAGTTTGAACCCACCGAAAAATTTAAGGCGCGACAAGAACGTTCTGTGAAAAACGCCATTCCATCCTTCGCAATTCTGCCGACAAAAACGGAAAGAGAAGAATTGATCTATAATGCGGACAAAGAATATTTTTTTACACTGATTATTTCATCTCAAGCGGTAAGTATGTGTCATACGACCCTGTAGGAGAATTTTTCAACGTTAATGAGGATTCCGAGCGCTATCTGCAAGGGATTTATCATTCGGTTTTCAGTGAGAGAAAGGTTACCAGCGATTTCCTTTTAGTTCCTAAAGTGACGTATACTAATATCATCATTTATGGCGATCATATTTTTGATGATTATGACACTTTAAAAAGGCGTAACGGCAAAGACTATTCAGTGGAAAGATATTATGGCTATGAGCCTGTAGATATTTTGGAAGACGAAACTTTCTTTACTAAACTGTTCAGACCCTTTCACATTTTGCCGTATGACATTAACGATGCTGAAAAATTTTATAATGGTGTGCAAACTTTTACTGCAGTGGATATGAAATCGCCTGTCATTTTTTCAGAAGTTGAAACGTGGCCAGCAAATTCGGACTTTCGAGAAGACAGAACCATTAATAACATATTAATAAAGGCTGATATTATTTGTTCATCCTTGGTTGATCATCATGGCAAAGTGGCCCAGGTTCTGACACCTATGATTGGTTACGTAGAGTATGAGGATTATAGGTAGTTATCGCTATTAAAAACTGATGTCCAAGATTTCAGAAACATCATTGCCCTTTCTATCTTCATCCTGATTAACCCGTAATTCTTCCATGCTTGCGCTGCGCTGGATAATCCAAGCGCCATAAGCGCCGCTTAAGTAATCTTCATTACAATGGCTCAGAAAAAACCTTTGGTTGAAAAGACCAAGGTTCGCTCAAGTTGTTACAATTTCAAAAAGGAGGCCTCATGGTTGATTTTGCAAAGCTCGTGCTTGAGTTGGATACATCAGATCTTGAGCAGGGCGAGGCGAAGCTTAAAAACTTGACCGTAGCCGGTGATAAGGCCGAAAAAAGCGCGAAAAAACTTGGCTCATCGGCGAAGGCCAGCGCTGCGCAGTTAAAACAAGCGACCAAACAAGTCGAAAAATTCGGCAATGGCCTTAAGATCAGCGGCGGGCATACAGCCAACCTTACCGCGCAGCGCATAGCAGGCGGCAGATAGCACGCAATAAATACAAAAACACCCAAGAACGGGCTTAAAACAACCCACTGCCACGCTTTGATCCATATCAATTGCTTT
>Ga0206131_10007260_pt1 | contig 11155 bp, 10 predicted proteins | sample Helgoland_Spring_FD_148636 | JGI IMG/M metagenome (GOLD analysis project Ga0206131, IMG submission 148636) | Pelagic subsurface seawater microbial communities from Kabeltonne, Helgoland, North Sea - Helgoland_Spring_Bloom_20160517_1 | ecosystem: Environmental > Aquatic > Marine > Epipelagic ... | reverse complement strand
TTGGACAGCAACATGCCAGAAACAGCCATAGTCAGCGATCTTTTTGCCAAGCAATTTCTCAAAAACAGTCACATTAAAGACGTCCGAGAAAGTCCGATTTGGGTTGAGACCACCAATATTGATCATCTCGACCCTGATCAGGCGCCAGAAAGCCTCATTCGGTCCGCCTGGCAAGGCGCTGGCCGCTCTCAAGGGTTTGAACGCCCAACAACATTTGATCCGCAGATCTGCTTTCGGCATCTCGCAGACGCGCTTTCCGAACGTGGTTTGTCCAAAAAGACTATCGGTTTTGAAGCATCGGCAATCTCCATGCTCGACTTCCCGAAGCTGAAGGAGGCGTTTGGCAATGTAGACTTGGTCGATGCAACGAAGGTCGTGGCAAGGCTCAAGATGGTTAAATCAGCGTCTGAGATTGCCTGCCTAAGACAGGCCGTAAAAATCGCTGAAATTGGAATTAGAGCAGTTCATGATGCAATTGCCCAGGACGTCACCCGCGATCAACTGGCCGCAGTCTGGTCAGCGGCAATAGAACGCCATCCAGATCAAGCTGCGCTGTCCGGGTCGTGGGAATATATTTCAGTTGGACCGGATCCTTGGGGGGCAAATGCCTCTGCTCAGCCGGGTGACTTGATCAAAGTCGATGTCGGCTGTCTGGTGGATGGATACACATCTGACAGCGGGCGAACATATGTACTTGGACCGCCTGAAAAATTAAAAATCCGCCTTCATGAGGCGTTGAAACAAGGGTTCATTGCCGGATCGGCCCTGCTGCGCCCGGGAATAGCCTTGGCCCAAGTACATCGCGCGACGCAGAACGCCATTCGAGAGGCTGGATTTCCCGGTTACACACGAGGTCATTTTGGCCACGGACTGGGTGCAGGCCTTGGCAGCGAAGAGTGGCCTTTCATAGCTGCCGACGCAACAGTAGTTTTTGAACCAGGCATGGTGATGGCATTTGAGTGCCCGTGGTACATTGATGGTTTGGGGGGGATGATTATCGAAAATCAGCTCTTAATCACAGAAACGGGCCACGAAATGATGAATGCCTTGCCGCTCGATCTTGTTGAGGTGGCGATATAGCCTGAAATCGTCACATCAATTTTGAGGGCAGAAGTAGCGCGATTTGTGGCATTACCGTCAAAATGGCCACCCCTGACAGCAAGATCAACCAGTAGGGCATGGCTGCCATGGCGGCTTCGCCAAGAGACACTTTTTCTTTTGTTACAGACACCAGAACTGACAGGTTCAGGCCCACGGGCGGTGTGACTTGCCCAACTTCGATCATGACAGTGATAATGACGCCAAGCCAAATCGCATCATATCCAAGCCCTACCATCAACGGGACAACGATTGGCAGCGTCATAATCATGAGCGACAGCCCGTCAAAAAAACAGCCCAGAACCAAGTATATTATCACCACCGCCGCCAGCACAGTTACTGGCTCCAGATTGGCTGCGCGGACTGTTTCTAAAATTGCCTGTGGAACCCCCAGAAGACTGACTGCTTGCGCTAAGATCGTGGCTCCGATGACGACAAAAGCAATAGAGGCGTAAAGAAGGATCGCTGCATAAAGGCTTTCAACTAGTTGCTTCAAAGTCAGTGCACCCCAAAATTTGCCAACAAAAATTGTGGCAATCACCCCAATTCCTGCAGCCTCAGTTGGGGTTGCAATTCCAAACGCGATGCTGCCCATAATTGTCAGAATAAGAAGGACAAAGGGCCAAAGGCTTAGAATATTCAATAAAATGGCTCCCCTGCCCACCTTAGAGCTGTCATCGCGTACCAGACCGGGCCGATACCGGCAGCGAAAGTAAATATACCCCATAAACATTGCGGCGAAGAGCAACCCCGGCAGGAGCCCCGCTAGGAACAATCTTCCAATCGACGTTTCAGTCAAAGCGCCATAGATCAACAAAGACAGGCTGGGTGGGATCAAAAGCCCCAGCGTGCCTCCCCCAGCAAGCGAGCCAACTACCATTTTCCGATCATATCCGAGTTTTGTCATTTCAGGATAAGCCACTGACCCAACGGCTGCCGCAGTAGACAGGCTTGACCCGCTGACGGCCCCAAACAATGTGCACACGGCAATGTTTGTGTGCAAAAGCCCACCCGGAACCCTTTGAAAGACCGGCGAAAGCGCGCTGTAGATCTTTTGGCTAACACCACTGCGCAGCATGATCTCACCCAACAAAATAAATAAGGGGATTGCGCTTAAAGTGAAGGAATTCAGAACATTCCAGACCGCGTCAACGGCAACAAAAGTCACCCCGCCCGCCAGAAACTGGAGAATAAGCAACCCAGTGAGACCAAGGGCAGCCCCAAGCGCAAGCCCCGATCCCGCGAACGACGCCAAGCCACCAACAAGCACAACCCAAAAAAGGCTCATCTGGCTTTCCTGTTTCCGGCAAGGAGGCCGCGCATCAAAAATGCCACTCCAGTCAATAGCATCGATAACGGAAGCACAGCCATCCACGGATACATGAGCAGGCGCCCAACCTCGGTTTTGATCGTCCGGTCAAACGCAAATTCCAACCAGGGCAAACACAAGGCAAAAAACCAAAGGCAAAAAGCCAAGCCCAAAAGACCTGCAAATACGCCAACCCGCCGGGTGACGTGACCCGGCAAGTTTGATACTAAGATAAGGACCCGCACATGTTCTCCTCTTAGCGTGACCAGTGGCAGCGCTAGAAAAAATGCCCCGGTCATCAAAAGCCCTACAAGTTCTTCCGTAAAACGAAAAGGCGCATACGCGAGATAACGCATCGCCACACTGATACCAATCAATCCAACAATCATGGCACCAGCAATAGCTGCCAAAACGGCTAAGGCCACGAAAAGCGACGTCAGCCACTTTTCGCACCGCTTCAGAGCAGTAGAATGCCAGTCATCAAGCGGTTGGTCATTCAAGCTCAGCGTCCAAGGACTTCAAGAATTCGTTGACGATACTCAGGCGCTTTGCCCCCTGCCTCTTGAGCCATGTCTTGCCATGTGCCGGATGCTGCATCCAAGAATGCACTGCGGTCCTCATCGGAAAAGTCATCCAAAAACTCAATCCCTTGCTCAGTCAGCTTAGCCCGAGCGGTCTGCTCGTTCTCCTCTGCCTTTGAGTATTCGTTGGTTCGTTCCCAGACCCGGCCAGCCGCGGTAGTGACAGCCGTACGCTCGGCATCGGTCAGACCATCCCACGCGCCTTGAGACGCGCCAAGCACATAGGGGACGCCCGCGACTGGATAGAGATAAGACGCATATTTAGTGACTTCCTGCAGCGAAATGGTATGTGCAAACAGCGCCGGGTACACAGCACAATCCACAACGCCCGTTTGCAGCGCGATATAGAGTTCGTTCTGTCCGACGATTTGCGCGGACACGCCTAGCTTGGTAAATGTTTCGACCTGATCGTTGCTCCAAACCCGAAGCTTTCGGGTTCTGAGCTCCTCCAAGGTACGCACAGGTTGCTCGCGACAAAAAATTGACGCTTTGAGCAGTGGCAGCGCCATGAAGCCTGTCGGCACAATGTCCCACTCGGCCAGCACTTCGCTGTAAATTTCTTGAATCTCAGGCAGTGCCATGATCAATTCTTCCGGGCTGCCCACTGAGCCCTGAACCATCACCGCATTCAGTGCAGGCACATCGCGGCCCAAGTAATTTGCCCAAACAAGCCCCATCTCAACAGCCCCGCGCGGCAACCAACGCGCAACATCATTATCCTTAAGGTTCAACGAACCGCCGTGAAAGACGTTGATTGTCAGACTATTGCCCGACAGCTCGGCCACGTCTGCTGCAAATGTTTCCAGTTGTTTGGATTCACCCCGGCCTTCTGGCAACCCATTGTTGAATTTCCACTCCGCTGCATTTACGGCCCCAATTGATATGCAAACGCCGAGCGCCGTCAAAAGAGAAAAACGTAATTTTTTTAACATGATATGTCCCCTATTGCATGCCGATTAACTCTAGCGACATTCAAGTTTTGCAGCAAGTAAAAGCCGCAATTAATTGAATCCAGTTCAAGTTTTAGCGGAGTGCCGAGGTGCAACGCTTGTGAAGTCAGGTTATAAATCTGGACTGCAATTAAAAATTGCCCGTAGACCAATTTTGTCATTTTTTTTAGACACTCGTGTAGAAAGTGATTTCAAAAGTCTACATTTTTCAATGGCGAAAAACACTCAGACGGCACCCTCGACTCAAACCCTGCCTTCACCGATCGTATGATGGGATGGCCCACCGGGTGGACAGATCCGGCGCGGCAGGTCACGAGATTTGCTCATTGGCTGCAGCATTCGCGTTCCAAACTCTCAAAGCTGAGTTTTCCGGTTAAGATTACTTTCTAACTGCAATTCAGCATTCAAGAGCCATCACATCTGTTTGGGCATAGGATGTTGCCGAGCTTACGCATGATGGTAATCTCCGCTCTAAAATAGCTATTCTTAAATGTATAAATTGCCCGATTACATTGTGAATACAGACCCATTAATCGAGAGGTATCGTTGTGACTGATAATATTGAGAACTTTCCAATGACGCTGAGCCAGCGTCAACAAAACAAGCGGGGAAATCGAACCGTATTTTGCGGCGATTGTTCTCGCTATCTCAAACATCATGAAGGTCGAGGCTTAAGCGTTGCTGGCAGAATTGAGGTAGAGATCGATGTCATGTCTGACACAAGATGTGGACCTGTCGCGGTTTGATGCCGCTCCTTTGATAAATTTTACTGTAACAAAGCAGACTAACTATGGGACTGAAACAGACGGAAGAATTCCGCCAAGATGCGGTACGCATCGGGTTAACCAGTGGGTTGACGCGGAAACAGGTGGCTGATGATCTGGGTATCGGCATGTCGACACTAAACAAATGGATCACGGCGCATCGAGATACTGACTTGGTTTCGAAAAAGGATTTAGACCTCGCCAAAGAGAATGATCTACTTCGACGCGAAGTTCGGCTTCTCAGGGAAGAAAGGAAAATTTAAAAAATGGCCCCCAGTTCTTTGCGGGCCTAAGGCGATGAAATTTGGATTTGTCGAAGAACACAGAGCCAGCTTTCAAGCCAACCGATTATACGATGTTGTTTGCGTCAGCGCACGTGGTCTACCTGCTTTCCGCAGCCGGCCTGCCAGTCGCAGACGGCGGTCTGATCTGGTCACTCTGGCACATATCAAACAACGCTCACGTCTCAGCCTCGGCCGTTATGGCAGGCCACGCATGACGGAAGAGTGAAACAGATCGGCTTGGACGTCGGGCACCGCCGTGTTGGCCGGTTGATGCGTCAAAACGGCATCTCGGTGGTGCGTACGCGTCAACATAAGGTCACGACCGAGAGCGATCACAAGTTCAACATTGCGCCGAACCTGCTGGATGGGGACTTCGCGGCTGATGCGCCCAATCAAAAATGGGCAGGCGATATCAGCTATGTCTGGATGCGCGAAGGCTGGTTGTATCTGGCCGTGATCCAAGCAAAACAATCAAATGCCAACTCAGTCCAGTAACACGATAAGCAGGACAAAGTTTGATCCTATATGTTCCGTGGCTCTTGGTTCCCGGTCAACGGGCCTAGGCAACATGGTCAAGGAACCCCGGGCAAAGTTTAAAGTAACGAAATGCAGAGTGCTTAGTCATCCATCGAATCTATAAATTAGCCCTACCCGCTTCAGGTCAGTTTGCTCTTACAAAGTCCCCTCGAAAGGTTGAAATATTTTGGCTCATCAGGAATACTCAAACAAGGATATGGGAGTAGTCATGAAAAAGACTGTTGTTCTTTTTGCCGTAACACTGACAGCCGCAGCGCAACTATTGAAATCGGAAGCAGCAGCAACCACACGGCTAGAGCAGCATCCAGTCTTCACCGCCCAGTTTATCTTGAACCAACTTGGATACGACGCAGGTCACGTCGATGGCGCTTATGGACCCAGAACAGCAGCTGCAATTGCCGAATTCTACGAACAGACTGACTATAAAGATGACGACCCTGATCATTTTAATGTCACTGATTTAACCGCTCTGATAGAAGTGTCCGACGGCGAAAGTATCAGGACAACTCCATTCTCTGGCGCTGAGCACGAGAATTCTAATGCTGAATATTTATATCCGCCAATTAGTCCTGCAATCACAAATGAAAGGTATTGGTTCGGGCATTTTTGGGCGAACTACGATTTCGATAATAATGGGCTTCTCGATTTTATCTACACGGGAACCATGAATCCCGAAAACGTCGAGGTGACAGGAGAAGATACGGCTGGACTCTGTGGTGGTCGCGATTGCGAGGGTGAGATGCCTGGACCGACTTTGTTCTTACAGGATGAAAGCGGAGCATTCATCGATCGCAGCGATCTTTTCATCGACCGACGTGATGTTCCTGGACACTCTCTCGCCAGGCAAAATCTAGTCGCTGACTTTAATAGCGATGGTATCCTTGATTTGTTTATCGCCGATCACGCAATCGGTCACCATAACGGCATTCGCGACAGCTATTTTCTGAGTCAAGCCGATGGCGCCTGGGTGGAAAGTTCTCAAACGCACCTGATTGACCCAAACTATCAAATTTTTGACCATGGTGGGGCAGTCGGTGATTTGGACGCCGATGGAGACGTCGATATAGTCCTCACGGAATTAGCAAATCGACTGACGTGTTGGTTCAATGATGGCACGGGCTTCTTGTCTAGGCGCACATGTGGAGACGTCAACGCGTTTGCAATTGAACTGGGCGATATGGATGGAGACGGAGACCTTGATTTAGTTCATGCGGGCCATGAATATGGAGGTTCATCTCCCACAGGCATCGCACTCAATGACGGTCGTGGTAACTTCACCCGTTCTATTAGATTGCCCAAGGTTGACGATTGGGGAACAGTGCCGGAAGTCGGCCTGTGGGACTTAGACACGGACGGTGATCTAGACGTAGTGTTGTCACGGGCAGGCATTCTCTACGTTGGCACCGGTGTTCAAATTATCGAAAACATGGGTTACGGCTCATACGCTTCTTCGTTCTATCCAATAGTGACCGCCCCAGATGACTATGTGGCAGAACATGAAGGAAACGAATGGAACAATTTCATAGAGAACTTCCTGTTCCATGATGTTGACTCAGATGGCCGGACTGACATTGCGTTTATTGGGGGGGGATCAGACGATCAACAAAACGCGCAATTGGTAAGAGGCGCATATTTCAAAAATCTTGGTGGATTAGAATTTTCACATGTCGCGGCAAATGATCCCAAAAACCACGTTCTTCGTGTGCCTGAAAGCTTATTCAGCGGGATGGACAGCCAAGGCCAAATCGTAAGTAATGCAGATACCCCATTTGGGAATGTTTATGCTGCTGCTTTTGACGGCTTTGTTAGCGAGCAGCCCGTTCAAGCATTCTCAATGGACGATTTTTTGATGTTGGATGAGCCTATTTTGCTGCCTACATCTGGCGCCAGCATCACAGCCATGGGTAATTTAGCGATCCATGACAGTGTTTTAGCCGGCAAATACGATGTGGTTGTTAAATGGGCAGGACGTGAATACGTAGCGACGTTATGTCAGGAATATTATCCGCAGTATGACTTTTTGGCCAACCGGTTAGTCTTGGGCGCAGACAAAGGCTTCGGGGGTTTTGCCAGTTTGGCCAAATATGCGACTAACTCTTGCGCCTTATATCAAGGCAGCGTTGCTATAGGAGCTTGGGAGGCACACCCTAATATAGCAGTTACTGGCTTAGATGCCGTTTTGAATGATCTGAACCGCAAGGAAATTGGGCTGGAACTTATTGTAAAGATGCCCATGCTGTCTGATGAACAGCGCAACGAGCTTCTTTCTACCGTTGGTGGTTAGGCCATAGACATGCTCGGGAATGAGCAAAGCGGGCGGTGCTGTCAAATTAATCAAAACTCGCATCAGATTGCCCGCATGGCTTTCATTTATGGGCGTAACAATTAACGCTACTCAGCGAGAGCAGCGGCACGGTTTGGCTTGAAATTATTGCGTGAATAGAAATGTGCCCCTAACAAAATTACCCCCAAATGAATTTACAACGCTCATACTGAAGGGCCGTGGTTCGAGGCGCGGACCAATGATCTGAGGTCCCTTTTGAGCCTTGCAGTTTGACGTTTGAGGATCGGGTCAAGTTACCCCCGATCTTGGTACGCAACGCATTAGCCATGCAGCGTGACGCGCGATCTACTGCTGGAGCACTTCAAACAAAACTCTCCTCCAATGAATCCACCACCCCAAACCTCAACCCCTAGCGCGTGGACCGTGCACCGTTTTGAAGGGGGAGCTAGCCTTACAACATTGCTGCAGTAATCCCGATCGCCGATACAGTGGTTCATGTGAGGCCGCAGTGCTTGGCAGGGCTATTTTCGATGGGATCATGAGTGAAACTGTCGCTCTATATCTATGGGATTTTAAATTATTTAAAACAAATTCGCGTGGTATCTGCTTAATAGATACGGTATCGATTTCAGATGAATCTATCCGCGCTCAAGTTCAGAGATTTCCGCATCTATCTGGGCGGTAATTTATTTGCAGTAAACGCACTTTGGATGCAACGGGTGACCATTGGTTGGATCGCGTGGGACTTAACATCGTCAGCAACGTTTGTAGGATTTATCGCGTTCGTCAATTTTGCTCCAGCAATGGTCACCGGACCGTTATTTGGGGTCTTGGTCGACAGAATGAGAATAACGCAAGTAGCAAAGCTGACCCAGATACTTTTATTAATTATTTCTCTTGGTTTTTATCTTTTTTTTACCTTCGGAATTCTTGATGAGATACTTCTTTCATTTCTGTCTTTTTTATCTGGATTAGTCACCTCAGCTCACAATCCCGTGAGGTTATCACTAGCTCCGAGGCTGGTCGATCGTGCCTCGGTTGCCTCTGTGGTCTCAATTGTCGCAATCAATTTCAATTTGGCAAGATTGACGGGACCCGCCATTGGTGGATGGCTAATAGCGGGCTGGGGTATAAGCACAGCCCTCCTTGTTCAAACCGTTTTCTATTTGCCGTTCATCTTCGCAATAAGTCTGCTCCGCCCTCGAGAGCGATCATCTTCCATAATTAATAATGAGCCTTTTATCGCTGCTTTTCAAAATGGTGTTGAATACGCTCTTGCAAACACACTTATTCGTCAGGCTTTTTTAGTCACAGCACTTTATGCTTTTCTGATCCGGGGCACCTTAGAAATTCTTCCTGTCATTGCCGATGGTGTTTTCAGCAGGGGCGCCACAGGGCTTGGGTTACTCACATCTAGCGCAGGATTTGGTGCGCTAATTGCTGGAGTAATAAAAGCATTTACACCCAGTCAATTGGTCAGAGAATTACCAAAATTTGCGCTCGCTAGCGCATTACTTGGTATTGGCCTACTGCCTCTGGTAGGATTATCCACTTCTTGGAGTCTTACACTTTTATGTATTTCCTATCTTGGATTTGCGGGAACCTTAGCTGGTATATCGGTCCAAACAGCGATTCAAATCGATCTGGATGATGACTTTCGCGGCCGTGTTATGAGCCTGTGGACTATGGTTAGTATCGGTGCAACCGCCACAGGAGCAATAATCTTGGGAGGCTTAGCTGATCATATTGGAATCTCGCTGGCGTTTAGTCTGGCCGGTGGTCTGGGAACTGTACTTTTGGCCACCACAATTATAAGAGCGAGTGGACCAAGTAAATGAAGAGCGTTGAACGTGCCCCTGATCTGCATTTTGCAGCCCAGCCTTAAATTGCAAGGGTAATATTGATCCGGCTCAAACTGAGGACCTAGCCAGTTACATAGTGTCTAATACCTCCGCGCCACAAAATGCTTGCCAAAAACCCAGCCCAAGCCCCGCGGTCCGCGAAGCCCCCCCCATCATCTGGAGACCAAACGCCATCAAACCGGATCGAACGTCGCCGATCGCTGCACGGGCCCCTGAAGTCTTGATGCTGGGCTGCGGTTAGCTATTACTTCTGCTCTGGCAGTACTATCGACAATTGATCTGATAGGTGTTGCTTGGTTCGCGGGCCGCGGTTTGTAGTTCCCGGCTTCCCTTATCGTTTTCAAAGAAGTCAAACCCTACAACAGTTGGAAACTAGGTTTTGTCAGTTTCTGATTACGGTCGACATAGCTTTAAGACCTGTGCACGATAATAGCCATCAACCCCTATGACAAATGGAGACACGCTAAGATGAGCAGCTACGTGGAAAATCTCTACCACTATCCAATCAAAGGTCTCACCGCACAACCTCTTCAGAAGGTCGCCTTAACTAAGGGACAGGGATTTCCATTAGATCGAGCTTTTGGTTTCGCACGCCCTGAAAGCGGCTTTGATCCCAACGACCCTAAACCGCTTCCAAAAACAAAGTTTGTGATGCTTGCACGAGAGGAAGGACTGGCATTGCTCGATACCCATTTTGACGAAGTAACCGAGACCCTGTCAATTAGACGAGATAGGAACAAAGCGTCTTTTGACTTGGCTTCAAGTTCCGGGCGCGAGGCTGCATCAAGTTTCCTTGCCGACCTTCTTGGATTTCCGCCTGACCTACAGCCGACTTTGCACTCAGCAGAACCGCATAAATTCACGGATGTGTCTGTTGTATCGCCTGAGATGATGAACAGTGTGTCTCTTATCAATCTGAACAGTGTCACACATTTTTCACAGGTGATTGGTCAGTCTGTTGATCCAGCTCGCTTTCGTGGAAATATCCATTTTTCAGGCTTTCCCCCTTTTAGCGAGCTTGATCTTGTCGGTCAGCACATCGCCTTAGGTGAAATCGAAATGAAAGTCGTTCTACGTACTAAAAGGTGTCCGGCAACTCAGGTCAATCTTCAATCTGGTAAGCGTGACTTAGACATCCCGAAGCTGTTACAAAAACATCTTGGTCACTCCAACATGGGTATTTACGCGGAGGTGCTAAGCAGTGGTAATCTTAAACTTGGTGATCAAGTGCGCCTTACCCAACTTGGTTATGGGTGAGTTTCTGGCTCCCAACAGGTTTGTGGCACCTCAAAGGCACCATGCGCTTTCAGTACAACATATTGGTCACAAGCGACATCACGACGCCCGTTAGTGCGAGCAACACTGGTCCCTATCAATCTAAGGTCAGGACCTATTAATTTCTTGCGCATTTAGGAGTGTTCTGAATCAATGTTCTCCAAAATCAGGAGGACAACTTGTCAGATCATTTTTGGCTCTGCGAGGCGCA
>Ga0206131_10007259_pt1 | contig 11156 bp, 10 predicted proteins | sample Helgoland_Spring_FD_148636 | JGI IMG/M metagenome (GOLD analysis project Ga0206131, IMG submission 148636) | Pelagic subsurface seawater microbial communities from Kabeltonne, Helgoland, North Sea - Helgoland_Spring_Bloom_20160517_1 | ecosystem: Environmental > Aquatic > Marine > Epipelagic ... | reverse complement strand
CAGTCCCGCACCATATCCCGCGCATTCGCGAGCAGCGTGTTGGCGGAATGCATCACGCCCTTGGGGCGACCCGTCGTGCCGGACGTGAACGCCAAATAGCAAACGGCGTCCGGATCGTCCTGTTTCTCAGGAATGGCGACAGCTGCATCTAACACCCCAGCGCTGGCGCGGCCTGCGGGGAGTTGAAACACCGCACTTACGCCCGGAACGGCCGCGGCCTTTGCTGATAGGTCAACAGTCGCCGCGTCGACGCCAACCCCGTCCTCTGCTAGAATAACGCGCGCGGAGAGCGCTTCAATCAAGCTAACAACTTCGTCTGCGGTATAATTGTGGTGCAGGGAAGGATTGGCGACACAACCGATACGGCTGGCTGCGAGGAGGGCGGCAACACCCTCAACCCGGTTTGAGAGACGAAGCCCGATCCGGTCACCTAATCCGACGCCGGATGCTGCCAGGTGCCCCGATATACGGTCAACCAGCTCTTTGAATTCAGCCCATGTCAGCCGTCGCTCAGAATCCCGAATAGCAAAGGCGTGCGGGCGTTCAGATGCGTGTTTTTCGAGCAAATCACAGAACGTTTCCGGCCGCCAAAGCCCGGCTTCGTAATAGCGCCGGGCTGCTGCTGGGTTATGGAGGGTGAGAAGCGGGCCGATATTGGACGCCATCGCCTCTGCCTCCTATTGCCCGAAGGTGTCCGGGTCTGGCTTGCGCTTCTCCCGAAATGATGCGCCTAACTCTTTGGATTCCTTGGTTTCCAGGAAGGGGCGCAGAAGCAGGTCATGGGTCACGCGGGACAATCCGGCAACGCCGCCGTGACGTGCCAGAAAGGCGTGTTTGATAGCGGCTAGCGCAAACGGACCGCGCTCGGCAACGTCCATGGCCATCTTGCGGGTTTCTTCGCGAAGGTCTGCGTCTGGCACGACGCGATTTATCAGGCCACGCTCTTTGGCTTCAGCAGCGGAGAGGCGGTCATTCAGCATCCACATTTCCTTGGCGCGTTTCGTGCCCACAAGGTCTTCCAGGCGCCAGGTGCCGTATCCAGCGTCAAACGAGCCCATCATTGGCCCAACTTGGCGGAATACCGCACTTTCCTTAGCAATTGTCATGTCACAGACGACCTGCAGTACGTTGCCGCCGCCGACTGCGTAGCCGTTGACGCTGGCGATAACCGGCTTCTGCAAGCGCTCAATGCTCTCATAGATTTCCAGCGTTGGCAGGACGCCAGGATATAGCAGCGTATCCTCCATGCCAGATTTCTCGCCGCCGATGCAGAAGAATCGATCGCCAGAGCCCGTGAGCACGACCACACGCGTGCGCGTCTCCCGGCGGATATCGTTCATGCAGTCCCGCAGCTCATGGCACATGGTCTCATTGAACATGTTACCGGCCTCAGGCCGATTCAGTGTAATCCAGCCAATAGGGCCGTCTTCTTCGTAGAGGATGGTTTCAAAGGACATTTGCCTATTCCGATACTGTGAACATCATTAGACGCAAATTGTATGGGATAGGAGAGCGTTAGGGAAAGGGTGCGGTGCCAGCGATATGTGCAGTGCTCACAGTTATATCAATAAGTCCGATAAGGTATATTATGGGAAATATGATATCGCCTTAGTAAGGCATACCCTTACCTCAGCCCTGGATCTCGAGCCCGTCATATGCAGGCTCAACGCCATCTGGAAGCTCCAACATCAGCGATTGGTAGTCCATCGATGCATTCATATGCGTCAGATAAATCTTGTCCGGCCCAATGGCGTCAGCCCAGCGCAGCACCTGATCCAACCCGGCGTGCACCTGATGCGGTTCGCGTCTTAGGCAGCCGACAATCCAAGTCTTCACGCCCTTAAGCGCCCTTAAGGCATCAGCGTCTAACCGCACGACATCTGTCGAGTATGCAATGTCGCCAACGCGGATGCCCGTCGTGCGGCAAACGCCGTGGTCTTGTTCGAATATGCGCAGCGCGGCATTGCCAATCCTCAAGTCGCCATTCCCAATTGGATTGGCACCCAGGCTTGGTCTGAACCAGCCAAATTGTGGCCGAGGTGGTCTAAAAACGTAATCGAAGCGCCGCGCGATTTCTGTCAGGCACTCATCATATCCAAATGCAGGTATTTGCTTCTGCCTCTGATGGTTAACTGCACGAATGTCATCTATGCCATGAACATGGTCAGCATGGCCGTGGGTATAGATAATGCCATCAATTGGCCCCGAACCAGCCCGCAGAAACTGCTCACGAAAGTCTGGACCGGTATCGACCATAATACGCTCGCCATCGCTCTCAATCAGGACGCTGGCACGGGTTCGTCGATTGCGTGGATCAGTTGGATCGCACTGGCCCCATTCTCCGGTAATATAGGGAACGCCTGATGATGAGCCGCTGCCAAGCACCGTCAGCTTCATGCTTCGGCGAGCCCGGCAGCTTTGGTGAACAGTCGTGCGAAATTGGCGGTCGTCGCGTCGGCGATCTCTGCTTCAGAAACGCCTTTAACTTCACCCAATTTTCGTGCTGTATGAACAACATAGCCTGGTTCGTTCGGCTTGCCACGCATGGGAATAGGCGCCAGAAACGGCGTGTCTGTTTCGACCAACAGCCGATCCAGTGGTACATCCGCGGCAATATCCTGCACATCTTTTGCGTTTTTGAACGTCAGGATGCCAGCGAGCGAAACATACATACCAAGCTCTAGCGCCTTCTCGGCCACATCACGGCCTGATGAGAAGCAGTGGAGGACCCCCTTGAGCCCCTCGCCCGATGCTTCTTCCCTCAGGATGGTAATCGTATCTGCGTCGGCATTGCGGGTGTGGACGATAAACGGTGTGCCAGTTTCATTTGACGCGCGGATATGGCGGCGAAAGCTTTCCTGCTGCTGATCACGCGGGCTGTTGTCATAGAAGTAGTCGAGGCCAGTTTCACCAAGGCCAGCAACGTCTGGCCGACTACCCCATGCAACGAGCTCGGCTTCCGCTGGAACGCCATTCTCCCCAACCCGGTGGGGATGCACACCAACCGCGGCCATCACATGCGGGCTATGATCTGCGGCCATGGCAATGACGTCTTCTGCGGCAGAGAGCCTGGTTGCAATCGTCAACATGCCACGCACGCCTGAGCGAACGGCCCTGGAGATGGCTTCTGCGCGCGCCTCGGGCTCCAGCATATCCAGATGGCAGTGGCTATCGACGAGGCGGATCATGCGCCCTCTCCTTCCTCCTCGCCCTGATAGCGCGGGAAGATTGGTTGTGGCTTGGGTAATTCAGCGCCTGGTGCCAGCATTGCGGCAGTATCGGTTACATCGCCGAAGCTACGCTTGTCCCCCGGCGATGCCACGGCATCCAGCATCTTGGCAGAGGCATCGGGCATAAATGGCTGGGTCATGATTGCCAGGCGGCGGATGGTTTCCGCCAAGACATAAAGCACGGTGCCCATGCGCGGAGCATCCGTTTTCCGCAAGACCCAAGGCGCTTGGCGGTCCACATATACGTTTGCAGCGCGGATAACGACCCAAATGCGCTCAAGCGCTTCATGGAAGGCCTGGGCGTCCATCAGTGGCCGCAGCGCTGCTGGTAATTCGCCCGCAGCATTCAGCATAGCCTGATCGTCTTCCGTGAAGGCACCAGGTTCTGGCGCGATACCCTTCAAGTTCTTGGCGATCATGGACAGAGCACGCTGCGCCAGATTGCCGTAGTCATTGGCAAGTTCGCTGTTCATGCGGGTCACCATGGACTCGCGAGAGAAATCGCCGTCATTACCGAACGGCACTTCGCGCAACAGGAAATACCGTGTTTGGTCAAGGCCGTAGCGCTCAACAAGGTCATGGGGCTTGATGACGTTGCCAAGGGTTTTCGAAATTTTCTGGCCTTCATTCGTCCACCAGCCATGTGCAAACACACGCTTTGGCGGATCAAGCTCTGCCGCCATCAAGAATGCTGGCCAATATACTGCGTGGAAACGCAAAATATCCTTGCCGACCATATGCACATCAGCAGGCCAGAACTTTTTGTATGAAGCGCTTTCGGTATCCGGGAACCCGGCTGCGGTGATGTAGTTCGTCAACGCGTCCAGCCACACATACATGACGTGATCGGCGTCATCGGGCACCGGAACGCCCCATTTGAAGCTGACACGGGATACGGATAGGTCTTGCAATCCGCCTTTGACAAAGCTTGTAACCTCATTCCGCCGGCTGTTGGGCGCGATGAAGTCTGGGTGCTTTTCATAGAATTCCAGCAGGCGGTCCTGCCAAGCAGAGAGCCGGAAGAAGTAGCTTGGCTCCTCCACCCATTCCACTGGCGCACCCGTTGGCGCTAGTTTTTCGTCGTCAGCGCCTTTGGTTAGCTCGCTTTCTGCATAAAATGCTTCATCGCGGATTGCATACCACCCTTCATATGCGCCCAGATAAATCTCCCCGCGATCGATCAACCGTTTCCAGATCGCCTGTGCAGCTTCAATGTGCCGGGGTTCGGTCGTGCGAATGAAATCATCATGGGTAAAGCCCATGTCATCAGCGAGCTGGCGGAAACGCTGGGACACCCGCTCTGTGAAAGCCTGCGGATCAACGCCCGCATCTGCGGCAGCTTTTTCAACCTTCTGGCCGTGTTCATCGGTACCGGTCAGGAAATGGACGTCATAGCCATCCAGCCGCTTAAACCGGGCGAGCGCGTCGCAGGCAAGCGTTGTGTAGGCATGGCCGATATGGGGATCGTCATTGACGTAATAAATTGGCGTCGTGATGTAAAAAGATTGATTAGCGGGCATCGCGCCTGCTCCTAAACGAAGAGATACGGCTGAATGGCGTTCGGGCATACGTCACGCACGGGCGAGCAGAGCCTGAATTCTGAGCAAGATATCTACCAGCACCTGAACGGGGTCAAGGTTTACAGCGCTGGTGCGCTCCATTCGGGTCGCGGCATGCTGGTAGAGGTCGAGCCAGGGCTTCGGGCCGAGCCGCGCTGCATGGCGGGCCTGAAGGGTAAGGGCCTCCGTCATACCCGCCACGGGAGCAGCGTCTGCAGGGCGAGCCGCACCTGCAAGCCACGCCGTCAGCGCTTCGCCTGCGATTGCGTAATGAAATGGGTCCTTAGCGACGAGTGCGGCAAACGCCTCAGCTTTCAATCCGCCCTCACCTCGCCTGCCTTCCAGCACTTCTGCGAGTGCATCAACAATCCCGCTGCCACCACCATCAAGCAGGGCAATTCCGCGCCCTGGTGACCCGGCGGAGAGCCGAACGGCTTGGCCGATGGCGTCCGTATCGGCGTCTGGTCTGCGGGCGGCCAAAATACGGGCAACATCCTGATCTTCGATGCCCGCAAATGGCAGCCGCAGGCATCGTGACCGGATGGTTGGCAGAACGCCGCCCACTTGATGCGAGATGATGAACAGCACCGTGCGTGGCGGTGGTTCTTCGATGAGCTTCAATAGTGTGTTGGCAGAGGACCGGTTGAGATTATCCGTCGCGTCTATGATGACCACCCGCCAACCGCCATCTGCAATGGTGAGATGCGTCGATTCAATGAGCGTGCGCACGTCATCAACAGCAATGGTGGCAGGTCCGCGCGGCGTTTTCCGGGACGCTTCGAGCGCAAACAGATCAGGGTGCGAGCCAGCAATGATCAGGCGCACAGCCCGATGGTCAGGCGATGCGTCAAGGGATTGAGGCGGGGCAGCATCACCGAACAGGCTATCTGCAGCGTTACTGGCACCTTCGGACATCAAAAATCGGGCGGCACGATAAGCAAACGTTGCTTTGCCGATGCCCTTGGCACCGTGCAACAGCCATGCGTGATGCATACGGCTGGCATTGAAGGCGTCCAGAAACGTCTGCTCTTGGCTGTGATGGCCCAGCAGTGAGGTCGCCAAACGCGGATGGTCTGGGTTGGTTTCCTCGACCTCCGCCAATTTCGCGCGTCTGGCCATTACTTCATTTCCAAACGGGCTTTGACGGCGTTTTGAATTGCGGCTGCGACTATATCCGGTGTGGCGCTGGCATCGATGACAATGCATCGCTCCGGTTCTTGGGCAGCTATGTCCCGGAAAGCAGACAAAACGGCCTCATGGAACGCGATGGGGCGTCGTTCGAACACATCCAATACGGTTTGGCCAGCAGCCCGTGCGCGCTCCCCGGCCCGTGCAGCGCCCGCTTCAGGTTCGATATCAAGCATCAAAGTCAGGTCTGGTTTGAAACCGGCCATGGTCCAATGGTCTAGCGCTTCAACAGCCGGTCGACCAACAGATCCGGCATAGCCTTGGTATGCCATGGTCGAATCAGAAAACCGGTCTGTAATGACCCATGCGCCACGGGCCAGCGCCGGCCGGATGATGTCCACGACATGCTGGCGGCGCGCTGCATAGAGCAGCAGGCATTCTGTGTGCGCGTCCCAGGTGCCGTCGGACTCTGGAAGGCCGAGCAGCGTTTGACGAATCTTTTCAGCAGCGGGGGATCCACCTGGCTCGCGGGTCTCTATGACCTCATGCCCATGGCCTCGCAGCCATGTGGCAAGCAGCCGGGTCTGGGTGCTTTTCCCAGCGCCCTCCCCGCCTTCGAGACTGATGAAGCGTCCCCGGGGCAAGGCTTATCGCCACGCGCCGCTAATAAGCGCACCTAGGGTTTCAATCACCCGGCCAAAGGGGCCCTTGCGCTCAACGGTTTCACCGACATAGAGTGGGCGTTCGATCGGATCAACGCCGGGGGCCGTTACGATAAGCCGACCAAGTTCCTCGCCCTTGTAAACCGGCGCTGGAACTGGCCCGGAATAGCTGACGGAAACCTTGAGATTTGAACGGGAGGCACGTGGCAATGTGACTGTCACGTCCTGATTAACGACCAAAGCCGCAGTCTCCGCTTGGCCAAGCCAAAGCTCTGCAGTTTCAACCGTCTCACCAGCACGGAGAAGCTTGTAGGTCTCGAATGCATCGAAAGCCCAATTCATCATCCGCTCAGCCTCGACCGACCGAGCACGGGCTGTCTCCAGGCCATTGATCACCATAATCAAGCGTCGCCCGCCGCGCGTTGCTGAGCCAACCAGACCATAGCCAGAGGCATCCGTATAGCCGGTCTTCAGGCCATCAGCCCCTTCGACTTCGCCCAAAATCGGGTTGCGGTTCTTTTGATTGATCTTGTTAAAGCGAAAGCTTTTTTGCGAGTAATAGTGGTAATATTCGGGAAAATCTTCGATGATCCTCTGCGCCAAGGTCGCGAGGTCCCGCGCGGTCATATAGTGGTCAGGATGTGGCCACCCGGTCGCATTGGTGAAGTGGCTATCATTAAGGCCAAGTTCCTTGGCTTTTGAATTCATGATTTCGGCAAATGCTTCTTCGCTTCCAGCCAGACCTTCTGCAATGACGATACAAGCGTCATTGCCGGACTGGATGACGATGCCGCGGATCAGGCTTTCAAGGCGCACGCGTTGGCCTTGCAGCAAGAACATCTTCGATCCGCCTTTGGCCCATGCCTTGCGGCTGACGGTGAACCGGTCATCAAGCTTCAGCGCCCCACTCTTCATGCGCTCAAAGATCAAATAGGCCGTCATAAGCTTGCTCATGGAGGCTGGCGGCATCCGCGAGTCAGCGTTCTTGTTGAGCAGAATAGAATTGGTCGACAAATCGATGACGAACGCTTGCCGGGCGCGTGTTTCGAACGTCGCCGCAGTCGCGGGAGGCAAAACGCCTGCCAGCAGTAGGAGCAGGATCGCGCCGATGCGAATCAACATGGGCTTAGCGCCTCCCTATTGGATAACGGTGACATGGGCGCTGGGCGCACCCAAATCGGCCAGATACGGAATGGCCCGCTCAGCATCTTTGATAGTGCCGTAAGGCCCCAATTTGACGCGATATATGCGGCGACCGTTAGAAAACGAAGGCTCTATCAAGGCTTCACCGATCTGGGCTGCTTTCGCGCGGAACGCCTGGGCATTGGTGATGGATGAAAATGCGGCAGCTTGGACGAATATACTGCTTGGCGGCGCACCGCTGTTTCGCGGGGCTGATCCAACAGATGCGACAGCAACGCCATTGTCAGCAGCGGCAGCTTCGGCGCGGACAGATTCTAGTTCTGCAACGCTTGCCTTGCGGCCGGCCATTCCGGCGACACGTCGGCTTGGCCCCTCAAGGACTTCGATCCGCACAAGGGCTGTTCCCAAATGCTTGAAATCCAGCGCTTCGGCAGCGGCTTCTGAAACATCAAGAATGCGACCGCCATGATACGGGCCACGGTCATTCACGCGCAGCACGACACGTCGCCCATTGCCCACATTGGTGACACGGATAATAGCCGGAAGCTGCAATGTGCGATGCGCCGCCGTCATGGCCCGCTGGTCATAGCGTTCGCCATTTGCTGTTTGGCGACCATGGAACCCAGGGCCGTACCAAGACGCGCGACCGCTTTCTGATAAATCAAATCGTTCTTCTGGCACGTGACGCTTACCGGCAATCACATAAGGGCTGCCAACTTTATAGCGTGGGCGCGCATCCTGGCCGATATGTGGGCTGGGCTTGAGAACGGTTGGAGCCCGGGTTTTGGCAGATGTCGGCGCTGCTGTTTCTTTGGAACTTGAACACGCCGATAGCGCTAACCCCAAGGCAATGATGACAGGAAGAAACGTCCGCATGCTTGTTATCGCACCCAAAGCGCGTCTGCCAATTCACCAACGGTGACAGCGTACAAATGCGCGCAGTTATAACGAAGGATTGAGCGATAGTTTTTGTAGACGAGATAGGCAGATCCTTTTTCCCCATCCGGCAGAACCATAGCGGCTGGGAGATTGCGATTTGGCAGCGGTGAACCATCGGCCTTGGTGACGCCTTGGCGCGCCCATTCAGACAAGCTCTTGTTCCGTGACATCTTTTTCATCGCACGGCAGCCGCGTTCTTTGCGGTTAAAGGATTTGACTGCAGCCCGGCGGACACCCGTTGGAGCGCTGACTTTGCGGCCCCATGTGAGATCGTTGTTCCAGCCATGCTCTGCCAGATAATTCGCAATTGAGGCGAAAACATCGCCTTCGTTTGACCAGATATCGCGCCGACCATCGCCATCAAAATCCTGGGCGTAAGCGATATAGCTGGATGGCATGAACTGCGGCTGGCCCATTGCGCCCGCCCAGGAGCCCTTCATTTCCGGCAAGCTGATATAGCCCCGGTGCAGCATCTTCAGAGACGCGAACAATTGCTGGCGGAAATACTTGGAGCGGCGGCGATCAAACGCCAGTGTCGCAACGGCGGGAATAACCGGCATTGTCCCGGTAACGGCTCCAAAGCGGGTCTCAATGCCCCAGATCGCCAGAATAAAGCGCGGCTGCACACCATAGCGTTCAGCGACCCGGTTCAAGGTGTTGGCGTGACGGTTCCGTTTGGAAAGACCGACGCGGATATTGTTCGGCGTGATAACGCGCTTGCGATATTTGCTAAGGGTAATCGTGTACTCAGATTGCTTACGGTCCCGCTCAAGGATGCGGGCGACGGGTTCAATATTGGACAAGGCACTGGAGATGACGCGTTCAGAAATGCCTTTGTCCCGTGCTTCTGCACGAACATCGACGAGCCAGTCCTGAAAATCTGCCCTGACTGCCTGCGTGATTTTTGGCGCTTTGCTTGAGCCGTCCTGCGCTGTTGCCATTATGGGCGTTAGCGTAATGCCAAGTAGCGCGCAGAAAGCAGATATCCGTCGAATTTGAACCATGTAGGCCTCACCACAAACCGAATGCGATCCCGCGCTCCCCAAGCATGCGAGAATTTGCGGCGACAATAGCCGATCAACGCCGCGCCCGAAACCGGCTCAGCGAAGTTTTACGGTACGGCTCATCTGGCGGGTGACAGGGGTACGGCCAGATCGCTGAATTGTGGCGGTGACGGTGTAGCTCCCCGAACGCCAAGCCCCTGATTTTTTCTTGCCAGCAAAGCGGAAATGCCGACGATACCCCCTGTCCAGCTTTTGTGTTGTGGACAAGAGCGTCTTTCCGCTCGGACCCTGGATATCAACACGCAACAAATCACCAGCTTTGGTGTTCCACGCCAGGACCCAACCGAACAGGGCATCTGCATCCCGCCGGGTGAAGCTATTGAATTGGCCATTATTGACGCCAGCCACGTTCGGGCGCGTATCCGAAATGCCAACCGCGACCATATCGAGCGGGGAATATCGGAGGGCCGCCGCCGCCGCTGGCGTCCAGAGTGATCCGGCACTGCCGCATACGCCCGGTTTCAAGCCGCCTGGCAGGAATGGATCATATGGCTTGTCCTTGTAGCGAACACCAAGGTGCAAATGGGCGAATTCAGCCTTGCCGGACATCCCAATCGCACCGAGCTGTTGGCCCGCCGCTAGGGTCTGTCCTTGCTTTACCGCGACGGACCCGCGCGCCATGTGGCAATATATGGTTTCCCATCCGCCGCCATGTTCCAAAATGACAGCGTTGCCGCATTCCTTGCCTTTTGGAATGGCGTCCACGCCTTTGGTTACCGCGACGCCGTCCGTCTCGCCATCACGCAAACGGAGCACGCGCCCAGCCGCCGCTGCAAGCACCGGGACGTTCCGGCGCATATCGCTATCCGTCGCCAAGCCGAAATCGACGCCTTTGTGCGCATTGTAGGCGCGGGCACCACAGGCGTAATCTTTGAAGTCAGGGCCGGGATCATGATCAAACTGCTGCAGGACCCAGCAATCGCGCCCAATTGTGCAACCAACGGGAATGTTCAGCCAACCGGGATAGGCCTGCTGGGTCGCCTGCGCTTGCCTGACCTGGCTCTGAGGTTTTGCGACATTCGTTTGGGTGGCGGTCGCGACGGCAGTGCTAGCAACGGCACTGCGTCCTTCCCATCCCGTCACCATGAACAGGCCAGCACCACCTAGGACGACCATCCACACACAGGTGCCAATGATGAGCCAGCGAGACATATCTTCGGCCTAGTTCTGTGTCGCGCCGCGTCGGACGGTATCTGTCAGCGGACGAAGCAAGGAATTCATCAGAGTCTGCTCGCCGGTGACGATCGATACCTCTGCAGGTGAGCCCGGATAGAGCGATAGGTTCACCAGCGCGGGATCGCCCGGCTTGAAGCCAATGCGGGCTTCATAATAGGTGACGCCGCTCCGTTCATCCGTCAGCAAATCCGCTGAAACTGTCTCAACGATGCCGTCAAATACAGGCGCAGATCGGCCTGGATAGGCAGAAAGGCG
>Ga0206131_10007257_pt1 | contig 11158 bp, 10 predicted proteins | sample Helgoland_Spring_FD_148636 | JGI IMG/M metagenome (GOLD analysis project Ga0206131, IMG submission 148636) | Pelagic subsurface seawater microbial communities from Kabeltonne, Helgoland, North Sea - Helgoland_Spring_Bloom_20160517_1 | ecosystem: Environmental > Aquatic > Marine > Epipelagic ... | reverse complement strand
GTATCAACTTTAAACATTTCTATCTCGAAATATAATTCGGTTTACATCTAGCTAAAGACTTAGTTCAACATAGACTTCATGTTTGGTCGTGCCGACCACACGAAGTCCTATTTATTATTGACTCTTTTCTTATTTTGATTAAAAAATAAAAATGAGGAAGAGGTTTATTGCAATTAGTACCTTGGCAATTGCTGCAGTGCTGATGTTGACTTATTATATTAATAAAAACTTCCAATGGGCCTTAGTAGCTATTGTTCCTATTGTGCTTATTGGCCTAGTTGATATTATTCAAAACAAACACGCCATCCGTAAAAACTTTCCAGTGCTTGGTAGAAGCAGATACATTGCAGAATGGCTGCGTCCTAAAATGTATCAGTACTTTGTTGAACCAGATACAGATGGAAGGCCTTTTTCAAGAATAAATCGTAACATTATTTACCAACGTGCTAAACAGGTTAATGACACTACTCCCTTTGGTACACAACTTAATGTATATGGCGAAGGCTATGAATGGATGAATCATAGCATTGCCGCATTGGACTCACACAACTTAGATATGAATCCTAGAGTTAAAATTGGAGGTAAAGATTGTACGCAACCTTATGATTGTTCTGTTTTTAATGTTTCAGCAATGAGCTTTGGTTCACTAAGTAAAAATGCAGTATTGGCATTAAATGGAGGAGCGGCTATTGGCAACTTTGCTCACAATACAGGAGAGGGAGGTATTTCTGAATATCATAACGAATATAATGGTGATCTTATATATCAAATAGGGACTGGTTATTTTGGGGCAAGGACTAAAGACGGTAATTTTTCGCCTGAGTTATTTGCTGAAAGAACGGCAGCTGATAATGTGAAGATGATAGAAATAAAATTATCTCAAGGTGCAAAACCAGGACACGGAGGTATTCTGCCAGCAAAAAAAGCAACACCTGAAATAGCGGCGATAAGAAAGATTGAACCATACAAGGAGGTGAATTCTCCGCCATTCCACAAAGTATTTAAAGATCCTAAGGGCCTACTTAGTTTTGTAAAACAGTGTCGAGAATTATCTGGGGGTAAGCCTGTAGGATTTAAATTGTGTATAGGCCATAAGAGTGAGTTCTTAGCTATTTGTAAGGCTATAGTAGAAACTGGAATAGAACCAGATTTTATTACAGTTGACGGTGGTGAAGGTGGAACAGGAGCGGCGCCTTTAGAGTTTAGCAATTCAGTTGGTTCTCCAGCAAAAGAGGGTTTGACATTTGCTTACAATGCACTTGTTGGGTTTGGAATTAAAAAAGAAATTATTCTTATCAGTTCTGGAAAGATAGTTTCTGGTTTTGATATTTTCAAGGCCATAGCGATGGGAGCTGATGTGTGTTATTCAGCACGAGCGATGATGATGGCTGTTGGTTGTATTCAAGCGCTGGAGTGCAATCACAATACTTGTCCGGTAGGTGTAGCAACTCAAGACCCTGCATTGATAAAGGGCTTGGATGTAAATGATAAAAAAGTAAGGGTTGCTAATTATCACAGAGAAACAGTGACGTCATTTGTTGAAATGATGGCTGCTGCAGGCCTAGACAATCTTGATAAAATAAATAGAACACATGTTTATCAAAGAGTAAATCAACATATTTCTAAAAGTTATTTTAGGTTGTATCCATACATATCAGAAGAATCATTGTTGTCATCAGAATCTGTTCCAAGAGGGTGGAAGGCACATATGGCAATGGCAGATCCAAAGAGCTTTAGACCGAAATTTGAAATTGTTTTTATTGATGAAGATTAATATAACGTTTAGGAATATTGCTTTTACGCTTAGAACCCCTCATAGGAGGGATGTTTTTGTGGTAAAACAAAACAATATTTGTATAACAATTAGTATAGTGTTAGTCGTAAACTTTTAAGCCTCAGTATTCGCTGAGGTTTTTTGTTTTTCTTTATCAGTTTTTTCACTTTAAATAAGGATCATAACTTCGTCCTAAAAGCGAAGTGTAAAAATACTTTTTCAATATTTTTACTTAGAAAGTGTAACATTTCATTTTTACTATAGACTAATAGGTATATATTCAACTTAATGAAATCAGATTTTCAGACCATCATAAAAGATCACAATGACATCCTATATAAGATTTCTAAATCTTTTGCATTCGCCAACTACAAGGACCTTTACCAAGAAATAGCGATCCAGCTTTGGAAAAGCCTGAAACACTTTAAAGGAGAGTGTCAAGTAAAAACATGGGTGTATCGTGTAGCCTTTAATACGGCCGTTACTTACAAATCAAAGAGCAATAGTTACACGCTAAAGAACTTGCCTCTTGATTTTGATATGCCGAATATAAGTGAAGGCAAAAGCCAGTATAATAAAGTTGACAATTCTAGTATAGAAAAAAAGAAGAAGGTTAATCTTTTGTACAAATGCATCAATATGCTTAAACCTATTAATAGATCCATAATTATCCTACAACTTGAAGGACACGACTATGAAGAAATCTCTCAAATTACAGGACTTAATGTTAATTCAATTGGTGTAAAACTTAACCGGATACGAAAATCATTATTTAGATTGTTAAAAGAAAATGGCTATGAAAGAATATAATATAGAAGCTTTATGGAATGAGGATATTGCACCAGAAGGTCAACTTTCACTAGGATATTTGCCAGGAGCAATTCAATCTAAATTGAGTGTTTTTGGAGAATTAAAACGTGTCAGAAATTTATTCTGGTGGCAGTGGTTGATGGAATTTGTTTCAATTAGTTTAGGCGTATTTTTAATATTCAAAAGTCCAGATGAAATAACAATTATTGAGATAGTTTTATCTCTCATTTATTCAGGGGTAGTCTATTTTTTATACATTTCTTATTTTATAAAGTTTATTAACGGAATTAATAAAATACCTGCGTTAAAGATTAAAGAGGCAATACAAACATATTATGATGTATTGTGTAATTATATTAAAAGAATATACAAATTGTTTTTAGTACTTTTAATATTATCCTTTATAGCTAGTTTAATAGAGGTACTATTTGAACACGACAAAAGTATTTTAGGCAAGATAATATATCTTGTTTCTATGCTTATTTTTATGGCCTTTCCATATGCGGCCCTTGAAGGATATTTTGATTACATGTATAAAGACAGTAAAACAGAATTTGAAACTTTACTTCGGGAACTAGAAGATGAATAAAGGCCTATACTGAAGCCAACTTTAGGGAGTCAGCAAGAAGAACATCCCTCAATTCTGTTATTTGAGTTCTGTATATTTGTTCTAATGCTTCATATCTGTAACCTTGTAGGTGATTGTTGTCATCAAACTTTTGAAGAGCAATTTCTGTTTCCTTTAAGGCTTTTTCGTTATTGCCCAAATAGCAATATGCCCTAGCAAGGTGATAGTGGTAATCTGCATAGCCGTCTTCATATTTGATACCTCTTTTAAGGTATAGTATGGCCTCATCATACCGATCTTTATAGAGCGATATAATTCCTAAATAGAGAAAGGCTGTTTCGTCAATAAACTTATCACCGACTTTTGAGCGCTCATCTTCTATGTAAATGTTGAAGTATTCTTCGGATTTTGGATAATCATGCATACCTAAATAGCAAACACCTCTTAAAAAGTCCACGCTTGTGTTTTGTGCATAGTCAACCTGGTTTTTAGTGAGCGTATCTGTGGCATCCAAATCGTAGAGTGCCCCTGCGTAATCTCTGAAATAATACATTCTATCATGTGCTCGCCAACTTTGCCAAGCCTGAGGATTAGCCTCTATTGCCTTTGTTATGTTTTCATTCCACTCTTTTATCATACCAGCATAAAGATAAGGTAGTGACAACTCTCGCCAGGCCCTGTCGTTGTTTGGATCTAAACGTACAGCCTTTTCCAGTAACCTCATGGATTTAGGAGATCCCCTTTCAATAAGGCCAGCCAGAGCGGTGTACTCCATAGACTTTGACTTCCTTAATTCGTCACTCATGTGATAGTAAGTCTCATTTGATAGATTGTTACAAGAAGACATAACGCACAAAACAATAAAAAGACTAAGACAATATTTCTGTAAGCTCCCCATTGTCTAATTTAAATGTTATGTGATAAAAACTATCATAGTCGTAACCTTGAAACCGAACAGGGTTCCACGTTTGTATGCCTTTCACCATCTCTAATATATGGTTTGTTATGTAGTCATTAAACTTGGTGTTCCTAAAGTCTGGGCCGACTTGTTTTATTTTAAACCGACCAATTTTTCCTTTGCAATTTATAATAAACCGGATTGTTATATAACCCGAAATATTGGTAAAGCCATTGTTGTCATATCGGTCATTAAAATAATTGTTTAGAGTATCTCTAGATTTGGAAAACCCTGAGTTTTGCCTTCCGTAATAACCCGGAAATATTTTTTCTTCAAAACATAGTTCAAAACCATCATCTTTCCATATGCTATTGTCTTCAATAACACCTACATGATGCTTGTGTGGATTAATAAGATAATAATCACAGGAAGTAATGGAACAGAAGGTGATAATATAGAGTAGGGCTTTACCCATAAATAATTGCTTGACTAATTGTTGCTACTAAGTTGAGGATAAAAGGAAATCTATCTTAATATAATTATGACTTTACAATTCTATTAACACTTTTAATCTAGAGGATTAGAATGTGAACTGTGTTTTCTGGTGTCGTTCCTCTGGAGTTTAAGTGTTTTTTTATTTCTTTGTCGCCACTTTGTGGCTTAGAAAGGTGGAGTTTGAAGTTGTCTTTTTTTTATAAAGCGCTAAGCTCAAAGTTGAAAGTTATATTTTGTGAACCATTAAATATATTTTTATAACTGGCTTGCTGAATAATATTTTCAATTGATATTTGACATGGCTCTTCTATTTCATTTAAAAACTGTACACCCTCAACCATATTGTCTTTGGTGATAGAGATTGTCATCTTTATTTTCTTCCAACTTTTAAATGAATTATTGCATTGAAGAATATTACGGCCTTTGAAGTAATTGCCTAATTCATTTTTATAATGTTGGTTTAATTCTGCTAGGGACATTAATTCTGCCAACATTTTAGGTGGGTCATAAAAAACGCGACGGGCTTTATTAAGGTTTATGTTTAAATCAGAACCAGCCCTTATCGTTTTAGAAACAAAACCATCGGCAGTTGCAATTATAGTGATGTCTTCTTTTGCCAATTCCATTTCGAAGAGCCCATTTTTGTCTGTAAAAACTGGTCCAACACCTTCTTCGGAGGTAAGAGCAACATTGGCAATAGGCGTTCCACTTAAGTCCCTGACCGTACCACTCACAAGTTTAAAAGGAACAAACTCAATGTTTTCTAAGGATTTGACAACGGCTACATTTGGTTGTTTCACCTTTTGAAAAGCAGGTGCGTTTTCAAAACCTGGTTCAGCCTTACCTTTAGCATCGACATTGGTGCTTTTGGACTCTGACATTTGGGTACTTGCACCAACAATAGAATCCATATTTTCTGAATTAAGCATTGAATCTTCCTTCTTGGCTTCTTTTTTCCATTTTTTCTTAACGCCAGGTGTCATTTTTTCTTCTTTATCTACCTTACTTGGCAGACTTTTTTCAGTGATCTCATTTTCAGTTACTGCCTCATATTTATCATTCTCAGCTAAACTTAACGCTTTCTCTTTATCAGGTAAATTTGCTGCAGAGATTGTTGATTGCGCACGATTTATTTTTTGTTTAGACTCATGAGATTCTGAAAGAAGGTTTGATGAATTCTCACCAGATTGATTGAATGCCCAAAAGGAAACAGAAAATAAAACCAAAAGACTTGCGGCAACAGCAATCCACTTTTTAATCAAGCTTATTTGTACGGTTTCTTTTGTTGTATATCTTACAGAACGAATTGAAATCCTAGATAACTCATGCGTAGCTTGACTATTGTAATAACCTTCGATAGCGTCTGCTAAAAACGCATCGTCTAAACTTGCTCTTTCAAGTTCCCATTTTTCTTTTTCAGAAATGACCCCTTGAGAAAGTTTGATTAACAATTCGCTATGTCGTTTATTATCAGACATCTTTTTCTATACAGTTTTTTAACATTCTTCTTCCATTTTGAATATAAGATCGTACTCTATTCCAAGATAATCCATATTTACCTGCAATAACATTATAACTTAAATTTTTGTAGTAAAAACCTTCTATGCAAAGTTTTTGATCCTCATTTAGCATTTTCATGCAGTTTTTAAGCTTTAAGAGAACTTCTTCACTGGTTACGTTGTCAGGATGAAAAACTGTTTCGGAATACATAAGAGCAGCATGATTTTCTTTCTCTTTGTTACGATTTTCTTTTCGTAGCTTTTCGTAACACAGGTTTTTGGTAACGACATACAGCCAGGATTTGAAATTGTCTACGTTGTGCGTTTTTAGTTTTTTTTCAATGTGCTCGTAAACAGTCATTGTAAGATCTTTGGCATCACTTTTATTTTTTAAATACTTTAACCCTACACCATAAACTAGGGGGACATATTCTTCAAAAAGAAGTAAAAGCTTCTTTTGGTCATGAGTGGTTTTATACTGAGTCAGTATTTCCTTGTCAAATATGTTTTTAGAATTCTCCAAATTATAAATGTAATTGCAAGTTACATTTAAAAAAAAATTGTTTTCTAATGAAACAAAAGATATTTACGTCATTGTGTTTTTTGAACGGCTTTTCTAGAGCGTTAATACAGGTTTAATATTTTTGTTAGTTTCATCATTATTATCCATTTGTTGTTGAGAACTCGTTAGTGAATTATATCATTTAAAAGGGGGACATGTGGATACTTATCGTGGGAGGGAAGGTTAATGAAGGAAAAAAATATAACACTTATTAAATTCAAAAGGATTAAAGATGTTTCACTCTATTCTTCCATCTGGTGATCGTAGTATTTATCTTGAAAAAAACTGGCAAATTCATAATTATTATAAATGAAAGTGGAGAGAAATAAGATTAAGGCTTCAGGAGTGATTTGTGTGATAGTATCAAGTGGCAAGACTTCATTAGAATTTAAAATGATGATAATCGATTTGAATATTCGTTAAATTAATTAAACAATTGTGTTTAGCGACTCTTCGTGGTTGGAGGGTCTCTAGTTTTTTTCTTTACTTTGCCCCTAATAATGCTTATCTTCATTAAAATAGATATCATTAAAAGAACATGTAACACATATAAGATCGATTCTCGTTATCAGTACTTTTTATTGATTTGTATCTTTTGTATTGGCGCTTGCTCTCCTTCATACAAGTTTAGTTATGAGCTTACCAATGAACCCATTTACAATGGCAGCTACATTCAAAACACTACAGGGTCTGTTTCACAACCGACATTTAAGATTGTCACATTTAACATAGAGTTCGCAGAAAACATTCAAGGGGCACTTGAATTACTTTCATCTCACTCACTTAAAGATTGCGACGTGTTATTATTGCAAGAAATGGATGAGAAAGGTGTCATTAATATTGCTGAATCATTAAGTTTATCATATGTTTATTATCCAGCGATTTATCATCCCAAACACCAACGAAATGTTGGTAATGCCATCTTATCTAAATGGCCGATTTCCAATTCACAAAAACTAATAACAGGATTCACAAGTAGTTATCCCGTTCTTTTTGAAGGTAAAAACTACAAGTTTAATAAAACTGCAAGAGTAGCTCAAATAGCCCTTAACAATAACCTTGTTTCTTTTGTAACCACACATGCACCTGCGGTTAATACAAGTGCAACAAAAAAAGCCTTTGCAAACACCATTGCAAGCCATGCAGATGACTTGGGACAACATGTTATTGTAACAGGTGACTTCAATACCTTTGGTGCATTTGAAGCAGAGGAAACTGCTGCTTGTTTTCATCATAATGGCTTTGACTGGGTGAGCGCTTACGTTGGAACAACAGTGAGCACTGTCAAGCCTACCCTAAGGACTCTTCCTAAAACTGCGTTTCAATTGGATCACATTTTTACAAAAGGATTTGATTTGAAAAATGTGACAACCATTCACCAAGAAGGTGTTAGTGATCACTTACCTTTGGTGGCTGAGGTTTCTTTTTCAGAATAATTAATTTATAATTTCAGGTGCCAAATACAAGAACCAGGTGCCAGATGCTAGACGCAAGAACCAGGTGCTAGACAGTTGACTCCTAACCCTACCTTCTCGCTGTTGTCAGGCCCCTTCCCTCTGACCCCTGATCTCTGTTATTTGCCCCCTAGTCATCACTAAGTAAAGTTTTTTATAAATGTATTGTGTAAATCCCTCTCAATATGCATCCTCGCGGTGTAGATGTTTTATTTAATTAAAACTTTGATCATGAAAACAATAATAATTCTAATTTTCGGACTTTCAGTTTGGATGTCTTTTGGTGAAACGGAGGTAAAGGGTTTTGTAAAAAACAATAGTAATTCTCCTTTAATTGGTGTAAATGTTCTTGTAAAAGGAACTACAAATGGGACAATAACAAATATCGATGGTCGTTTTTCAATTAGGGCTTCAATTGGACAAACACTATACATTTCATCAACAGGATATGAATCTAAAGAAGTTGAAATTACTAAAAAAATGTTGAATATTACGTTAGATGAAACCTTGGGTTTAATTGATGAGGTTATTGTGGGACACTCTCAAAAGGAGTCTATATTTAAGAAAGCGACTTCACTGTTTAAGCCTAAAACAGAAGCAGAAACAAGGGTCCATTATAACAAGATAAAATATAATGCTTCTTACGAAAAGTACTCATTAGAAGCGAGGGAAAATTACAGCAAACCTACAGAAAATGGATTTACAAACCCTATGCAGACGCCTTACTCCACGTTTTCATTGGATGTAGATAAAGCAGGATATAGTAACGTGAGACGATTTTTAAACCACGGTCAAAAACCACCTGTGGATGCAGTAAGGGTAGAAGAAATGATCAATTATTTCGATTATGATTACAAAGAACCAACAGACAACCATCCTATAGCAATGTATACTGCATTTACAGACTGCCCTTGGAACCAAGATCACAAATTATTACATGTTGCCATGAAAGCCAAGGAAATAGAATACGATAACTTACCAGCCTCAAATCTGGTTTTTCTGGTAGATGTTTCAGGAAGTATGTCAGGCCAAAACAAATTACCATTGGTTGTTTCTTCTTTGAAAATGTTGGTAAAAAACCTGCGCCCTCAAGATAAAATTGCCATTGTAACTTATTCGGGTTATGCTTCAATTGCTTTAGAATCTACATCAGCATCAGAAATACACAAAATCATTGAAAGTCTTGAATCCTTACAAGCGAGAGGAGGAACAGCAGGGGCGGATGGCATTCATACGGCGTACAAAATTGCAGAGCAAGAATTTATTAAGGAGGGAAATAACAGAGTTGTTTTAGCTACTGATGGCGACTTTAACCTGGGCGCTAATACTGCGGATGATTTGGAGGAACTGATAGAGAAAAAACGAAACTCTGGAATATACCTATCTGTTCTTGGATATGGAATGGGCAACTACCAAGACCACAAAATGCAAACGTTGGCCGATAAAGGAAATGGAAACCATGCTTATGACAACTTACAAGAAGCCAAAAAAGTATTGATAAATGAATTTGGGTGCACTTTGTTTACAGTTGCAAAGGATGTAAAAATTCAAGTTGAATTCAACCCCGCATATGTTCAATTGTATAGATTGATAGGTTATGAAAACAGAATGCTAAATAAAGAAGATTTTAACAATGATAAAAAAGATGCTGGAGAAGTTGGAGCTGGGCATTGTGTCACTGCGATATACGAAGTTATTCCTCAAGGAGTAAAAAGTGAATTTTCTCAAAGTGTTGATGATTTAAAATACCAGGAGAACAACAAAACAGTTGGTGAAAAAAATGGTGAAATTGCGGAATTAAAATGTAGATACAAACATCCAGATGAAGAAAGGAGTATAAAGTTTAACAAGGTCGTATCTAAGAAAAGCGTTAGCTTAAAGTCCTTGTCAAATGATGTTAATTTTTCGATTGCTGTGGCAGAGTTTGCGTTGATATTAGCGGAGAGCCAATATATAACGACGAAAGACTTGACTTTCCTTCATGTATAAAAAGGGCCAAAGGAAGTAAGGCAAGTGATAAAAGCGGTTATAGATCAGAATTTGTACGTCTTGCTGAGACTTTTGACTTGATGGATTAATTGATTTTGGCGTGTGGTTTTTTGCTTTCGATAGCTTCTGGCAGAGCCTAAAGGAGGCGGAAAGCAGGGATTAGGAAATGGTGAGCAAGTTGCGAGGTCAAAGACACATGCAATGGGTTCTGTTGATCCTGTGCTATTGTCTTTGACATAGCACAGAACCCGACCCTCAATTTCAACGAAAAAAGATTTATTATGTTACCTTCTTTTTCTAAATTTGTGGAACCATTTATAAGCAAAAAGTCATGCTCAAAATTAATTTTATATGTTACCTGAAGAATTTGAAAAATTAAAATATCCTGTAGGTAAATTCATGTTTCCAGAATCCACAACGGCAGAGCAAAGAGCAGCTTGGATAGAATCTATTAGGAAACTTCCTGGCGAATTAGAAGCCATGACTGAATCTTGGAATGTTGGACAATGGAAAACACCTTATCGCCCTGAAGGTTGGACTGCTCATCAACTGGTGCACCATATTGCTGATAGTCATATGAACTGTTTCATTAGATTTAAATTGGGCTTGACAGAAGATAATCCTACAATTAAGCCATACGATCAAGGTGCATGGGCTGAGATGAAAGATGTATCCGCATTACCTGCAGCGGTTTCTTTACAAATAATTAATGGGGTCCATCAAAGACTTGTACACGTATTGAAAAACATGTCTGATGATGATTATAAGAGAACGATTTTCCATCCTGAAATGAATAAGGTAATCGGGTTAGATAAAATGTTGGCGCTGTATGGATGGCACAGTGATCATCACTATATGCATTTAAAAAACCTGAAAAAGTCTAGAGAATGGTAGTTGATATTCCTAGTTCACGATAAATATTAATGTACCTTTTCTTGTTCTTCATCTTCTCTTTTAGACACTACAGAGTAGAAAAGAATCAAACCTAAACCTCCGCCTACAAAAGAAAGAGGTATAAAGCCCATTCCTTCTTGCAATCTCGAGTATTGTTCGATTAGTGTTCCGAAAAAGAAGCCCAAACCGCCCCCAGTCAAAAACATACCCGTTTT
>Ga0206131_10007255_pt1 | contig 11159 bp, 12 predicted proteins | sample Helgoland_Spring_FD_148636 | JGI IMG/M metagenome (GOLD analysis project Ga0206131, IMG submission 148636) | Pelagic subsurface seawater microbial communities from Kabeltonne, Helgoland, North Sea - Helgoland_Spring_Bloom_20160517_1 | ecosystem: Environmental > Aquatic > Marine > Epipelagic ... | reverse complement strand
GTAATGTGGCGTGAAGAATTGAACATATTTTCTCCAAGGAAAGTTAAAATTGTGAAAAAAAAGTGATACTTAAAAATATTATATAGTGCTAATCTAAATGAATAGAACTCCTTTTAATTATGGTTTAGGAAACATTTCCAGCGATGGAAGCGATAGCGATAGCTACAGTAATGATGATAATGAAAATAGTGATATGGTTTCACATATAGTTATGGGTGGAACAGCAAAAAAAATAATATTACCATCTGATAAATTAGACATTGTAAGCGAACATTTTTTTTTAAGCATAGATAGTAAAGACCGAGTTTACTCAAGTGGTAACACTACCTTTGACTTTAATATAGAGAGTTTTAAAAATATTTATAAAAACATATCTTCATTCACAATTCAGGGTATTATAGTTCCAAATATATATTTAGAATGTCAGCAGGTTCATGGATTGTATTTAAATTCGCATATATCAACTAGTAATAGTAGTGATAGTAGTGTAATTAGACCAAGACAAATTTCAGATTTAAGTTATATTACCGTTCAAGTTGATAATATACCTGGAAAAACCGATGGAACCAATGATTCAGTGCGGCAATCAAGTGGTGTTTTCATAATAGACAGAGAACTAGAAGTTAATAAAAGTAATGGAGTATATATGAAAGCAGAAGGTAATAATAATTATATTGAATTTGGAAATAAATCTAGTAGCTTATTGGCTGATACTAACTATAATAATTTAGTATTCAAAACAATTGAACCATTTAAAATAAATTTTGATACACCCCTAGCAAGTCTTTTTGAATTAAAATTCTCTTTAAGAGACCCATTTAATAATGTTTTGAGTCTAATGAATGATTATTTGTCTATTCATTCAATTACTTTGAATAATGGAGATGAATTACGAATAAGAACCAATGAATATTTTTCTCCTGAAGAGTATAGAATTGGTAATAACTTATTATTCTCTGGTCTAATAGCTACATCAGTTCCAGCAGGCGTAAATTCCGTATCATTAATTAACTTCTTAACTAACGAGAAGAAAACCCATCCTATAATAGGATATACTGAATTAGGCACGTTTTCTGTTGCCAGTTCAACAAAGTTGTTTAATACACTTGTTATAGGATTAGAATATTCTCTAAATAAAACCACTGGTGCTATAACAGGTAACGATTTTAATATATCATCAGAAACAGTTTCATTTTCAAGCGGAACAATAATAAATTCCAATATTCAAACTAGTCTTTTTATTGAGATTGAAACCCATAAAACCTTTAATAAGTCATTAAATCCTAGAATGATTTAGATAATTTTTTGTAATTATTTTATATTGAATTAATATAAGATGAGTAATTTTAATTGTCAAAATTATGTAGGTAGAGTTGATATTTCAGGATATAAAACTGGGAAACCATATACATTATCCCAGGACCTTGGAGTTAATTCTAAAGGTGGATTTGAAAACTCACTTGAGCATTATTTAGAAGAGACTGATGTATCTAGATATTTTTTCTCAAAAGAAAATATAGAATTACTTCAAAAGGCCATAACTGGTAATGTTAACAAACGTTTAGAATTACAGCGTATAGATTACAAAGTTGGTAGTCAAAACCGTGACAATCTTCACATTGTGATGAGAGCAATGTACCTTCAAGAAGCATGCCACTTTAATTGTAAATTAGCAGACCAAATTAAAACATTAAATGGAAAGGTATTGGACTATGTAATTCCAAACATAATAACTAATGTCAAACAATATGTTGGATATATTAAAGATATAAGTAGTACAATTCCTATAATGAATAGGTCTACTAATACTAGTAGTAAAACCCAAAACAAGGAAATGCAACCAGATATTGGATTTGTCAGTTTCTCCAAATAAAAAAAAAACTATATATATAAATGAAAAGTGAATTTAAAGTTTTACTTTTTAATGATGTTAAAGGAAGTTCAAAATTATGGAAATATTATGATAAATATATGTATGATGCAATTAAAAAATACATTGAAATTTCAAAAAATCTTATTAATAAATATAATGGTGTTATTATTAAATTTGTAGGAGATTCTTTTTATATGTCATTTGATACATTAAAAGAAGCAATATTATTTACATTTGATTTTAATTTACATCTTAAAAGATATCCTATAATTATTGGTGATAAAAAAAAAGAGAAGATACAATTTAGAACTGGTATATGTTATGGTCAAGTAAAAAAACTAAAATATAATTTTAATAAATGTAATTTAATTGATTATATTGGAAATATTGCTAATGCGGCATCAAGAATGGAATCAGAAGTATCTGAAATAAATGGATTAGCAGTAGGAATAATTAACTATAATCAAGATGAAATAAATAATATTATTGATATTTATAAGTCTAATAAAAAATATTCAAATAATTGGAATTACGAAATGAAATACTTTACTGATAAATGTAAAATTAATAGAACTAAAAGAAGCATGAAATTATTACATGATGTTAGTATAAAATGTGATAATTTGGACAAATTAAGGGGTATAGATAGAATATATACTATTAATTTTGTTCCAAATTTCTAGTATTTTATTTTATATTATAATATGAAAATAGTTGAAAAGTATTACATAAAAAGAAGTTCTAAACTATGGAAAAAATTTAACTAAGCAGTATCATACCAACCCTGGTCTTCATCTGTTTCTGGAACTTCCTTACGTTTCTTTTTTTCTTCTGGATCGCGCATTATAACTGTGCCATCTCTAATTTCATTACATTTATAGTTATCATAACCTAAGTCACAAACGGTTTTATCAGTTCCATTTGCTTCTTCCTCAGCCTTCATATATTGCTTGCGAGTAAAATAATAGTAAAGCATACCTAACATAGCACCTACTATTATGTTGAATACTACATCCTGGAATTTCTTACATCCTATTGATACTCTACTCCATCCAGTTAAAAGTACCATAAAGAATAGTGAAACAAATGGAATTAAATCGAATTTATACTTATGCCACATATTACTATAGAAGAATGCTGTGATAAATGAAATAACTTCGGTGTGAGTATTGGGAAGAAAACCTAATGCCTTTCCAGCTTCTTTACTGCCGAAAATAGCACATGCTTCATTAGGTTCGAATTTAAAGTATTTTTTCATTGAGAAACCTACTAAGTCATTTACTACTAATCCTCCTAATATAATAGCTGCTCTGCGGTCTTTAAATAAGACACTAGAGAGATAAGAGAAGAAATACATACCTAGCGGTAAGAATCTTACAAAAGTGTGGAGCACTCCGAGAGTAACCTTTACGAGTTCTATGATGTCTAAAGCCATATATATATTAACTACAAAAAAAAATGATATTAAGGAAATAATAGGTAATTTTTTTATAGTAATATATCACTAATGAGCAATCTAGGACAACGAAATAGCATTGTTAAAAGACTTTGGAATGGTATTCGAGGTCGTATCGATGTGGAAGACCTGAACAACCCGTATATTATTGTTTCTAATTTTAGAGAAACAAATGAACGAGAATGTGGTAAAATAGACTCTAAAAACGAGAGAAAATATCATGAACTTCTTCGTAAGGCTAACAAAGCCGAAAAAACTATTAAGAATAGTGGATTATCTATGAATGTGGAAGTTCCACCACCACCCCACCCAAGTAATAGAGACCGTTTCATACTTTGGAAAAAACGTAATAGTGTGAAACATGTAGTTCCTCAAACTAAAGCTGTAGCATTTTTAACACGAGAAGGTTACACACTTGATAAGGATTATGAAGCATATCAAGCAGTAGATTTAGCTAATGAAGTAAGAAAACGTAAAGGAATTCCTCTCGAAAATGAAGATGAAACTATTTACTTTAAAAATGTATTTACGCAAAGAGATAGGAATATTTATAGAAGACGAAGCATGGTTCGAACAGGAACTAGGGGTAGAAAGGGCAAGGATTCAATAAGTTCTAGCCCGAGTGAAAGTAGTCTTGATTCATTGGATAAATTATCCCAATCTAAGTATCTACGTGTATTTGAAAAACATAAATCCCCTGGAGTGTCAACAGTTCCAAATTTACCTTCACATCAAGAAACCATAAATGATAATAATTATTTACCCAGTGCTCCTCCACCTATTTCACCAACTGAATATAAACCAGTAACAACTGTTGTTGCCAGTGAGGTTCCTCAACCTCTTCCCCTCCCAAACAATACTCCACAATTAAAGGCGGTAGGCTTTGGTGGCACGCTAACTTTCTAATTATTTAATTTTCTTTAGTTTATCTATATGTTTCAAGAAAAGGAAATGTACTTTTTTGAACCTAGAAGCAATCAGGTTAATAGCCAAAAGGTAGTCATAATTCCAAAAATGACTACTGGGGAAATTTTAACCGACAATATGTATGATATAATTGAAGAAAACACAAGAATGACATTATTCGAGAGTAAAATAATACCGCGTGATATGGTTTCGTGTAAATTAAAAACTGGAAATAACTATTATTTTGAAAATCCTGAACTTTGTAAGAAAGTAGGAACAAGTCAATTATTAGATTATTTTAAAAGTCCTCGCTGTATTTCATTTAATCTCCAGGAATACATAAAAAAAACAGATGTCATCTTAAAAAAAATAATATCGGCATATCCTGAATGTAAAAAATTAGAGAACGAGATTATAAATGATATAGCTAATTCTTATTCAAGTGATAAAATACGTTATGTTGCTACCTATGACTTTTTAATACAAAGTCTAGATGCCATTAATTTTGTTACTGAACATTCTTTTCGTAAAGTAAGTAATTTAAATAAAGAATTAGAGGATATTAAACATATTCTATTGTATCGTGAAAAAAGAGATATAATTGTAGTATTAAATCAATTAATGGATAATATAATAAGATATGAAGACATACTACTACCTATAACTTTTTGCGAACAAATTGATGTCTATAATAATCCTAGTAGTTTGAAATATCAAAAGTTTTTTATAGAAAGTGATAATATTAATGAATTCTTAGATAATGTCAGAAAAAGAAAAAATAAATTCCTTAGTAATTTCTAATTATTTAACACATTGCCATAGCTACAAGAACGTAACCGACAATACCAAGTAGCATTCCAATTAATTTTCTAGTTTTCATATGTTTGTATATTTCTAACCAAGCATTAACTTGTTCAGGTTTATTTAAGTGATTTAACATATAACTACTCTTGGGCATTGCCATATAATACACATGGTTGATTACTAAGGCAATAACAACAAAGGCACATACTCTAGGTGCTTTAGCCTTAAGCATTTTACCTAATTTAAGACGCATAGCTAATACAGCGACAATAAGACCAAGAAATAATCCCTGGAGATATAAATTAAGTCTTTCACTTGCTATTTCTTGATACTTACTCTTTTGGTCTTCGTCTAATGTGGCTTGAAAGTTTTTAAATACTTTATTATTCTTACCTATACTCATTGTATAAAGCATGCTACCCAATAAGGCAAATCCAATTAAACATAATAATCCACACTGAAGCATTTCTTTCTTTTATAAAATATAAATAGATAATTATTTTCTTAATATTTATTCATTATACAACTATCTGCTATTTTTACCAAATCACTTATAGTCATGCTTTGTTGGCAATTTAAACTTCTGTTTACTTCGTTTTTTCTAGCTATAATTAATTTTGACCAATCTTCAGTTATTTTTAAATATTCTATTATTTTTTCGGTATCAATAAAATATATTTTTTCTATTTTACTCTTAGTTTTATTTGGTATTATAAATATTGTAAAAGTCTTTACATTACAATTAGAGTTTATATTTGTGTCACCTAGGAATAACTCAGCATATCTAACCTCATCAAGCCAGATACTAAACCCCTTTTTTATTTCAATATAATTATTTTTAAATTTAGCATCCCAATATCTAGAAGTTTCACAATCAAATCCTACTCTTCTACAAAAGTCATCTTCATAGCCACTATTTTTCCTTATCCATTCACCTTCTAAATTCCCAATATTTTCTTGTAATTGTAATACTATTTCATCCATGTATGCTGGTAAATAATTAATTAATTTTTTTTAATCAATTTTACTAAAAAAATATAAATACTAGGTTTATTATTATTATTTAATAACTAATTTACCCTTTGTAAATCTAGTTTTCTCACGAGTGGAGATTTTCATTGATTTCACTGTGTTTTTGAGAAGGTCTATGTCTATACTAGGGAGAACCGGACTACATTGCCAGTAATATCTTTTAAAATACGGTTCCACTGGCACTTCGCCATTGGGATAATAGTGACGTATGGGAGAATCCATTCTAGTCTGATATTCTCTAGCACCTTTAGGCAATAAATTATTACTAGTTTCAGGTAGAATGTACATTAATTGAACTAATGAATTGTAAGGAACTCCTCTTTTAAAAGTAATGCTACTCAATTCAATATTAGTTTTACGAAGATAATTAACCATATCTCTAACGGTAGGAGCATAATTATAATTGTAACCCATATAAAAAGTTATATTGCCATTAAAGTAGTAATCAAATGTCCATTTTAATACTTCAAAATAATTACAGGATATGGCGTCTCTTTCGAAGTTATCATTTGGGTCAATTCCAAAACAAGTAGTGTAATATCTTGTGTGCCAACCGCGTGTTCCCGCACATATTTCCTTTTCATCTTCACGATTTATCATAGGGTAATTATTTAATAGACCCTTTTCACGTTCATAATCACTATTAAATTGAAATCTGCGAATATTAAATTTCTGTCTAGATTTCTCCAGGTTGCGAAGAACACTAGGTTCTACTTCTGCTAAAAGGTCTAAGAAATAGGTAATAAAAGCTGTATCCAATTTACCTCGTGTCACTAAGTGCCTATTCAGGCGATGTCGTGTTTTTATATATGCGTTAAGAATCTGGTCATGTCCATTATTTCTCAAATCAATACTAGGTGTATGAGGCATAAAATCATTGCCGAAGAAGAAGCATACAACAATGTAATCATCAATAAAATTGCCCTTTAATTTGCTTTCACTGGATACATTACTACCATTTTCACTGGTTAAAAGGAACATTGGGTCTAATTTCGTGTACTCACTATAAATGTTTTCAGCTAATCGTGTTTTCAAAAGGTCTATATCTAAATATAGAAAATGGTCTTGTGATACCTCTGAACCACCCTTCTTAAACTCTATTTCTTCTCGCAAAAGGAAAACATCAGTTACTCCAGAAACCATTGATAGCATAATTAAATCAGCATCCAATCCATAAATGACATAGTTTCCTGCGAGTTTCCCTGAATTTTCCCTAATAAAATTAAGGATTTTATGTTCTCCTTCCCCTGGTATTTTACTACTATTAAGAATGGTTTTTATGCCTTTTAAGCATTTTGTTTCACTAGATTCTATCCATGATGTTAATTCCCTATTGAGTTTTTCCATAAATTCAGTTCCCGGTGAGATCGCATTTGTGTCCCAGGAATTAATACTATCTGTTTCCATTCCACACCTTTCACGGATTTCACGTTCCCGTGTTTTTTCAATAGAACTCTTAAAACGCCTTTCACGCTGCTGAAGCATTTTAGCAATAGGTACTACACCATCAATTGCGATATAAAGTAACTTAGGTTCTACTAAGGCGATTAATTTTTCAATATAATTAATTACTTCAATAATCATTTTCTGCTCCATAATTTCGTGTTTATAGAATGAGTAGTCCATATTTGCCATAATTCGACGACAACATGGATGAATAGCACAATTCAAATCAAGGAACAATAAGTTCTCCAGATTTTCTCGGTTGATATTCTTAATTACGATTTCGGGATAATCGTTGTAAAGTGTCTTAAAGTAGAGGGGAATACCCATATTCTAAAAAGAATACTCTGTAAGGCTATAAGTAAAAATAAAAATAATTATATTCGGTATTATGTTCTAGGACTTGATTTTTTTTTTGATAAATTTCGAGAATTAAAATTACTTTTATGTGTCCTAGTTTTATTAAAACTGAACATAGAAAAAAACTGTGATGTTTTTCTAAATGCTTTTGACACAAAACCTTCATCTTCGTATTCAAATACTTCAGCACATTTTAAAGATTTTTGATTACTTGTCCATTCGGTTTTGAATCCATTTTTTATTAGAAAAGTTGAATAAACATTAATATGTGCCTGTCCTGCCATAATAATATTATTACGAGCATATGATTTAGTCATTCTGGAGAGAGCATAAATATCCATTAATAGCACATGTGCGTGAGCTAAAAAATCTGGTAGTGGCTTAGAAACTTCTTCATCTGTAGGCAAATCAAAAGACGCCTTAATATATAAATTGCTATTTATTCTTTCTTTAAACAATGAACATGCTGTCTCATTTTTATCTTCAAAAAAGTAATTTATTATAAAATAAATTAAATCGAATGTAATATCAGCTCTCATTTGAATTCTCAATATAGTATCTATTAATTCTGTTTTATATTGTGTCAAACAGAAATCAACATAATTTAATATGTCTAAATATAACTCTCGTACTTCGTCAAAAAAAACTGTTAATTCATCACTTAAGCTTGATTTTTCTAGTTGTTTTAATAATTTTGATTCAGTAAAACATTTTATTGTTTCTCTTAAATTTGTTAAATATTTGTCTATTACGTCTTCTATTGATTTCTCTGTTTTAATTTCTAATTGGAAAATTGTTTCTGTTAAAATTGTGCCACCTAATGGGTCTATATCACTCTCATATTCACTAGATTTAGATAAATAGCATGATTTTCCAAATTTACGCTGTCTTATATCAATATAATGAAATCTTACGTTTGGGAAAAAACATCTAGACCTTGATTTGGTTCTTGTAAAACACCCTCTAGCTTTAAAATAATTTAATGTCATAGAAAGCATATTCATTTTATCAGCGTCATAGTCAAGGTTACTAGGTATTTTATTATTTAAAGCAGATAAAAAATGACTGTAATTAATAATTGTGCCTTGTTCAATAAATAAATCCCATTGTTTCCTATGATATTTTTTAAACATACTTTCTAAATATTCTGGAAAAAGTGGCTTATCTTCAGCACACATTCCTTGCGACATTTGAGTGTGTAAATCACCTACTAACATATATTTCTTAGTTCCTTTTGATAATAAACGTAAAGAGTATGGTCCAGAAACTAATTCACCTGACATTTATAATTTAATTATATTTAAATATTATCGATATCGAGGTCATCTTTCTCACGTGACTTTTCTTGTTTCGAAGAATAATTAGAATAGTCTGTCGGAATTTCTTCTAGTTCTTCTTCCGATAGACTAGCACCAAAATCATCAGGCAACTGTAGATATGGTTCGTTATTATCTACCTTCTTTTTCTTAACTGTTTTTCCACGTTTTACTACTGTTTCAGTTTTCTCGTTGTCTGTGTCTTCACTTTCTGATTCATCATCCTTAAACATATTATTTTCTCCAGCGTCTTCTTCAGTTCCACCTACAAAACTGAAACAATTATCAGGAATTTTCCCCATTTTATTAAGTTTCCTAGCTTCATGAGTTTTATAAGAATACACTACATCAACTTTACCTGGTTCAAAGTCTCGCAAACAAACAAGAATTACATTGTTAGCATTAATAAACATTCTCTTCTTTTTTAGACCCGGACGGATTACACCAATTACATCCCTAGAATTAAAATTTCCAGAAGAATCAGAGTCCGTAAATATCTTACAATTAATCATGCTATTTCCATTAAGTTTTGTTACTAGTGCGTAAGCCTGTCCTTCAGTTTTCTCAAGCAGGGTTCGTTCGCCATCGCCAAAACCACCCTTCTTTCCTTTCTTGAAATTTTTCCCTCCAATCTTGTTCTTAGGCATAATTACTTTTAATTATTAAACTTAATTTTAAATCAATTTCAATTTTTGTCTTTTTATTTCTATTTTTATTATATAAATGGCTAGTAAATTTGATGCTAAGGAATGGTTCCTAAAATTATCAACCGAAAATAGATTTTTGCCTAAAAAAAAGAAAGTCAATGAAAAAATGTGTTACGTAGTGAATTCTGGTTTTGTAGCACACTACGTGGGTCTAGAAACAGATATACAACGTCGTCAGGTTAGAGCATTTTTATTAAAAAGTTTTAAAAGTCCAGCGTGTAAACACCCCGAGTTTTCACGTATGAATGACACCCAATTAAAAGCTTTTATGGAGGCACAGGAAGCATATTCTGGACGCACTACTGTAAAAGAATCTACTGCTAAAAGAAAATTAAAAACTCTTCCAAGTGTTCCCGAGAATAGTATTTCTAAGAGAGCAACAGATATGGCAATGAATTCAGTAGATGATGATTGTCAAGCATATAGAATACTTAATGGATTGTTAGAAGGTATGTTTGCCGAATTAAATACAAGCCATAAACTTTCTATTGATGTTAGTATAATTAGCGAACAACAAAAATTAATTAGAACTATTAAATCCTGTATGGCTATGAAGCCTGAACCAGGTTTGTATGAACCTATATTAGTTTTTATTAAAGAAAAATTACCTAGAGTTGAACTTTCAAAACCATTTCTAAAACTTTTACAAAGTTCTCCACCTGAATTAACTTTAAAGAGGGTAAAAAGTATTACTGGAAGTCTTCAAAGAGGTACAAAAGTTCTATATAAATTAAAGTCTGTTAGTGGGCATAAGGGTGGTTCAATGCGAAAAACTAAAAAAGCAATAATAAATTATTAAAAACATTAAGAAGGGTTTAGTATTTTTTTTATATTTTAATAGTAATAATATTGTTATGACTTCACAAGGATTGAAAGATTTTGGGAAAGTATCAATAATCCCACCTAATGTTAGGGAATTAAGAACTTTAATTGAACACGTTTTATCAAAGGATGTAGTAAAAAGAAATTTAGAAAAATTATTAAGACACCCAAGTTTCACAAATGAATTTTTTAGTAAAAAGTATGAAGATAAAAACCGAAAATGGATAGCTCAATTTTTAATTTTTAGAGAGAAATTTACTGATGAATATAAAAAAGACGTAACAACGAGAATAAAGTGGTTCCAGTGGATAATGAAAATTCTAAAAGAAGAGAAAATTAAATATGACTTAAATGAAAAATATGCTAAAATATTTGAAATGCCGACTGCTCCTACAAATGACCCAGGAAAATTACCTATTAGTGATACACTTTGTTATTAT
>Ga0206131_10007249_pt1 | contig 11169 bp, 20 predicted proteins | sample Helgoland_Spring_FD_148636 | JGI IMG/M metagenome (GOLD analysis project Ga0206131, IMG submission 148636) | Pelagic subsurface seawater microbial communities from Kabeltonne, Helgoland, North Sea - Helgoland_Spring_Bloom_20160517_1 | ecosystem: Environmental > Aquatic > Marine > Epipelagic ... | reverse complement strand
TTGTAATTTGTGTTTATGTCGGCATCATAAGTATTGTACAAATTTTGCCACGTTGTAAAATTGTAGTATTCCCTAACATAAGGCGAAAGATTATAAAATGTTTTAGTGTTGTTAGAAGCTGGAATTAATTTAGATAGTGTGTATTGTGGACTTGCTGGTTGGCTTCCTGTATTCCACAAATATAATTCTATTTTGCTTCCTGTTTGTGTAGCATCGTCTACTTCTATAATGTATGGACTTCTTGATAATTTCATTTAGATAAATTATTAATTTGTTTTAAATTCTCTTTTGTTATGCTATTAAATAAAGTTTCAAAATCTTTTACATATTTCTCTGTCACTTCTTTAGGTAGCTTCTTATAGTATTTTTCAAATGGTTTAGTGAAGAACATACTTGGCTTTATTCCCTTATTCCAGATGCTTCTAATTATTGTTCGTGCCGTTTGCTCATAGCTTAAGAATCTACCTGTTTCCTTATCTCTAAATTGAAACTTCTTTCTTTGTACCCATTGATTAATACCTTTAGTTAATCCTCCATCTTTACCATTACCTGTGCCAAACTGATAATCGCTTAAACTTTTACCACTCTTTACACCCTTAACACCTCTATCTTGAAACCATCCGTATGCTTTCATTTGAAAAGTTATCTGTACACTATTAGGCGATTCTTTAACATAAGATTTTAAGCTATTTGCAAGTGTGCCTGTATCTCTTGGCAAACCTTGTTTAGCTTCCTTTATAACCTTATCTCTAAAGCTATCTAATAACTTTTGTACTTCGCCTTTCTTCATTAGCAGATAGTCATGTCGTTAGGTATTAATATATCACACGTCAGAGTCCACCCTGTTAGGTTGTTTTCCATACGTTCTGTGAATGGCTCACAGGTTGGTGTACCATCTACTTGAAAAGCATCTGTATATAAGTCCCCTCTTCTTAACAACTCATAGCACCTGTTAAGAACTGCTAACATAGTATTGAGTACATATAACTCGTTATTGTTGCCATCAAACTTATCTGTTGTTTCGTCTTTTGATACGTTCACTATATCCATTGCCAGGATGCTTAAATTGTATCTAATCACGTTATTCTCAAAGGTTGCAGTATTGACTATTATATGCACCAAAGGAAATATAGTCTGCTTATTTAGGTCAACGTCAAAGATGTCCCCTTGAGATACGGTTGAGATTAATTCATCGCTCTCAAAGTGTGTTCGTAGTTTGTCTATTATATCGAAGTAGTTCATAGTTTATCTTTTCATTTTTCTGTTAAGCTCTCTGGCTTCAATTTCGTTTTTTTCTTTCTCGAATGTGAGATAGGTAAGACATTGAGATAATTGTAGTTTTGTAACTGCATCAATTCTTGTGACATCTCCTTGAGCGCATTGATAGATGCTTGAGTACCATTTCCATTTTTTTCCAAATTGAACTCTTTCGTTGAACTCATTGAGTTGGTCATTGTCTTCATCTCTTTCTGTAAATAGTTGAGCGTAGCGTTTAGTAATTCTTTCGCGATATCGTAAAAAAAAACACTTGCTGCTATGGCAATATCTAAAGGAGCGAACTTCATCAGTTCTTGCATATCTTCATTTGGCTCGTAGTCTATTATAGAATACTTGTCTTTATACTGCTCTTTAATTGGTCTAAACATTACTGCCATCGCCTTGTGGTATGTTTTCCAATCCTGTAAGTTGTGTTCTATGTCTACATACTCTCCAAAGCTTATATGCTCCAGATTAGGAATAAATCCAAAGGTATGCTCCCCTAATTTAAAGTGACGTCTTAATTTTGGCTTCTGTTTAAATACCTCTGTGAAGTGTACTATCAATTCATTCAAGTCCTTTAACTGAATGTTCATAACTTCTTTCAGTTCTATGCCACAGAATATCTGTATCATTTTCTGTGCTATGAACTCCTCATCATTGCTTTTACCTTGCATATCAATAAACGTTTGATATCGTGTTAACGGTATCTCGCTTAAATCTGTTGGTAATGTTATGTCTATCTTCATCTTCTTATATTAATAACTAAATATTCGTGTTTTTGTTATCCGTAGCTACTTAATAGAATAGCTTCCATAATTCTTATTTAACCCTAATGTATCCATCTCATGATAGCGTACTGCATCCAAGCCGTGATTGAAATTATCAATGGGTTTGTTAAGTCGCTTACCTGTTTTATCTGTGTCCCAACAATACGACCTTAATTCTTTGATGAGGTTTGTGCTACTCTTTGTTACCAGATAATCTTGCCTTTGCATAACATCTATGCCATAGTTGATTGAATCCTTACCTTTAGTAGCACCCTTAATTAGTACTCCGTGTTTCTCTCTGCGTATTTCTTCTATGCTTTTAGGCTCTGCACTATCTGCTACAATTGGAACGCTTACAGGCAATATTCTTGCTATGTCAGAATTTAGCAGTTTCGTTTGGTATGCTATCTCGTTTAATATCCTTTGGTTATTATAGGTGTATATCTCAATAATTGCCGTTGGGTCTGCACTATATCCGAAGTCTAATCCTATGCCTATCAATCTCGCCTCTTCTGGTATTTTATCAATGATTGAATAGTTGGTATATACTGCTCCTTGTAATTGACCGATTCTGCCCTCTCCATAAACGCGCCACCAGTTATCCCAGTAAGTGCTTGTCTTTGCTTTTAAGCGATTCTTTTCTATTTGTTGTACGATACCCTCATCAAGTCCTTGATTGTCCTTGTACGTTAAGATAATGAAGTCTGCATCTGATTCGTGTTTTAGTTCGGTGTGTACCCAAAACTCATTAGCTGGGTTAAAATCTAAATACACTTCCTTGCGTGTTCTTATAGCCATTTCATTGTAAGCATCAAAGGTTATATTGTTGCACTCATTGATATACAGGATATCTCTTCTTGCTCCCCTTAACTTGCTTGAGTCATCTGCACTAAAGAACTCAATAAAGCTTCCATTAGCAAAGTCATAACGTAAATGGCTCTTGTTATATCTGTCATCAAAGTATCTATTAGTCCACTTCATAATCTTTAAGAAGTCCCTTAACGCTCCTCTTCTTAAATGTGGTATTGATTCAGCTACTATGCTTATTTCTGTGTTAGGAGTATCTGCTGCTTTGTGTATAAGGATAGGCAAGATACCAAACGTCTTACCAGCACTCGTGCCGCCTTGAATAATTTTAATTCGTTTTTTTAACGCTAATATCTTATCTATTGCCGTTGTCCTCTTTAACATCTGGGAATAAAGGTTGCTCTATATTGGTTTGTTCTATCTGTTGTACCGGTGCGCCATAGGCACTATCTAAAAGCTTTTGGTATGCAGTAGCATCTCCTTTTCTTGCTTTCTTGATTAATGCTAATGTCATTAAATCTTCTTGGCTCATTACCTCATTATCTCCTGTTAAAGGATTCTTTAAGTCTTGCTCTACTGATAGCCATTTCTTTGCTACACAACTTCTGTTCTTACTTCCCTTTGGTCTGCCTTTAGGATTGCCAGATTGACCTTTCTCGTATGGTATTAAGTTTTCTTCGTTTGCCATATTACAAGTATTTTTTGAATGCTGCCAAAGGATAGAATACTAAACTATTCCTATATCCGTTTGGCTTGTTTGGTATTATAGGAGTAACTCCGTGTACGTTTCTCCAAGCTGGGTACACAAGCATACTATTATCACAACTATCTACGGTGGCGTTATAATCTGGTACGGTTGTATTTCCACCTGTTGCGTTTTTCTTTTTAGCTATTATAACATTGACGCATCCTTTAATGTTTCCGTTGTCTCTGTGAAACGCTGCTGGTATATTATAGTTTGAGATACTACTTGTAAACATCTTGCTAAATCTCCATTCTTTAGGTACATTCTGTTCTATTAGTTTAATTTGCCTTTCATATATATTTGGTGCTATCTGCTTAATTAACTCTTCTGATTCTCTACAAGCCAATAACATAGCTTTTATAAAGGTTTTAGCACTTGGAACATTATGAACAGATGACATTGTAGGATATGGTCTTCTCATATGTGGCTTTGGTGGTACACTTCCTATAATGGTGCTATATTGTAATACTTCATTCTCTTTTGACCTCAATCCAGAACTACGCTTCATTTCTGATTTAGGCACGTTTTTACTCCTTAATTCCTTGTTGGCTATTGCTATATATTTAGCTAACTTTTCATTATGTTTTGAGATGTCTTTAATGTAGAATCCTATCACTTCATTATCATAAATAAATAATGAATCTTCTGTGACGTTTGGCTCAATGTCTCCACATACGTCCCCTATTTGTGTGTTGTGTTCTATTTGTTTTAATTCAATTCTTTTCATAACATATAAAATTATAGGCTTTAGGAAATATATAGTTCGGTATTATATCATCTGGAAAATCGTAGAATTGTTGTTTATATTTAAACTTGTTATAAACAGGTTTTAACTTATCTACAATTCTTCTGTATCTGTTTAGGTTGCCGTCTATATCTAAACTCCATTCAGCTACCATTTTGTTAGGGTAGTTTTTCATTTGTTCTAATATAGTCATTTCTGCGCCCTCTATATCCATTTTAAGATTACTATCATCTTTTATAACGTCCTCAAAGTGAATGCAAGGAACTTTAAACTTCTGATTACCCCAGTTCTTATATAAGCTATTTCTCCACGTTTGCATATCATTACCCACGTACATAGTCATAAACTTTTCTTCTGTCGATACAACGGCTTTCTGATGAATGTTTGCATCATAATTATTAGCTTTTAGGTTCTTCTCTATCATCTTGCAGTTAAATGGGTCTGGCTCATAAACATCTATAGTCGCACCTTTACTAATCGCTTGTAAAGTAAAAGCACCTACATTACCACCTAAATCAATCCAATGCTCTTTAGGAAGTATCTTAAAGTGTTTCTTTTCATATACGTTGTTTACGATAACCTCATCAAAGGTTTTCTTATCTGAAGTACCTTTCCGTGCATAAAAGTTGATTCCTTTATGTCCGTGTTTTTCAAGCTTCATAATCTGCTTTGTTATCCCTTAAATAAGCCATTAATAATTTACCTACATTCTGGTCTTTAGACTTGTAGAAATTCACAAGGTCTTTAGCCTGGTCATAATCTATCAAATCAAATTCTATGCAAATAGCTTTTTTAACCTCTGACCTCATACTATCCAATTCGCTTTCTAAATCCTCATCATTTAACAGGTCATAATCTGTTTCATCTGGCATAAGCCAAACATCAAAACCCCAATTTTCTATCTCATCTGAATCCCAATTATTTGCGATATCATCCCAGTCCCATTCTCCAAATCCAACATTGTCTTTTATTATAAATTCTCTTTGTTGTTTCTCTGTAAGTTGGTCTGCTTGTATAATATGAACTTCTTTCAATCCAGCCTCTTGACAAGCCCTTAATCTCATATTGCCACCTAATACAATATTGTCTTTGTCAACTACTATTGGACGTATTTCTAACATCTCTGGGAACTCCTTAACTGACTTAACAAGCTTCTGAAACTTATCGTCTTTAATTAGTCGTGGGTTGTTAGGGTTATTCTTTATCTTCCCTATCTTTACTTTCTCTGTCTTCATTTGTTATTGTTATGTGATTCGTGTTTTCATAGCATACCTCAACCTCTGCTCCAGAATCTAAAAACCTTGCCTGTATTTCTTTGATTCTTTTCTTGTGCCTTATTGGATGCCCTACTATCTTAATCATTATATGCTTCGTGAACTTTACGCATCTTGTTTACTATATCTCTGATGCAACTCTTACAGGTTGTATCTCCTTGCTTTGCATTAAATACTCTGTTGTATATAGTGAATAGTTTTCTTTTGCCACTTGGTCTATATGTGCCACCTTTAGAAAAGAAGTCTGATAGCCATTCGTATTCTGCTTCTGTTAGGCAGTTCGTCTTTCTGTACCTCCATATCTTGTTTAAGGACTCCTTACGTTTATCGCACCCACAATCTTCTCCAGCTAACCATTCAACTGCTTTCTTTATGCCTGTTGCTTCTGTTATCTTTTCAATCGTATCTCCTAATCCCTCACTTGGTTGTTGCTTCTTCCATTCTTTGTACTCTTTAGACCTTTTGTCTAATGATAAATAGTATTCCGTGTTTTTCTCCATGCTATAATTTTTCGTAATCTTCGTTTAAATAATCTTCATAATCTTCTGCACAATTATCTCTCAATCTTTGTTTGCAGTATTTAATTGTACTGAATATGCTTTTAGTTCCTATCTTGGTTTCTTTGGATGCCTCTCTAAAACTCCATTCCTTGTCCCTATATAACTTGAATAGTCCTTTATCGTACCAATGCCAGGAATCCATCTCATCAGATAGCTTTGCTTCTAATAAATATTCTGCTTCCTTTTTAGAGATGTAATCGTATTCAACGGTAAGGTGTTTAATCTCGTCTAAATCTACCTTTTGATGTTTCTGTCTTTCCATACACAAGCTTTTAAAGATGTTTCTTAACGTCCAATAAATGTATGGCTTATTTACCTCTCCGTTTTTATGTAGTATCTTGCTTACATCTCCGTATTTATGTAACCTTAAATACATCTCTTGCACTATGTCTTCTGCATAAACATCTTCGCCATAGCTTCGGACTATCCTTAAATAGTCTTTGTGATATTTAGCGACTTCTGTTAGCCATTTCATTGATTAGTATCTAAACAAATGTAGTGATTATTTTTTAACACTATAAAGACGAACTTGTGAACTGATGGTTGTTGATAACTAATGACTTTAGTCGTTGTCCACTTTGAACCATAACTTTTTTATGTCTATCCCTTTATATACAGGCATTACATAAATACATTAAAATTGTTTCCCCTATTTCTTCCCCTATTCTTTACCCAATTTATTGATAGATAATAATATCAAATGATGTTAAATGAAAAAAGCCACCTGTTAAGATGGCTTCCTCATACAAATTAATCGCTACTTAAAATGGTAGGTCATCCGATGTTGACCTCATAGCTTCTTTTGCCTTGTTATCGGCTTGTGTTCCCCCTTGCTCTACTTCTGATTGATAAGGTGCGCTAAACTTTGCGCTAAAGTACTTTGTTCCACTTTTAGATTCGTTTAGCCATAGTGCCACTTCTTTTTCTACTCCATCAATCAAAGCTTTACCTTTGTAATCTGGTTGTGAATCCGTTTTTTTGTAATCGTTTTTAAAGATTGCCCCTGTGTTGTTTTTCTGTTCCATAACTTATTTATTCATTATTTTATTTAATATATACTCACTTACTTTCATCTCATTCTTTTTAGCCAATTTCTTGATTATTAGCTTTTCTCTTCTTGTGGCTCTTATTGTTATAAGCTCACTCTTTGATTCGTTTACTGATAATTTACGTCTGCCCATCTTCTATTAATGTTTTGTAATACTCTCTACACTCTTTTATTCTGTCGTAGATAGCTTTAATTACGTCTTTATCATATCTTACTTCAAACGTCTTGATTCGTTTTTCTGTTGGTATATGGTCAAAATTGTGTTTGGCTTCTACTTCTTGGCGTAGTTCTTCTGATTCATCTATTAAATGATTCTTCCAATGTTCACGCCTTACTTCGTCCTCTACTATTTCACTTGGTGTATTGACTAAACAATACGCAAGAACGGATTTACGTTTGTTACAGAGTGCCATATAGCCCTGTAATTGATAATAGTAGTCTTTGTTTGGTATATCTTCTGCAAAGAATGGAAACGTTGTTGCATCGTAACTACTCTTCACATCTAAAAGTATTGAATCCGTGTTTACGTCTGGTGTACCTGTAAGAAAATCATTGTTAAAATGTTCTTCGTTTTTATACATCAATCCAAAATCTAAAACTTCTTGTGCTAATGAAATACTTTCATCTTCTACAAGGTTGCCTTTGTCGGTGTAACGGCTTGAAAATTCCTTACGTATTCCGTACATTTCTTCTATGGCTAATTCCTGTAAGTAGGTCTTGCAAGTCTTACTCAATACTTCGGACTTGCTTCTACTGTTGGTCATTATTTTACCCAATGCACTACATCTAATCTTTAGCATATTATAGTTGTTTGAGTTGTGCTGGTGTTAATGCCCATTCGTTTTTTAGACGTTCCAGAGTATATCTCTTGTCATCAATAGCAACTAAAGCTTCTTTAAATCTGTCGTTTGACATCTTTGGTTTAGATGTTTGTTTATCGTGCTTATTAGTAGCGTCACTATCTTTGGTGTCATCTATCAAAAATAAGCCATTCAAAGCATACTTCCGAGCATAACTACTGCTGCTTCCGAAAGCCTGTGCTATATCCATTCCCTTGCGATTTGGGTCTATTCCAGCTTGTGCCTTTACTATCTGCACTTTATCGCCATCTGTTAGCATTGCAGTTGCTTCTACATACATATATCCAGCAGCTTCTTTAACCTCATCAGATAGACTTAATACCAATCCGTTCAGATGTGGCTTAACGGCTAACATAATGTCCTCACAGGAACGGTATTTGTAATTGCCAAATTTGTTAAATTGATTCTTTGGAGCTTTTAACTCTTGCTGGATTTTCGCCAGTCTTTTGAATAGTGTGTTGTCTTTCATAACGTATTTATTTATTTAATTAAAGTGATATTAATCTTTGTTTAAAATCTTCATTAATAAAGTTTAATTTATTCATTGTTTTCTCTATACATTCTTCTATTGATTTGCATTCTAAAACAACTGCTAAACCACTTTTTACACCATTAAATCGTGTTAGTTTTCTATTTGCTATTACTTCAAATAAAATCTTGTTACCTTCTTTTACTTGTGTTATTCTTTCTGTTGTTTTAACTATTTTCATTTTTAAGTGTTTTAATTAATTTGTATACACAAATATAATACTTTATTTTGTTTATACAACTATAAAATGAAATTATTTTAACATTTTTTTTATATCCCAATGTTTTCCTAATAGATTCATAGCCTTTCCAATAGATAATTGATAGTCTGGCTTTCTCCAGAATCCACAATAATACAATGCAGTTAGCTCACAATCTTGCAGTATTATAGTTTCTGTATCATTACATTCATGCTCTCCTTTTAATATGATTGCTTTGCCTTTACGCTGCCAACAATCTACAATCCTTTTAAGTAGTAACCTTTGACCTTTGGGTATGCTATGACCTTTTCTCTTTATTTCAAATAGTATCAAATGCTCATTATCGAACTCCAGAACTGCATCAATGTCGCTTGGGTGTATATCTTTCCATTCTGCACCTACAAAATCAATAGCTTGTTTAACTTGATTCGTGTTTCTAATCAATCCCTCTGGCATCTTTCTTTTTTTGTTTATAGGTTTCTATTATCGCTTTTAATTCTTCTCTTGTATACTTTCTTATTTTGTGTGCTTCTTCGTGTAATTTTATTAGTTCTTCGCCACCTATTCGTTTTTCTATTCCAATTTGATAGTTTAGTAGGTTTCCGTGTTTGTGTTGGTTACAAAATACACATTGGCCGTGTACATTATTTTCATTAAATGTTACGTTCTTGTGGCTTGTACTAAAGTAGTGACCAGCATCGAATTTACTCCCTAACGGCTTTTCACAACTTACACAAGGTTTATGCTTATCACGTTCTCTTATGTATGCGTTAAAGTATACCTGTGCTTTTTTAGTTAAGCTTTGCACCGTTTCTAATTCGTCTTTTAGTCGTTTCTTTTCTTTTTTCCAATTCTTGACCTTTGCAGTTTCTACCCATACCTTGACACAATCACTTTTAAAGCAGTACTTCTGGTTAAAGTGCTTTACTTCAAACTTTTCTTTGCAGTTTTTACAACGTGGCATTATATACCCTCTTTTAAGTTTTCTACTAAAATATTTAGCTTTTCTAATTCGTGTTTTTGTTCACTTATAACCATCTGTAAACGTAAATTACTTTTACATTCTAATAAATATTGGTCTTCAAACTGCATAAACACGGATTGAAAATAGCTGATGTCTTCAAGTGAATCTAACATAGAATCAATTAAATCTTTACGTTCTGGATGCTTTTCCTGTAACTCCTCAATACTACTTGTGAACTTAATAATAGTTGTTTGTAGGTTTATCTTTGCTTTTAGTATTTCTAAACTATCCATTATTCGTGTTTTGGTAATAAACTCTATAATTATTCAAATTATTCTTTATTTTTTTCACTTGTGTTTTTTCACTTGTTCTATTTACTTTTATTGATTTTGAATAATCATATTTATGAAAATTACAATATGTATCTAATACAGATAAAAAATTATTATTTAAATATTTATTACTATATTCAAAAGCTAATGCAGCTTGTATTATTTTTTTGTTTCCACCATCAATGTATTCTAAACACCAATAATGATATGCATCTTTAATTAAAATCATTGTATCTTTTATTGAAATATCTTGCATCCAAAACCATTCCGAACGTCTTGTTAACCTATATTGACTAAAACAACAATGTAAATATGATTCTATATCTTCATTAAAAGTAAATACTTCGGTTATTAATGGATTACTGCATTTATGACTGCTTAATCTGTTTTGAACATTTGTTGATTTACCTATTTTAAATAATATTTTGCCATTTGATTCTTCCATAAACAAAATATATGTTTGAACTTGTTTCATCTTAATTTATTTAAAGGGTTTACACCGTACAATTCAAAGCCTAAACCTCTATTGAAATCACAAAATATATAGTCTTCCAATAAGGTTTGTTCTCCACCTGTGTCTGTGTCTTTAATCTTATCTACTGACACTAAAGTAACATATTTCATTGATTCGTGTTTTACGAGTCTATGTATTGTTATGAAGTCATCGCACCGATTTAAGAAGCTCTTGCCACCCTCAACATAAGCAGCCATTGGTGGCTTGAGGTGGTTTTCCCACATATGACCTTTAGGGAATAAATTGCCTTGTCTGCCGCTTTCAGATGTTGGATGCGTGTTTATGTATATTGTCTTGCCTGTTTCGTTTACAAACTGCCTTGCCATATTTAAGAACTCATAGTTTCCCTCATATCCATATTGTCTACTCAATCCTGTAAAGGGGTCTATTAAACAACAATCTGCATCTGTTTTTTTAAATTCCTCTAATAGTTCGGCTGGTGTATATAGTTTGGAATTATCTATAAAATCAAAATACTGCTCCAAATAAGTTGAGTAACTTCTTATCTGTGTATCTTCTAATTCTTTAAAGGGTACACCAGAATACATCTGTATCATATCTCTCA
>Ga0206131_10007234_pt1 | contig 11187 bp, 10 predicted proteins | sample Helgoland_Spring_FD_148636 | JGI IMG/M metagenome (GOLD analysis project Ga0206131, IMG submission 148636) | Pelagic subsurface seawater microbial communities from Kabeltonne, Helgoland, North Sea - Helgoland_Spring_Bloom_20160517_1 | ecosystem: Environmental > Aquatic > Marine > Epipelagic ... | reverse complement strand
TAGTTTTAGTGCCTATTTATTCCATCTGGTTCCACTCTATTTTGTATCTCATTTCTTAGGGGATAAAGAGTGGGCATTTATCGTCTATTTTGCAGTGACAGTTGGTCTTTCATATACCTCATATAAGCATATAGAGATGCCTTTATATGCTAAATCACATAAGATTAAATAGTAGTTAAAGGTAATTTGAAAATATAAAGCAAATGTATGCCAGGCTTGTGAGTCGAATTATTTTGTGCTTAAACTGTTTTCTGGAATGGAAAACAGTGGCAAAGATTAGAATAAAAACGGGAGATTTAGTTTGAGTATGGTGACGGATGAGGGCGTGTTTTTAATAACTGGGGGAACAGGCTCTTTCGGGAAAGTAGTAAGTGACTTCCTATTAGCTAAAGAAACAACAAAGGAAGTCAGAATCTTTAGTCGTGATGAAGCTAAGCAAGATGCTATGAGAACAAAGTATATTTCCGACCCTAGAGTCAAATTCTACATCGGTGATATACGCGATTACGAAAGTATTAACTTAGCATTAAAGGGCGTGGACTTTGTTTTCCATGCTGCAGCCTTAAAGCAAGTACCATCGTGTGAATTTTTTCCTATGCAAGCCGTTCAAACCAATGTAGAAGGCAGTGATAATGTCATTCGGGCATCCATTACGAACAATGTTAGGCGTGTCGTTTGTTTGAGTACTGATAAGGCCGTTTATCCAATTAATGCCATGGGCATTAGTAAAGCGATGATGGAAAAAGTTGCACAATCGTATGCAAGACAATTATCTGAGAATGAAACGATTATTTCATGCGTACGTTACGGAAATGTGATGTATTCTCGTGGTTCTGTTATTCCCCGTTTTATTGAGCAAATCAAAGCTAATACACCTCTTACCATTACCGAGCCGACGATGACCCGTTTTTTGATGGCATTATCTGAGGCTGTAGATTTAGTTGATTATGCTTTTAATCATGCTAAGCAAGGGGATATTTTTATTAAAAAATCTCCAGCATGTACCGTGGAAGATCTTGCTCAAAGTTTAAAAGAATTATTTCAATCGAACGTTGAAACTAAAGTGATTGGAATTCGTCATGGTGAGAAACTATATGAGACGTTGGCATCGAAAGAGGAATTAGTAGCCGCTGATGATATGGGAGACTATTACCGTGTCAATATGGATACGCGAGATTTAAATTATGAAAAGTATTTTTCTAATGGGAATTTGGATGAAGTTAATTACGATGATTACCATTCACATAACACCGAACGATTAGATAAAGAACAGGTAAAAAAAGTGTTGATGGCATTACCTGAAGTTAAGAAAGAGCTACAGGCCTATAATAAATGAAAGTTTTAGTGACTGGAGCAAAAGGGTTTATAGGGAAAAACCTATGTACCCAATTAGCTGAAGACTCAGATGTCCAAGTAGTAACATACACGCATGCTGATAAGGCTGATGATTTAGTAGCAAAAGTTGAGGGAGTTGAGGTCATCTTTCATTTGGCAGGAGTTAATAGGCCAGAGACAGAGGGTGAGTTTTCGGTAGGTAATACGGATCTAACACAGAAATTATGTAAGGCGATGGAGTTATCAGCTAGTAAAGCGAATATTATATATACGTCATCAACGCAGATAGAACGTAATAATGCATACGGCCAAAGTAAACTGGCTGCTGAAGATATCTTAATTAAACATGCTAGGGAACACGGTACTGCCGTCCATATATTCCGGTTGCCTAATGTTTTTGGAAAATGGTGTAAACCAAATTATAATTCAGTGGTAGCAACCTTTTGCCACAATGCAACGCAAGATTTACCTTTAACAATCAACGACCCTAATGTTGAATTAAACTTGGTCTATATTGATGATGTTATAGCAGCATTTATTTCAATAATGAATGGAGAGGAAACGGATACAGCTTTCTGCGAGGTTGACCCTGTTTATCAAGTAACATTGGGGCAGCTGGCTCAAAAGATCACGTGTTATAAAAATAACCGGAACACGCTATTGATAGAAGAGGTAGGAAAAGGATTTGACCGTGCACTTTATGCAACTTATTTAAGTTATTTACGCCCTGAACAATTTTCTTACGCAATACCTGTACATGGCGATAAGCGTGGGGTTTTTGTTGAAATGCTAAAAACAAAATCAAGTGGTCAGTTTTCATTTTTCACTGCTCCCCCTGGCATAACGCGCGGCGGCCACTATCATCACACTAAGAATGAGAAATTTCTCGTACTAAAAGGGGAAGCGTTATTTAAATTTAGACAAATTAATTCGAATGAATATTATGAGCTCGAAACTTCATCGGAAAAGCCATGTGTAGTTGAAACTGTACCAGGCTGGAGCCACGATATTACTAATATTGGGAATGATGAAATGGTCGTTATGCTATGGGCCAATGAGGTCTTTGACCATGACAAACCAGACACCTTTGCAAAAAGATTATGAAGGCAGAAATGAAAAAATTAAAAGTAATGACGATATTAGGTACACGACCTGAAATCATTCGGTTGGTGTCCGTCATTAAAACATTAGAAAAACATACGGAGCATGTGCTTGTTCATACGGGCCAGAATTATGATTTCGAGTTGAATCAAGTCTTTTTTGATGAGCTGGGTGTAAGAGAACCGGACCACTTTTTAAACGTTGATACAACTTCGCTTGGAAGAGTTTTAGGCGAAATTTTGATTAAAACAGAAGAGGTCTTACTTTTGGAAAAACCTGATGCGGTCTTAGTGTTGGGTGATACAAATAGTGCGATTGCTTTATTGATGGCAAAGAGAATGAAAATCCCAACTTATCATATGGAGGCAGGTAACCGTTGTTTTGATGCCAATGTGCCAGAAGAGATCAATAGAAAATTAGTTGATCATGTTGCAGATTTTAATTTGGTTTATACAGAACATGCACGGCGAAACTTGATTAGGGAAGGTTTACATTCACGTTTTACTTACGTGACGGGATCACCAATGCGTGAAGTGCTAAATATGCATATGCAAGCAATAAGTGTTTCCCCAGTGCTTACCGAATTAGGTTTGAAAGCAAAAAAATATTTTATTGTTAGTGTTCACCGCGAAGAAAATGTGGATTCGAAAAAAAGCCTAAGTGCAGTAATCGAGTGTTTGAAAGCTGTTGCCGTAACTTATAATCTGCCAGTAATTGTCTCGACTCATCCACGGACAAAGAAAAGGGTAGAAGCATTAGGTGAATCATTAGATGACCTCGATATTCGCTTCTTAGCACCATTTGGGTTTTTTGATTATAACAAGCTTCAAAAAGAGTCATATTGTGCTATATCAGATAGTGGAACAATCAGTGAAGAGTCTGCAATCTTAAATTTCCCTGCGATAACGTTGAGAACAGCAATTGAAAGGCCTGAAGCATTAGATAAGGGATCGATTATTTTAACAGGTTTAGAGCCTGAGATTGTTCTGAATGCAATAGATATTGCAGTGTCAGAGGTAGCAGACGGTTTTATTCGTGAAATACCTGAAGAATATAAAGTTGAAAATACGTCGATGCGTGTATTGAAATTAATAATTGGAACGACTAAATTAACCAACCGGTGGTTAGGCTTGGAAAAATTTAGCCGTTATGACTGATACAAATCTTAGAGTTGCGATTGTACATCGCTATTTCTGGCCACAAAATTACCCATACGCTAGTATGCTCAAAGACATTGTTGAGTCTGTTGCGACTGCCCGGGTAGATACATCGGTTTATACATCGTCTGTTGGTGAAGATAAAGAAACTAAGCTAAGGGCTGAATGGCAAAAGCACAATAATATAAAGATATTTTCGACTCGTCTTACATCAGAGAGACAAGTAACGGTCGCAAGAAAAGCATTCAATGCCATTTGGTTCGGGTTTTGGCTGATAGCTAAACTGTTATTGAGTAAGCATGATATTGTAATGGTCGCGACAACACCTCCCGTTATCATTGCATTTCTAGTGACATTATTATCTAAAGTAAAAGGTTTTAGGGTTATCTATCATTGTCAGGATATTCACCCAGAAGCATTGGTCGTTAACGGTTCTATTAAATTCTCTATCATTACTAAGTTACTTGCTAAGCTAGATAAAATAACGGTTGAGAATGCATGGCGAGTTATAGTCCTATCAAAAGACATGAAAAGGACATTAATTAATAGAGGTATCGATGGACAAAATATTCGTGTTATCAATAATTTTGTTTTTCATACATTAGGAACAGGTGACGAACTAAAAAATGAAACCCAAATACGTCAAGATCAGAGCAAAGTTCGGTTTATCTTTGCAGGTAGTTTAGGCCGTTTTCAAAACTTGGAATGTCTTTTACAAGGTATTGCAAAACATAAAAACAATCCGGATGTTTCTTTTTTATTCTTAGGTGATGGACCGTTAAAAAATAAAATAAGGCTTTTTGTAGAGCAAGAAAAACTATCAAACGTTTCATTAAAGTCACAAGTACCAATAGAGGAAGCACTCGAGACAATGCAGCAGTCTGATATTGGCATTGTCTCTTTGTCTCATGGTGTTTCAAATGTAGCTTATCCGAGCAAATCAATTATGTATATGTCAGTTGGACTTCCTATCTTTGCAGTGTTAAATACAGACTCAGAAATAAGTAAGATGTTGGTGGAAAAAAGTGTTGGTATATGCGTTGAGCCTGATTCTACTGCTATAGCTTCAGGAATAGCACTAATGGTTGATAGCGTAAAGAATAATGCTTTTTCAAGAGATAAAATAAAAATTTATGCAGAGTCTGAGTTTAGTAAAAGTGTGATTTTAGAAAAAATAACGAACTTAATTATGGAAAAATGTAAATGAGGGATGAAAGGCAACCGATCTTTTTAATCGGAGCAGGTAGGTCGGGCACTAAGTTTCTAAGAGCCTGTCTATCAGCGAGTTCAGAAGTTGATAGTATTCCATATGATATCAATTATGTTTGGCGCTACGGAAATGAAACGATTCCCCATGATGAGTTAACAGTCAATGAAATTGATGATGCAATCAGGGGCCACATAAGAAACGCATTGCCTAAGTTAGTTTCGATAAATAAATCAAATGCAAAATTTTTTATCGAAAAGTCTGTTCCTAATACTTTGAGGGTTCAGTTTCTTAAAGAATTGTTCCCTGAAGCAAAATTTATTCACCTTATTCGGGATGGAAGAGCTGTTATCGAATCATCCGTAAGGCAATGGCAAAATCCAGTGAGTAAAACGTATTTGTTTAAAAAGTTAAAATATTTCCCCTGGCGTAATTACCGTTATGCCTTTTGGTTCGTTGGTAATATGCTAAAGTCAAAAATAACCAAAGAGCCAGCAAGTTGGGGGCCAAGGTATAAAGGTATTGAAGATGATTTGGTGACACTGACAGTCGAGGAAATTTGCGCCAAGCAATGGTCTGTTTGTGTTGAATCAGCTGAATCAGATTTAGCAAAACTTGATGCTGAACAAGTATATTTAACGCGATTTGAAGATTTGATGAATGATTCGAAAAAAATCATGGATTTATGCGAATTTATTGGACTGACTGATAAGAGTCAGGTCCTTAACTATTTCGAAAAGCATGTAATTCGTGATAATAATCAAAAATCATTGCAGAGTTTATCACCGCAAACGCAGGATGCCATTGATAAGTTTGCTCTGCCAACACTACAAAAACTAGGGTATATGTAATGTCTGATTTTATCCCATTCGCAATTCCAGAGATCGGTGAAGAAGAGATATCAGAGGTATGTGATACGCTACGTTCAGGATGGATAACAACAGGCCCGAAGACGAAGCAGTTCGAATCAGATTTCGCAGCATTTATTGGAAATGATGTTCAAGCGATTGCAGTTAATTCAGCAACCGCTGGATTACACTTGGCATTAGAAGCTATAGGGATTAAAGCGGGTGATGAAGTAATTACAACAACACTGACTTTTACTGCTACGGCGGAAGTGGTTCGATATTTAGGGGCTGATATAAAGCTAGCAGATATCAATCCAGAAACACTCAATATTGACTACGAGTCCATTAGAGATAAATTAACTCATAAAACCAAGGCAATTATGGCTGTTCATTATGCAGGTTTGAGCTGTGATATGAATGAGATCTTTAAAATAGCTGATGAGTTTGGCTTGAAAGTAATAGAGGATGCAGCACATGCATTACCTACAACTTATCATAAAGAAACAATAGGAAGCCTACGCTCAGATGCAACTGTTTTTAGTTTTTATGCAAATAAAACAATAACAACAGGTGAAGGTGGGATGGTTGTCACTAAAAGCCCCGATATTGCAGATAGAATTAAAGTGATGCGTTTACATGGAATTAGTAGGGATGCATTTGATAGGTTCACGTCAGAAAAACCTGGCTGGTATTATGAAGTGATTGCACCAGGTTATAAATATAATATGACAGATATTTCAGCTGCTATTGGAATTCATCAACTCAAAAAGTTGCCCGAGTTTCTTAAAAAAAGAGAGCAGTTAGCTTATCGATATACTTCGGCCTTCAAGAATTTACCTTTAGTTTTGCCTTCACCCCCCAAAAAAGGAGACACTCACTCATGGCATTTATATATTGTTCGCTTGAGAGATAGCTTAGCCGATAAACGAAATGAAATAATAGAACAGTTGTCGGCTAGAGGTATTGGGACAAGTGTCCATTATATCCCCTTACACAGACAACCATATTGGCGGGATAGGTACGGGCTGACGCCCGAGATGTTCCCGAAAGCCGAGTCAGCTTATCAGTCAATGATAAGTTTGCCGCTTTATACTGCTATGACAGAACAACAACAAGATAAAGTTATTCAGGCATTGAGAGATATTTTGCCATCATGCTAAAACGCTCTTTCGATATTACAGCGTCAATAATAGGGCTTATTCTTTTAAGCCCTATTTTTATTATTATTTCCATTTTGATTAAAAGTGACTCAGAGGGCCCCATTATTTTTAGGCAGGAACGTATCGGTCTGAAAGGCGTTCCATTTAGGATACATAAGTTTCGCACAATGAGAGTAGACGCAGAAGCTGGAGGTAGGCTAAGTATAGGTAAAGATAGTCGCATAACTAAAATGGGCTATTATTTACGCGCTTATAAACTGGATGAGTTAATACAATTATTAGATGTATTAAAAGGAACAATGAGTTTGGTCGGTCCACGCCCGGAGGTTGAAGAGTTTATAGAGCAATATCCTAGAGAGATAAGGAGAAAAATACTTTCTGTACGACCAGGGATAACGGATTTAGCTTCAATAGAGATGGTGGATGAAAATAAGATACTTGCTTCTTATGATGACCCCAAAAGAGCATACATAGATGAAATTTTACCAATAAAGCAAAAATATTATATCGATTATGTTGAGAATCAAAGCTTTATTGGAGATATAAAGATTATTGTCCTAACTATTATTAAAATCTGGGCTCGGTAAAGAACAGTGATCGGGCAATACTTTGAAAATAACCTAATTCACTTTCCCAAATAAGGCATATGTATAAATAGGAATTAGAATAGATAGTTAAAGGAGTATTAGTTTTATTCCCGCAATAAAAAGTACTATAGAAAGCAAAGTTTTTACTAGTTTTATAGGTGCGCTTTTGACAAGTGAACTTCCAACTAAAGCCATGGGAATAGAACCTAGTAAAAGGAAGCCAAGCATTTTTAGATCTGTGTACCCCATTATTAAAAAGCTTAATCCGCCAAGAAATGAGACTGGGATAGCATGTATGGTATCAGTGGCTATTAGAGGTCTTGGTTGCATGCGTAATGGGTATAAGGTTCGAAGAAACACGGCGCCTAGGGCACCAGCACCAATTGATGTCATTGTAATTAAAGTACCGAGGATACCGCCTGAGAAAACGGTTAAGGGGGACTGGAACTTTTTAAAGGAAGAAGGTGTAGCAATACGTCGTTTAGTCTGAGAGCTTTGTATTTGCGAACCGAATAAAATGGAAGTTGAGGATAGAAGGATGAGAATACCTAAAATAGTCGTTATCCAGCCACTGTTATTGAAGATTTTACCTGAGACAGAAAAATAAACGACAGCAAGTGTCGCAAAGATACTACCGAGCCAGAGTCGTTTAACGATTTGCCAATCAACTAAGTTATTACGAATATGTACACCTCCAGCAAATATCTTGGTAATAGTTGCGAATAGGAGATCTGTTGCAACGACCGTTTGTAACTCAAGACCAAACCCAATTAATAAGATTGGGGCCATAAGAGCCCCTCCACCGACGCCTGTTAAACCTACAATAAGTCCAACAAATGCGCCTGCTAGAGTCGCCCACTCGATCCCTAAGTCCACTATTTTAACCGCGGGCAATAAAGAATGGATTTAATATTTCTAATTTCCCATAAACCATAGGAGATCCATCTGGTTGAGTAACGTTCCCACCAGCACCTTCAAGAATAGCTTGAGCTGCTGCTGTATCCCATTCACAGGTTGGCGCTAAACGGGGATAGATATCAGCAAGTCCTTCAGCAATGCGTAAGAATTTTAAACTACTGCCAGCTTGAATTAGTTCTACTTCGCCAGAAATGTCATCGATAAAAGATTTGGTTTCAGTATTTAAATGACTTTTGCTAGCAAAGACACGCGTTGAATTCTTTGAGGACGAGACATGAATGGACTCGACTGTGTTACATAGGATGGGAAGACTTGTTTTAAAGGCGCCATAACCCTTGCCACCCCAATAGAGAGTGTTAAGGGCAGGAACACCCACGAAGCCATAGACAGTTTGATTATTGTGAATTAAGGCGACATTTACAGTAAATTCGTGACTTTGATTAATAAACTCTTTTGTGCCGTCTAAAGGATCTATAAGCCAATAGAGTTTATGCTCTCTTGGTATCTTTAATGATGCTTTATCTTCTTCACTGACTACAGGGATAGTAGGGGTTAGTTTATTTAAGCCGTTGGCCAGGATATGATGTGCTGCAAGATCGGCTTTAGTAACTGGTGAGTTATCATTCTTTAAATTCGTTTCGAAATTGTCAGAGTGGTATATGTCTAATATTTCTTCTCCTGCATTGATGACGATTTTCTTCAACTCTGCTTGTAAGCTTGAGTCTGACAATAGTTCTGGAAAGCTCATAGGGTAAGCTCCAACTGTGATAGCAACTCTTCAACAAGTGTATCGATGTCCTTATCGACAGTTTTAAGATGAAATTCTGGGTTTTCAGGGGCTTCATATGGGCTATTAATACCAGTGAAGTTTGGTATTTCACCGTTTCTTGCTTTTTTATAAAGCCCTTTGACATCCCTTGATTCAGCGACTTCTAGGGGAGTGTCGACAAAAATTTCGATGAAATCCTCTTCATCAAAGAGTGTGCGGGCGGTATCTCTTTCAGTTTGGAATGGAGAAATGAAGGCGGTTAGAACCACAACACCTGCATCAAGCATTAGCTTAGCAACTTCAGCGACACGTCGAATATTTTCTATTCGATCGGCATCGGTAAAACCTAAATCATTATTGAGTCCGTGTCTAATATTATCACCATCAAGAATATACGTTCTGATGCCTTTTTGGTGTAAAGCTTTTTCTAGAGCATTAGCAATAGTCGACTTACCTGAACCTGAAAGTCCTGTAAACCAAAGTACCTTGCTCGTATGGCCATTAAGGTAGCGTCTTGCTGAGACATCAACATCTAAATGTTGGCGATGGACATTCGTGGCGCGACGAAGTGCGTATTCAATCATACCTGCAGCAATAGTTTGGTTCGTCATTTTATCGATTAAAATAAGACTACCGAGAGCTGCACAATTGGCAAACTCTTCATAGGCGATTACTTGATCTATTTTAAGGCTAACAACACATAAATCGTTAAGTTCGAGTTGTGTTGCAGACAAGTGCTCAGACGTATTAATATTGATTTTGTATTTTATATCTGTAATTTGAGCATTTACTCTATTTGTCCCGATCTTAAGCCAATAAGAACGACCGATAAACCCGGGTTCTTGGTCCATCCAGACGAGTTTAATTTCAAACTGATCTGAAACCTCACATGGTGCATCTTCAGCGACAATAACATTACCACGAGAAGCGTCCACTTCACGATCTAGGGTAAGGGTCACTGCCTGACCAGCCTCAGCTGAAGGCATTTCATCTTCGAACAAAACGATGGATTCAACTTTGGCAGTCTCTCCAGATGGTAGAATACGAACATTTTGCCCCGTTGAAATTGTCCCGGCTTCAATGGTCCCTGAAAAACCTCGAAAATCTAAGTTTGGTCTATTTACCCATTGGACTGGAAATCTAAAAGCGTGGTTCTGTAATGAGGTTCTTGTTTCTATAGTTTCTAGCAATCCGAGGAGTGTTGGCCCTTGGTACCAAGCTGTATGTGGAGATCGGGAAACGACATTATCACCTTCGAGTGCCGACATAGGTATTGCTGTAATAGATTTAAATCCCATGTCCTGTGCGAAATTATCATACTGTTCAGAAATAGTGTTAAAAACATCTTGGCTGTAATCTACAAGATCCATTTTATTAATTGCGACAACAACATTCTTAATATTTAAAGCAGAACAAATCATCGAATGGCGCCGTGTCTGAGTTAAGACACCTTGTCTTGCATCGATGAGTATTATAGCCACATCTGCTGTTGAGGCACCTGTAAACATATTGCGGGTGTATTGTTCGTGCCCAGGAGTATCAGCGACAATAAATTTTCGTTGATCTGTAGCAAAAAAACGATAGGCGACATCAATAGTAATACCCTGTTCACGTTCAGCTGCAAGGCCATCAACTAAAAGAGCAAAATCAATATCACCACCCTGGGTTCCCATTTTTTTTGAGTCATTTTTAAGAGAAGCAACTTGGTCTTCAAAAATTTGCTGTGCTTCGTAAAGCATTCGACCGATTAAAGTACTTTTTCCATCGTCGACACTACCGCAAGTGATAAATCTTAATGTATCCAGTGCTGCTTGCTCATCCAAGTAAGCGTCAATTTTAGTTTGGGTTGTATCGTTTAGTTGCATACTCATTAGAAATAACCTTCTTGTTTTTTCTTTTCCATTGACGCCGATGAGTCACTGTCAATGGCTCTGCCTTGGCGTTCACTTGTTTTTGCGTTTAATAGCTCAAGTACAATGGATGCCATATCATCAGCATCTGACTCGATAGCCCCTGTAAGTGGGTAACAACCTAAAGTACGAAAACGTACTTTCTTCATTTCAATTTTTTCGTCAGGGTAAAGTGTAAGTCGGTCATCGTCTACC
>Ga0206131_10007229_pt1 | contig 11191 bp, 10 predicted proteins | sample Helgoland_Spring_FD_148636 | JGI IMG/M metagenome (GOLD analysis project Ga0206131, IMG submission 148636) | Pelagic subsurface seawater microbial communities from Kabeltonne, Helgoland, North Sea - Helgoland_Spring_Bloom_20160517_1 | ecosystem: Environmental > Aquatic > Marine > Epipelagic ... | reverse complement strand
ATAACGTTGTGACGCCAGACGTTCATCACCACTAAATCGTCGGTCCACAATTCTTTCAAAATCCCCAAACTCCTGATAACGTTCCGATGTCAGAAGTTCATCTGCTCTAAATCGTCGGTCCACACCTGCTTCAAAAACATCAAACTCGAGATAACGTTGTGACGCCTGATGGTCATCTGCTCTAAATTGTTGGTTCGCACTTGCTTCAAACTCTTCAAACTCGAGATAACGTTGTGACGCCAGATGTTCATCATCCCTAAATTGTTGGTTCGCACTTGCTTCAAACTCTTCAAACTCGAGATAACGTTGTGACGCCAGATGTTCATCATCCCTAAATTGTTGGTTCGCACTTGCTTCAAACTCTTCAAACTCGAGATAACGTTGTGACGCCAGATGTTCATCTGCTCTAAATTGTTGGTCCACACCTGCTTCAAAAACATCCAAACCCTGACCAATTTGTTCTATATCATCGTTTAATGTTCCAATTATATCATCGACATCCTTAAATTTATCTTCCAAGGACATAATTATATTATATTGCGCTTGCTCAACATCTTCATCGCCCATATAACCCACCACCCCGTAATCGGGATCATTTGTTTCATCTACTTTACTGGGTTCTCTGTATGTAAATTGGACGGGTCTCACATTTATTGGATATTTATCCTGACTTAATATTTCTAATTCTTTTTGTCCAAAGAAATATGGTTTATTAAAGTAGACATCCATAATAACTTTAATAATATTTTTAATTCGTAAAATTACTATAAATTATTTTAATTTTATAAGGATCATACAAATAGGCGGATGAGTTTAAATCGTTGTAATCGTAACAATATGGAACAACTTCACCGTCAAGATCCTCGCCCTGTATATTCGTACAATATTTTTCAAGATCCGACCCCTCTTTTACATTTTTCGTATCATTAACATATTTTTTCACATAATCGTGCTGAATATCACCGACGACCCCATCATCATAGCCTCCACTATTCCAATATGTTAATGCCTGTGAATCGGGCGATGGCGTGCTAAATAAATACTTTGAACATTCATTAAACTTACATTTTTGGTCCCCATCACACGAGGCGGTTGTATCATTAGGCACCCAGTCCTTAAAGAGAGTATCATTTCCCAAGCCTTGTGGGGGTCCACACGATCGGAACGGACTAATACAACCACTCAAATTATCATTATCATTACCGTAGTAATATCCACTGTTCAAACCATTACACGGATTACCCTTGATTTTAATTTTAGTGGATTCGGTAGGTGGATTCTTTTCATGGGTATTTAGAAGTTCAACGCTAACATTAAAATTAACACCATCTACAGCACTTAAATCGGCCACAACCTCCAGCCCCCCCTCAAACTTAGTTGCGTAGGGCTGATGGTTAAAATATTTATAGTTTCGTAAATCATCGATGTCCTCGTACCCAAAAAAATCTGTACGGTTTTTATATCCATCTTTCATTCTAACAGCTATGATAGTAAATTGGTCTTTAATACTCTTATTATCGGATAATCCTAAATTTATGTTAGGATTTAAACAATCTGGTATTTTAATAACAGCAATCTCATTTATTGGTATTATAATTTCTGTTGCTCTGATACCTCCTACCGGTTTCCAAGCATAATCTCCCGCATTAGGCCCTGGTCTGTTCTGGCCCCAGTTTATCATTTTCCCTATTTTTACATTCCTATCACTTTTACCCCAAATATAGTCATTACCGCGACAATCACCCAGTCTACTATAAGTGTCGTTGGGTATTAATATAAATACGTGTAAATAATCTTGATCTGTTGAATTAACTATTTGAATAGATTGTTTATCCTGTTGAAATATATCTATTTCTTGGGAAGGAGGATGAGAGGCAGGGTGAGAGGCAGGATGAGAGGCGGGATGAGAGGCAGGATGAGAGGCAGGATGAGAGGCGGGATGAGAGGCGGGATGAGAGGCGGGATGAGAGGCGGGATGAGGGTCTGGATCAATGTGAGGATCCGGGATAGGAATATCAGGCATAACACAATTATTATTCTGGCATATACCTCTGCTAGGACATTCAATGTCGTTTTCACAAGGTAATGGAGAACAGAAATGTGTATATGGTAAGAAGGATGGGGAACATAATTGTTCTTTTTTCCTTTTCATTGTATCAATTGAAACATATAGTTTAGAGTTAATATCATCAAAATAATCATCTATGTCATCTTCCATTTCATATAATTTACCCCCATCGTCGTTATTATTTTCGTAATCATCTACATCTTTCTTACCATATAACATATACGTCGGCATCTGATATTCTATATAGTCTATCTTACTTTCGGCCGGCATTACCGAGAAACCTTCTTTATTTACCCTTAAAGCAAATAAAAAGATAATTAAAAAAAGTATTATTCTTATATCCATTCTATAATATTATAGAAATAATTTAAGCGAACGAAGCCAAAGACTTCGTATAAGGATTATCTCGGAAAGGATCCAATAAACCAGGATCCAAGCGATTAGATAACTTAACATTATCGAGGGTTTCTTTATCTTGAGTAAATTGGCACGTATAATCTTGAGGAATTTCCTGATAAACCTTATCTACATTATTAATTCTCGGATTGAAATAATCACTCTCAATCTTCTTAATATCAACATTGAGAGTATCCATACCGTTACTGAGTTTGGTACTCTCAATCGTCGGTTCTCTCCCCCTCGCAATAACTTCTTTACTAGGGTTCATATCAGCCCTTAGATATTGATCCGAAGCCATTTCAGCGGGAACAGTTGTTCCACCATTGCCAGAATATTCAAACATCGTTGTTGACTTAACAGTTGGACGAACATTATCTTGTAATCTTTCCTCGGGCAACTTAGTGACGGTGGGACCAGTAAATCCGTTACTACTATCCAATGTCGTTTCTTTAATAGTTGGTTTAACGTTGTCCTGTAGTTGACTTGTTTCTGCATTAAATACCGATTTGAAATTGCCTTCGTAGGTTCTTTCGGTTGTCACTTCCCTTTCATTTGGATAAACAAAATAACTAGATTTGTTGTGATCATTATCATTCATCTTGCCTTCAAGTGCCATATTTCTTTCAGTATCATTTAATAATTGTTGTTTAGTTGATTTCTTGAAGTCGGGTCTGTCTTCATTGCTCTTAAAAATAACTGGCGCGGCTGGTCCAATATCACCCTCATTGAGGTATTGCCGATTGGTTTCTTTAAGAATCTCTTCGGGTCTAATCCTTGGTGCATCAATAGCGCCCGTGGTGACTAACCATTTATCCGCACTATTCACATAATCTTGGTCGGGTAAATGTTTGAATACTTGCCCCTCCTCGCCTCTTTTATCTATTCCCTTACCGGAAAGAACTTTGCCACCGAAAGAAAGTTTTTGATTGCCGAGAGTTCTTCTATTATCGGTACTATTTCTTTGAGCGTATAACAAATCAACGTCCCTGTTAACATCGCTCTTTACATCGATGTGAGCCACCCTTTCTTGTTCGAAAGGTAGCTCATTTGTCCGCATCATGCCTTCATTATATCTAGATTGATCGGCCTGTGCCCCATCAAATGTATTTCCATGAACGTTGCCAAAAGGAACCCATTGATCCCCAAGGGAACCTTGAAGGTCTGTTTTCTTAGATGTTCCCTTTTGATCCGCATGATAACCTCCCATATGAGCATCCATTCTATGATTACGATTTCCCAAATCAACCTGAGTTGGACCCGAACCAGCAAAAAATGGCTCAATCTTAATTCCCTGATTATTAACTAAAAAATCTTCCTTTTTCATGGATCGACCATCCATTGTTTGTATCTGATCTGTATATATTTCTTGACTTCCCAGAGTATTGCGGCCACCCATATTCAAAGCATCAACTACCTTTGAACCGGGTTCCATGGCTAATTGATGATGTTTCATAACTTGATCTATTTCATATCTTTGTGAATCTTTAACATTATTCATATCATAGATTGTATTACCCGAACCTTGAAATAACGGGGGCTGTATTTCGTCATATACTTTCTGTTTTTTGTCTTTATCTTCATTAATAAGGTATCCTGCACCCAATACACCTAGTAAGATTAGTGCTTCCATTTATTATAGTATAAATAATATTTTAAATTTTAAATTTTAATTAACGGATTTCACATAAGTTAAGAAATTCAATGGGTATATTTTCGGTGAAATACGATATTATTTTATCACCATCAAAGAAACCTATAAGCTTAAAATGACAATTATCTTCAAAAAGTAAAAATACAGAATCGTAATGAAGATTATAATCAATCAGTGTCTTATAAACCGAGTAATCTTTAATTTCGTCGTTGTTATTTAAGATAAATATATTTAACTCCAAAATCTTAATAATTTCATTTAAAAGTATATAATCACACCAATAGTTGTGACCACTTTCTTTTAATATTTTTCTAAAATCGTCAATATTTTTTATTTTATATGGATCCCAATTCTCATCAAAATCATCAAAATCTTTCATTATTTTATAGTAACTTATCATTTCAGTGAATTTTTCTTCGGTTATAGAATCGGCTATAAATCCCCGAATACTAACAGCATCGTTAACTTCATAGCTATCATTAAATCTATTATGTTCATTTAGAGCATTTGCGATACAATGAAAAAAACAATCTCCATCTGACTCACAATCCAAGATACCAAATGATGAATTTTTGTTGCTCTGGAGAGATAATTTATTTAATATTTTAATCCAAGGTAAAGAAATCTTAGACCATCCAAATTCTTGTAGAACATGATGCCAATTATTATTGTTAACCTTCTTAATCTTATCCTTTGTTTTGTAAAAAGTTTTACCTTCTTTTATAATGATATTTTCTGTCAAATAGAATTCCATTTTTAATAGTATCTACTCCTAAAATTTTAAATCAAAATTAAAAATTTAAAAAAATAATTATCTATATTAAAGAATAATGGTAAACAAACAAATAGTTAAAAAAACGTGTAAACTTTGTACCGCTCTCCTAATTGGAGTTATCGTTGGTTACGGGATAACCAAATTACTCGATACAGAAAAAGAAAAAGAAAAAGTGATCGGCGTCCAGCCCTCGTGTGGGTGCGATGCTTAGATATTCTAAAATGGCCATAGTCCCCGATTAGATTTAGAAACTTTGTCAACCAATTTTTGAACTCTCTTTTTTGCTTCGCTAACTTCTATAAATTCTTCCGAAACACATTCGACATATTTGGGATCTGTTAAAAATACTTCCGCTTCATCTAATTCAGACCAAATTTTTTCTCCCTCCTTTGTATCATATAGAGGTCCAAATAATTCACTTATCGGATACAAATAGTCCTCCCCTCCTCCACCCTTAACACCCCCTTGTATATGATTAGTGGAAATTTTAGGATTGACATTTCGTATGAAGCCGTCGGCGGTGGTCTCGTAGTTTAAAAGATCTTCCATCGTCTTGAAAAATCTTTTGGGTTCCAAATATCGGTAACTATATTTTCCATTATAAAATTCTATATTTTTATTAAGTTTGTATTTACATAAATACATTGGTTTATTATATTCTAAAATCATACCTAGTGGGGTATAAATATTTTTACTTAAATAAACACCCATTTTATCCGTATCTCCACATTTCATTCGTTTCAAAAGTTTACATTTTGTAGGCTGAGTTCTATATAATATTGTACCTTTTTTAAGTGTTGTTTTGTGAATTAATTTATTTATTATTTTTTTATTTATTGGATCATCAAATTCGGAAATAATTTTTCTCTTAGTTTTCTTAGTTTTCTCAGTTTTCCTCTCAGTTGACCTTTTAGTTTTTCTCTTAGGTGACCTTTTAGTTTTCTCAGTTGACCTTTTAGTTTTTCTCTTAGGTGACCTTTTAGTTTTTCTCTTAGGTGACCTTTTAGTTTTTCTCTTAGTTATTTTAGTTGATCTTCTCGTTGATCTTCTCATTGATCTTCTCATTGATCTTCTCATTGATCTTCTCATTTATTTAACCTTAGATAAAATCCATTGTTTTCTGTTGATACCGAACAAACTTTTTAATAATCAACCAATCTTTCCATTCATCTTCATTATAATGACTTGTTATCCTTTGATTATATGAAGATGAATAATTCCATATTAGGGATTTGATATATTCTGAAGAATAAAGATCAAATTGTTTCTTAACGTTCGGTATCAACGTATGATTACAATGAAAATCATTTGCTTGAAGATACCATTCTTCAACCTTCAAACGATCAATTTTATGATTTATATATTGTATTTTATCATCTCTCATTTTTATATCGCGATTAAATCTTTCTTGCCACATTTCAATAAAATAATTTAACATTTGCATATCCCCTTTCATCCCGCCATAAGATCTTCTAATCAATATCGATTTTAAGAATAAATTATCTTGAATTTTAGTTAAATCAATAGTTTCACTGAAAGAATATTCATCGTGTTTCGCACAGGAAGATAGAAAATAAACGATACCCAATAAATATTGGATCATAATTGTTTTCATTTTGAAACCCTTTGTAACAGCAATCATTAACCATATTAAAACCGGTAAACTACTATGAGGAACTACATCCTCAAACATAATGATGGGTAATCTTCTAAGAAACGTACTCATATCAAGATCAATTAAATGTTTGGCGGTTTTAACAGATTTATCGTGCTTCATTTTACGAATACATTTCTGTAAATGAGAAACCAAATAGGTTCTTTTCGTAAAAGGACTTTTTTCAAACTTATAATCTTCTAATTCTTCACCAATTAATCCATAGAGTGTTATTTCCTGAAAGACTTCCTTACATCCTTTAATTTTAACTTGACATTCAAAATTATATTTTGGCGGAACAGTGTCCCTAAATTCACAGAGAGAGTGTCTTTTACTTAGCCATTCCAAATAAAAGATATTCATTTTAAAAATAGTATTAGTTGTATTAATTTCTATTAATTGTATCAAATTTATATTTTAGAAGTAATATTTTTAATCCTGTTGAGGGTTTCCATAGTCGGTTCTATCCCCCAACTCCGATTCAACTTTAGTATTTTTGGTGAAATCGAATTTACAATCCGTTTCGTGTTTGTCTAAAACTTCTAGAATAGTATTTTCACCCAACCTTCTGAAAGGTTCGACTGAGTTTTTCTGAGGATCAAATGGTAAGAAATCAAAACGATTAATACCAACGCCCTTTAGTTCAAAAGCATTATTTGTTAGCCTCGTACTTTCCTCCGCTGAGGGGCCTCCATCCGGGAACTGGACCATATTGTAACTATTACTTTCATCGAGAGGGGCATACTTGAGGGAGGGGTTATTTGATAATTCACGAGTTATACCTTTTAAATCCGATTCAACATCAAAAAAGTTAGCATCCATGAGAGATCCTCCAGCCTTCTGTAATTGAATGTTTGGGGCCCATGGATAACTTATTTTATTTCTTAATTTGGCGTCGTCTAAACGATACATACCTGGCCCCATGGACATATCATTCATACTCTTATTATTGACAAGGGTTTCCATATTATATTTAGTATAATATAATATTTTTTAAAAGATAAATTTTAATAGTTAAGCAATTCAATTTCCAGTAATGGTTTTTTCTTGACATCTTCTTAAATAATCAGAATTACGGACCATTTGTCTGGTTGGGAGACCCCCTCTGACCCAGTCGGCCTGAGAATCTTCTTGAACAATATGTCTAGGATCTTGAACTTCTTCACTTAATTTAGGAATCATGGGGGTGAAATAATTGCCAATCGAAACACCGGCAAGAGAATTACACGGTTTATGATCACTTGAGAAATCCGATGAAATTAATACAGACTCAACATCAACATCATGAAAACCCTTGGAAATATTGGGAGTTGTGGTAAATAATCTCTCAACGATCTGATTAATATCTCTTTGGTTGGTTAACTTACCTTTATCTTGTCTCATTTCAGAATCATTATCAACCAAGCAACCCTTTTCCGCAATCCAACCAACGCCCCCTGAAAAATTAATACCAGGCTGAGAAACTTGGATAGATCTTGCTTCTTTTAATCCACACTCGCATCCGTTTTGATTGTCCATATGATAAAGACCAGGACCTTGTGATTGTAAAGAGTCTAAATCTACGGTTAATTTGTCGTCATGAATATTTGCTTTCACAAAAGTTTGAAAAGACGCTTTATTACTTACATCAGGTTTCGCGCATTCCATGACTTTACCATTCATTTGTGCGACATTTCCCTCATATCCACTGTATCCTGTCATTTATATATTCTAAATATATTTTATTTTATTTTAAATAAAATATTAAACAGCACCACCCGAATTTCCCATATTACTTAAACACGCCAAACTATTTCCTTCTTTACATGTCTTCGGTCTTCCATAACACCAATTAGCAAAGGATCCTTGATCATTTGGAACTTGATTCCCTGGGACAGTGTAAAATTGTCTCTGGCTATTATTTTTCCCGAAAATATCTTTCACATCTCTGTATAAATCGTGATTAAATAATTGATCGACTCTATTCTGAACACCAACATTATTATAAGAAGGACACGACTTGGGCATTTTAACATTATCATTGCTAAATTCAGATAAACCTGGATTCATAAAAGGATTATCTTTAGTCGGAACTCTACACTCAGTGGCTAAATCATTTATCTTAACCAAATCATCCAATCTATTACTCATCGATTCTTCAATAATATCATCCACATGGGTATCATTCTGTCGCGTCCAGATTACCCATGAAACGGCGCCAACCACAAAAGGTATGACAATATAACGATTATCCCTATTAACTAAATAAACTATTAATGAATATATAATTGATAATCTTAAAACGGCGTTTAATTTTCTAGTAATATCAAAGCTTTTAGAAGGGAAAATTTCAAAAATATAGTCTTTCTCGTATAAAACTGACGGATCTTTATACCAAAAGGGTGTAGATATCATTAAATATATATATTATAGAATTTAATTTAAAACAATAATTACTTTGTTCTTTCTTTCTTTTTCTCTTCGATCTTTTTCTTTAATTTATCTTTTTTCTCGAGTTTCGTTGGTTCTTTTCCCGAATCTTTTTCTTTTTCCGACCCGGCACCTTTGCCCGCCTGGGCTTGGTTCATTTGACCTATTAAATCTCCAAAAAGTGGATTATTCGCCATATCACCATACATATTCTGAGCTTCTTTCTTTAGAATATCTTCATTTAAATCCCCGCTTTCCATTTTCTGTTCCATTACCTTATTGATATTTTGAAAGATAGACCCCATTTTGTCCGGGTTCATCATCTGAGCCATAACCTCCATGGGATTACTATTTTGGTCAACATTTCCAAACATTTCTTCAATATTCATAGTTGAGGCAACTTCCTTGGCAATCGAACCTATATTCGAATCCATTAACCCCCCGAGCATATTTTCCAAATCTAATTCCCCATCTTCTTCTTCTTTCTCTTCTTTTTTTACTTCTTCCGTTAATTTTTTGAGTTGTTTTAAATCCTTCGCTGTTTGTTTATCTTTAATATCTTCCTTTTTGATTTCTTCATCATTTCCAATACTTTCCAAAGCATCCTGAAGTTGCTTAGAAGAATTCAAATTAATATTAATAATCGTGAATGTTTGGAAATATTTCCAAATCGTATTCTTGGTTTTATCGGAAATATTCTTTTCCCATAATCTTTGAAATGAAATCTCTTCTAGAAGATCTTCTACTTCAAATAATTTCTCATCTTTCTTTGTAATTAATTTATTGTTTTCATCAATCTTAGATAGAAACGTTGCGATTTTGGGACAATTATCTAATTTTAAATCCTCACCCGTGATTTCAGATTCATAATTACGATACAAACAATTTTTAACCTCGGGAAATGTTTTGCTCAAATCCCGAATAAAACTTGAAAAAATACTAAATACCTGCTTCTCAATTTCCATTTATACTAGTAAAGAAATATTTATTTAAATAGTTTAACGTAAATTATTTCTTCTTCTTTGAAGACTTCTTATCAGGTTTCTTGGAACCGGGTTTCTTCTTATCGGGTTTCTTCTTAGGTTTCTTCTTAGAAGACTTCTTATCGGGTTTCTTCTTTTTAGGTTTATTCGTTTTAGGTTTCTTACCGGGTTTCTTCGATTTTCCCGATTTTCCCGATTTTCCCGATTTTTTAAATCTACTTTTTTTATTGGGTTTTTCTTCTTTGTCACTATCATCGCTCATTTCCCTTTTATTTTTCACTACCCCCTTAGCAATCGTCTCAATCAAATGCGGGTCCAGGCGATGAGCTAATCCGGTAACCTTTGAAACATTTTTATCTCCCATTTCATCGAATAATCTTTTTGTAACGGATCGGAGTTCGGACTCTTTCTTTTTTTCCTTTTTTGCTCCTTCTATAAGGGATAAGGTCCAACCATAATTCTTATAAAATGAAGAAGGTCTGTGTTCAACTATGACACTCTCTACTTGATCAACGTCAATCCAAAAATTATCTCCTTCTTCCTCATCTACTTTAATTTCATCAATTAATTCTGTATTCTTTTCTCTTATTAATTGTTCAATCTCTTCAAATGATAATCCAGAATCTTCTAATTCTCTTAGTTTTTTGATAATTTGTTTACTTTTTTTCATATTATCTATTAATTTCCATTCCGAACCGGGATCTCCGTCATTGCTAAATAATTCCAAATATCCTTCTTTTTCGGGGGAAACAATCTCGTCCAATAATTTAAGTTGGTCTTTAGTAAGAGTATCCATATATTTACTTAGATTTACTTAGATTTATTTTTTGTTTCCTTAGAAGGTTTCTTCTTCTTTTTAGCTTTCTTCTTCTTTTTTGTTTTCTTAAAACCTGCTGTAGTCCTAAATAATTTCAATAATTCCGAAATTTCCATACCCTCAATATCTAATCTATGAATAATAACTTGTTTAATTAGGAACTCTAATATATTTTCTTGAGTAATTATTTCGGCTTGGTCTAATCTATCTAGTTTCTCTGTAGCGTGTGAAACATTCTCAGGACTAAAATTATCTTTTATTTTATCTTTAATTTCGGGTAAAAGTTTAGTTACTTTTATATTAGGATTGGCTTTTCCCCTTCTATCTTTAAATTTTTGAAGATACGAAGATAATTCTCGTATCTCAGGTTCTTTTTTTTCGGATAGGATCATTTTTGAAAAATCTTTTGTTAATTTTTCAAAGGTATCACTCATT
>Ga0206131_10007225_pt1 | contig 11195 bp, 6 predicted proteins | sample Helgoland_Spring_FD_148636 | JGI IMG/M metagenome (GOLD analysis project Ga0206131, IMG submission 148636) | Pelagic subsurface seawater microbial communities from Kabeltonne, Helgoland, North Sea - Helgoland_Spring_Bloom_20160517_1 | ecosystem: Environmental > Aquatic > Marine > Epipelagic ... | reverse complement strand
CCTCAAAGCTGACTTTCGTTATCGGGTGCTACTCTTAATGTCGCCATAACTGTCAGTTGTGCCTGTGATGGAGTTAAGCCTCGCGACCTTCCCCTCCTCTAGGTCTACCATTAGGACTATACCTAGCTCAAGAGGGAACGAGGCAAGTTGCAGATACCGCGTGTTCGACGCTGGCATTTTAAAGTATGTAAATGCCAACTCACCGTTGGCGCCATATTCCCCCCAGAATTGCCCCTCGTCGTTCTCAGCCTCCTTGGAAAATGTTGTGCCGTTAGTGAGAGTGACTTTGCCAACAGTGTACCCCGTGACACTCACGGGACGCACTGGGTAGACGTTGTCTTCGCAGTTGTCGCCCTTGTTTGGGTAATCGCAGCCACCTACGACGAATTTGATCTCCTTATGACAACCGTCTACTTTGTTTGTCCAATCTCCACCGGCATCGCTTGGGTCAGTCGACAAACAGTAACCTTTGCCATTTTCTTGGCCCCAATGGGCCAATGTAGTGTTTTCCTGACCAAAAACAAAAACGTTCCCGTCGCGTGATATCAGGTACATTTCATCTAGCCAAAAGGCATCGTTGCCATCAGTCGACAAAATTACGTACATACCCTTGGCCCTCGAGGCATTTGAGATGGGATCCTCTTTGGCCTTAATTTTGTTGTTGATCTCGCATATGCGGTTTGGACTCACAGAGGAGTAGGGGTTGTCTGTGTACGGCTGTCTACTCTCGTTCCCACAACCATAACCAAGACCGGGGAGAAACCAAAAAGTGTGATCGCTGAACTGGTCACACCCCACGTTGCCGGTCCATCGGGCGACTTCTGTTCCGTCAGCCTCATATATGGTCGCTGTAATGGTGTCGGCAGTCGATTCGTCACCGGGGCCCCCGTTGCAATCCATCTGAATGTACTGCCCGTACACACAATTACTTGCCGAAGTGTCAACGTAGCATGCCGACCGGTTATCGCCGCAGAGGTCAGATGACGTCAGGTTGTTCAGGCATGATCCGACGGACTTGGCAGACGCGGGCAGCGACGCCACCAGCAACACGGCGAGGATGAGTGCTCCTATCATTCGAGAATTCGTCATTTGTTTTGCCCGGTGGGCTAGATTAATGCTCACCGTAGCAGATGCGGCGCTTTTTAGTAAAGGTCATACCTCATATACTTCGGATGATGTCGCGTATCGAGCAGGCAGGTCGTCGTGTGAGGCTAGGTGCGGTAAGTTACCTCACGATTGCCAAACAAAGCTCAAATATATGGCCCGCTACAAATGCCTGAACATTAGCCAATAACCACAAACCCTGGTAGCGTTTAACCATTACTCGTCATACCGCTACACGCTTTCATCAAACAAGCAGGCAACCAATCTAATTCGATACCCAGACTTTCGATCAAAAAGCCCTGTTATAATTCCTGTCTTCGTAAACAACGTCGACAAGTCATGTGTGTCGAGAATGCAGCCGTATGGCTAGTAGTGGGTAAATGCACCCAGTTTATTACGAGACAGCGCCAGCAAGAAATATTGTTAAGAACTGAAATAGAGGTCGTTAAATATCCCGAAACCTGTCCGGCGGTTGCATTTGTGATCGTGTCGAGATCTTCAGGCGCCGGTGACTTTACTGGCCGTAATTAGCCGTTCGTACCACAGCCGCCATCCAGTTAAAGTAGTTCGAAGTCCTAACTCAAATTTAGTGCCGAACCGAGCGGTAAATCAGTGTCACCCTGGCGCTCTAGACTCTTGCACTGTGCGCCTAGCAATCAACGTTGCATTCAAACTTCTCAAAAGTTCCCTTTGCGAAGGACCCCCGCTAAGGAATGATGTACTTAATTCCACGACGATAGTACATTAACGCCATGATAAAGGTGGGTGAGTTCTATCACGATGGCAAATAGCAGAACACAGAAAACGCTGCACAAACATAGCAGTCAGGTGCTATATCGTTGAGAACTGACACTAGATTCATGTTGAGATGTCTGCGCCGATGCGTTGACAGTTTTTGGGCCTGTATAGCGCTGGTCTTCTCAAACTTGCAGCACGACAGAGGAATCCTGTCGGGCACTTTAGCGGCTCAACAGTTACGTACTGGAACATCCAGGTTGGTTACTTGTTGTAAAAAACATTCATTACGTCGCTTAATTACGCGATGAAGCGTATTTAGGGAGCGGTCGAAAATGCCACGCAAAGCTAGTTTCTTTTATCTTTCATTGATTTTACTAACTGCTGGCTGTGCTTCTGTAGAGTCAGACCAAGCGCGCGAGGAAGACCACGCAGGAAAACGCGCAAACGCCGAAAATACCGCCAATCGAGCCCCCCCGCATACTCGACAGCCTCAAGAAGTAGCGGTCGAAGCTAACCTGCCGACTATTCAGCCTAAAGTTTCCAGTTGCGATGAAGGTTCTTTGTCACTGCGCGAACTCGAAGTGGAGGTGCTACGCGTCGCCAATAATGAACCCACACATATCTTTCAGACACTGGGCATCATGGGTTACAGCACGCTGCAGGTAGAGGGGCAGAGCCAAGGTAATAATTTCGCCAATGGCATATCGTGCGATGAACTGCCGATAGTGATGTTACCTATGCTGCCTGACGCAAGACGATTGTCGGTAGCAGATAAACCATCTGGCGGATCATATGGTAATACCGGCACTGCGAATCTCTCCGAATCAGACGGCAAGACATTTTCAGGCGAGGTAGATCACTTATTTGCTTTTTATCATCCGGAGGAGGTTGAGTCAGTTGAGACGCTGAAGCGGCTGGTTTACGAGCGTCTTGATTTGCCTGCCCAGCAGATCTACATCGAGGCAGTGATTCTGGAAATCAGTTCCGAAAGGCTCAAGGAACTAGGCGTAAGCTTCAACGATATAGGTTCGAATATACTGTCTATGGGTGCATTTAACGCTGTTGTGCCGAACGCCAATAATATCGACCCGACGTTTGGCTATATTAACGCCGAGTATCAGCAGCAACTATCTGGTAATGCAGCGTTACCTGAAGAAGGCATCTACGCGGGAATCTCTGCGCTCCTGGCAAATGGTGCTGCGGAAATACTTTCCAAGCCCAGTATTTTAGCGCTCAACAACCGAGAAGCCCGTATTGAAATCGTTGATATCATCTCTTACACCATCGAATCGCAGGTGATCCCTGATAATGGCCGCCCCATCATCTCTTCCTCGGATTACAAGGAGATCAGGCCAGGAATAACGCTGGATCTAAAACCGCGCACCTCAGTTGACAATCGATTTGTCAGCATGGAGATCGATGTCTCCGTTGAACAGATTACTGATGGTGATAGCGGAACAACGGTTGACGCACTGGGGAACATCGTCTCTGAAAAGCCAGGTACCAGCTTCAAGCGGGTTCAGACATTCGCTCGAATCCCAGACCGTACGCCTATAATAATTGGCGGCCTTGTTGGACAAGAAGAACGAACGGTGGTCAATAGCGTACCTGGCTTAGGCGCCATCCCCGTCCTAGGAAAGCTCTTTGGGGCAGAAAGAGAGATTACAGAAAAGCGAGAGGTCGTCATCGTGATCACGCCGTATATTGTCGGGTCTCATCAAAGTAACGATGCGCAATCTCGGCCCAAAGATTCTGAGGTAATGAAGGTGGAGGATACAATTGTCTTGCCGCAGTAGCGCATTCTACGGTGAGACATGCTGAACCTGGGTTCGATTTGCATTGCACTGTGGTTCACCGTATTCGTGCTCGGGTGTCTCACCAGGAAAAATCATCATGGGATTGGACGAGAAGCCTTTTTGCTGGCCGTCAATGGTCTATTGTTTTTGCAGCTCGTGGTACTCGCCTTACTAGACGTTTATTCAGAGAGCTTGCAGGGCGTTGGCCTTTTCAGCATCTGCTATGTTATCGCGCTTTGCTGGAGCGCAATTACTGGTTACTGGTTGGCAACACTCGGTACGGCGCGTGCGTCGGGTACTATAGGCAAGCGGTCGCTCGCGCTCCTTTCTATCATCCCTGTTGCTAACCTCATCCTGGCACTGGTCCCCATGAGCTCACCACGAGAATGGCGATTTAAACCTACGCTAAGATTATTGGTAGCCATGCTGGGGGCTCTCACCCTTAATGTGGCGACAGTCATTGGGTTTCTCGTTCCAGCGATGACATCAGGCTGGAGACTCTTTTCGTAAGAGTGGTGGTCTCCATTTCACGTGCTACCCAACCTTGCGCCGCCTAGCCCAATATTGATGGCTTACAGGCGGCCGGGTTGATCACTGAACAGATCTTTGTTCCTCTGCTCTTTCATAGAACGCCAACCGATCTAATTCGATACTCAGACTTTCGATCAAAAAGCCCTGTTATAATTCCTACCCTCAAAGCTGACTTTCGTTATCGGGTGCTACTCTTAATGTCGCCATAACTGTCAGTTGTGCCTGTGATGGAGTTAAGCCTCGCGACCTTCCCCTCCTCTAGGTCTACCATTAGGACTATACCTAGCTCAAGAGGGAACGAGGCAAGTTGCAGATACCGCGTGTTCGACGCTGGCATTTTAAAGTATGTAAATGCCAACTCACCGTTGGCGCCATATTCCCCCCAGAATTGCCCCTCGTCGTTCTCAGCCTCCTTGGAAAATGTTGTGCCGTTAGTGAGAGTGACTTTGCCAACAGTGTACCCCGTGACACTCACGGGACGCACTGGGTAGACGTTGTCTTCGCAGTTGTCGCCCTTGTTTGGGTAATCGCAGCCACCTACGACGAATTTGATCTCCTTATGACAACCGTCTACTTTGTTTGTCCAATCTCCACCGGCATCGCTTGGGTCAGTCGACAAACAGTAACCTTTGCCATTTTCTTGGCCCCAATGGGCCAATGTAGTGTTTTCCTGACCAAAAACAAAAACGTTCCCGTCGCGTGATATCAGGTACATTTCATCTAGCCAAAAGGCATCGTTGCCATCAGTCGACAAAATTACGTACATACCCTTGGCCCTCGAGGCATTTGAGATGGGATCCTCTTTGGCCTTAATTTTGTTGTTGATCTCGCATATGCGGTTTGGACTCACAGAGGAGTAGGGGTTGTCTGTGTACGGCTGTCTACTCTCGTTCCCACAACCATAACCAAGACCGGGGAGAAACCAAAAAGTGTGATCGCTGAACTGGTCACACCCCACGTTGCCGGTCCATCGGGCGACTTCTGTTCCGTCAGCCTCATATATGGTCGCTGTAATGGTGTCGGCAGTCGATTCGTCACCGGGGCCCCCGTTGCAATCCATCTGAATGTACTGCCCGTACACACAATTACTTGCCGAAGTGTCAACGTAGCATGCCGACCGGTTATCGCCGCAGAGGTCAGATGACGTCAGGTTGTTCAGGCATGATCCGACGGACTTGGCAGACGCGGGCAGCGACGCCACCAGCAACACGGCGAGGATGAGTGCTCCTATCATTCGAGAATTCGTCATTTGTTTTGCCCGGTGGGCTAGATTAATGCTCACCGTAGCAGATGCGGCGCTTTTTAGTAAAGGTCATACCTCATATACTTCGGATGATGTCGCGTATCGAGCAGGCAGGTCGTCGTGTGAGGCTAGGTGCGGTAAGTTACCTCACGATTGCCAAACAAAGCTCAAATATATGGCCCGCTACAAATGCCTGAACATTAGCCAATAACCACAAACCCTGGTAGCGTTTAACCATTACTCGTCATACCGCTACACGCTTTCATCAAACAAGCAGGCAACCAATCTAATTCGATACCCAGACTTTCGATCAAAAAGCCCTGTTATAATTCCTGTCTTCGTAAACAACGTCGACAAGTCATGTGTGTCGAGAATGCAGCCGTATGGCTAGTAGTGGGTAAATGCACCCAGTTTATTACGAGACAGCGCCAGCAAGAAATATTGTTAAGAACTGAAATAGAGGTCGTTAAATATCCCGAAACCTGTCCGGCGGTTGCATTTGTGATCGTGTCGAGATCTTCAGGCGCCGGTGACTTTACTGGCCGTAATTAGCCGTTCGTACCACAGCCGCCATCCAGTTAAAGTAGTTCGAAGTCCTAACTCAAATTTAGTGCCGAACCGAGCGGTAAATCAGTGTCACCCTGGCGCTCTAGACTCTTGCACTGTGCGCCTAGCAATCAACGTTGCATTCAAACTTCTCAAAAGTTCCCTTTGCGAAGGACCCCCGCTAAGGAATGATGTACTTAATTCCACGACGATAGTACATTAACGCCATGATAAAGGTGGGTGAGTTCTATCACGATGGCAAATAGCAGAACACAGAAAACGCTGCACAAACATAGCAGTCAGGTGCTATATCGTTGAGAACTGACACTAGATTCATGTTGAGATGTCTGCGCCGATGCGTTGACAGTTTTTGGGCCTGTATAGCGCTGGTCTTCTCAAACTTGCAGCACGACAGAGGAATCCTGTCGGGCACTTTAGCGGCTCAACAGTTACGTACTGGAACATCCAGGTTGGTTACTTGTTGTAAAAAACATTCATTACGTCGCTTAATTACGCGATGAAGCGTATTTAGGGAGCGGTCGAAAATGCCACGCAAAGCTAGTTTCTTTTATCTTTCATTGATTTTACTAACTGCTGGCTGTGCTTCTGTAGAGTCAGACCAAGCGCGCGAGGAAGACCACGCAGGAAAACGCGCAAACGCCGAAAATACCGCCAATCGAGCCCCCCCGCATACTCGACAGCCTCAAGAAGTAGCGGTCGAAGCTAACCTGCCGACTATTCAGCCTAAAGTTTCCAGTTGCGATGAAGGTTCTTTGTCACTGCGCGAACTCGAAGTGGAGGTGCTACGCGTCGCCAATAATGAACCCACACATATCTTTCAGACACTGGGCATCATGGGTTACAGCACGCTGCAGGTAGAGGGGCAGAGCCAAGGTAATAATTTCGCCAATGGCATATCGTGCGATGAACTGCCGATAGTGATGTTACCTATGCTGCCTGACGCAAGACGATTGTCGGTAGCAGATAAACCATCTGGCGGATCATATGGTAATACCGGCACTGCGAATCTCTCCGAATCAGACGGCAAGACATTTTCAGGCGAGGTAGATCACTTATTTGCTTTTTATCATCCGGAGGAGGTTGAGTCAGTTGAGACGCTGAAGCGGCTGGTTTACGAGCGTCTTGATTTGCCTGCCCAGCAGATCTACATCGAGGCAGTGATTCTGGAAATCAGTTCCGAAAGGCTCAAGGAACTAGGCGTAAGCTTCAACGATATAGGTTCGAATATACTGTCTATGGGTGCATTTAACGCTGTTGTGCCGAACGCCAATAATATCGACCCGACGTTTGGCTATATTAACGCCGAGTATCAGCAGCAACTATCTGGTAATGCAGCGTTACCTGAAGAAGGCATCTACGCGGGAATCTCTGCGCTCCTGGCAAATGGTGCTGCGGAAATACTTTCCAAGCCCAGTATTTTAGCGCTCAACAACCGAGAAGCCCGTATTGAAATCGTTGATATCATCTCTTACACCATCGAATCGCAGGTGATCCCTGATAATGGCCGCCCCATCATCTCTTCCTCGGATTACAAGGAGATCAGGCCAGGAATAACGCTGGATCTAAAACCGCGCACCTCAGTTGACAATCGATTTGTCAGCATGGAGATCGATGTCTCCGTTGAACAGATTACTGATGGTGATAGCGGAACAACGGTTGACGCACTGGGGAACATCGTCTCTGAAAAGCCAGGTACCAGCTTCAAGCGGGTTCAGACATTCGCTCGAATCCCAGACCGTACGCCTATAATAATTGGCGGCCTTGTTGGACAAGAAGAACGAACGGTGGTCAATAGCGTACCTGGCTTAGGCGCCATCCCCGTCCTAGGAAAGCTCTTTGGGGCAGAAAGAGAGATTACAGAAAAGCGAGAGGTCGTCATCGTGATCACGCCGTATATTGTCGGGTCTCATCAAAGTAACGATGCGCAATCTCGGCCCAAAGATTCTGAGGTAATGAAGGTGGAGGATACAATTGTCTTGCCGCAGTAGCGCATTCTACGGTGAGACATGCTGAACCTGGGTTCGATTTGCATTGCACTGTGGTTCACCGTATTCGTGCTCGGGTGTCTCACCAGGAAAAATCATCATGGGATTGGACGAGAAGCCTTTTTGCTGGCCGTCAATGGTCTATTGTTTTTGCAGCTCGTGGTACTCGCCTTACTAGACGTTTATTCAGAGAGCTTGCAGGGCGTTGGCCTTTTCAGCATCTGCTATGTTATCGCGCTTTGCTGGAGCGCAATTACTGGTTACTGGTTGGCAACACTCGGTACGGCGCGTGCGTCGGGTACTATAGGCAAGCGGTCGCTCGCGCTCCTTTCTATCATCCCTGTTGCTAACCTCATCCTGGCACTGGTCCCCATGAGCTCACCACGAGAATGGCGATTTAAACCTACGCTAAGATTATTGGTAGCCATGCTGGGGGCTCTCACCCTTAATGTGGCGACAGTCATTGGGTTTCTCGTTCCAGCGATGACATCAGGCTGGAGACTCTTTTCGTAAGAGTGTTGGTCTCCATTTCACGTGCTACCCGACCTTGCGCCGCCTAGCCCAATATTGTCTTTCATTGAGCGTTCTTGAATTCCTCATGAGCTTTATTTGTCGCGGCGTAATGCCTCATTTCGACATCTCAAGTGCTTTGTTGCCATCGGATGGCTGGATCGTTCCACGTTTTGCAGCGTGCCCCTGCTGAGTACTCTCCCTTGCTATACCACGTAAAGTACTTTTGGCTCTCTTCTGCGTCCTTCGCATAGGCAACGAACTACAGTGGTATCACTTCCACCTTTCCAGTATGCCTAGCAGCCCTCTGCAACCCCCTAGCGCTGTAGTGCTCCCCCCACGGTCCTTGTGTAATGTTTTGTAGAAGTTGCAAACGCCTCGTCCCCATAGCAGGTGGGCTCACCATCTATTGTGTCGGCGGTGGTTTTGTGAATGCAGCCACCCACGACGAATTTGATGGCCTGATGGCAACCGTCGACTTTGTTTTTCCATGATCGAGTCGCATCGCTTGGGTCAGTCGACAAACAGAACCCTTTGCCGTTTTCAGCACCCCAATGGGCAATTACAGGGTCTTTACCATGCTCTGTCAGGCCTAGGTACATTTCATCTATCCAAAACGCGTCTTTGCCATCTGTCGACAAAACTACGTACATGCCCGGCGCTCTAGGATCGGACCTGGTCTCAAGGATCCAGGAGGCATCATATGCGGGACCCCCCATGCCCACGCGTGCAGCTTGAGGTACCCAGGGGAGAAAGTGAAAGGTGTGATCCGTGATACTGTCGCAACCAACGGTGAATGTTCCCCCGACGTTTAGCCTAGTACCGTCGGCGTCGAAGAACTGTGCGGTTATTTTGTCAATAGTCGACTCGTTGTCCATGCCTTTACCGTTACAGTCCAGCTGTATGTAATTCCCCGCGTCACAAGACAACGTTCCCGTTTGGCCTTCCCAGAGCGAATTAAATGTCATTCCGAGGTGCTCGGTATGCTGCGAGTCTGGTTCTACTAAGCACTCGCCGACGCTCTTGGCGGAAGCCGGCGGTGTGCTAAGGGTGGCAGCCGTCAGTACGATTAGCGTAGCGAAAGCGTGTGGCAGCTTAGTTTGCAAGAGTTGTGCCTCCTGGCAGTAGCGGCGACCGCAGTCCCCATTCGAAGATGCTAAAGATAACTTGGTCTGGATTGCCAAACAAGGCTCAACTATATGGCCCGCTACAAATGCCTGAACATCTGCTGACCTCTTGAGGATAGGAATTATAACAGGGCTTTTTGATCGAAAGTTTGAGTATCGAATTAGATCGGTAGCCTGCTTGTTTTATGGAAGATTGTAGCCGTATGACGAGTAGTGGTTAAACGTCACCAGGGTTTGTGATGATTGGCTGACCTGGTGATGAGCGATTAGCCAATGTGCTTTTCTGTTGGCTTAAGGAGCAATGCGCTGCTGTGTTTTAACCATTAGATAGCGGCAAAGAGATCGTTTTGCGGCCCTTGCCCCCGCCTTTGCCGGCGCACAGCGGGTAATTAATTTCTACTTAGAAATCGATATCCAAAATAACCTCAGTAGCTTGTCGCATACCCTCAGTATCAATATAGACCACATCAAACCTGTTTATTCCTTTCTTAAACTGTTTTGCTAGAGGTTTGATTTTTACTCTAGCTCGAAAACTTTTCTCATCTTCGTCGCTCTCTTCAATTGATAGGAAGTCAATTTTCACTTTCTTAGCCTCGCCACCATTTATCGAATCTATATAGAAATCTTTAGGCGCATCAATCGGTGCGGTGATCAAGAAGTCAAAGTACTTAGGCGTGTCCGTCTTATCTAGCTCGTTGTAAAGAACTACCACTTCAAACCCACTAAGCAATCCTGATAGGTTCACAGTGCGCCTGGGTTTTCTACCTACAATTTCAACGGCTCCACTTGTGTATGTGCTTATCATCGTTCCTGCTGGTAGTTCTGCGGCTGTTCCCGGGAGGAATAAAACAGGCCATGCTATTAGGATTCCAACGCCTAGCGCCCACCCCATTCGAGATTTACCTTCCTTGTTATATCCTCCTGTCAAATAGACTGTCTGTTTGTCAACCGTCTGGGTTTCTACGGCAGTCAGAGCAAGTTTCCCTTTTACACCAGCAACGTTTCGTTTTTTCATGGAAGAGACATTTACAATTGCTGGGGTTCCGGCTTTGATTACCGTCTGGCCCTGAATTCTTACGTCTCTAGCTACTCGACTATTTATTATCATTCCGACATTAACCGCATCGCCTTTTGCAACGATGCTGGTGTTAGTAACCAGATAGACTTGAGTTCCCGCTGGGATTTCAATCGAAGCAATGGCTGGAATAGATAAAAATAAACCCGCAAATATTAAACACAAAATACGCATGATTAGCCCTCAAAAACCAATATAAAGGAGATGCCACAACGACCGTAGCTTGGAAGGTATCACAAACCCGATGCTAGCGTGATAGTCATCAGCCCACTTTTCCTATGCTTTGCCAGTCATAATGGGAGGTTTCTGAGAATATCACCTCAAAAGGCACACATGAAAAGGTCACAATTCAACTCGAGTCAGATTTCCGTCGCTGGGGCGTCACTATCCATCCGATCAAATTGGGCCACCTGAGCGAGATTTAGTGGTCGAAAAGACCTGTCTGCCATGGACTGCTATCAGGTTCGACCAGGCAGGTAGATAGTCTCAGGCCGAGCTGTTTGAGGATTTAGATAAAGG
>Ga0206131_10007220_pt1 | contig 11200 bp, 8 predicted proteins | sample Helgoland_Spring_FD_148636 | JGI IMG/M metagenome (GOLD analysis project Ga0206131, IMG submission 148636) | Pelagic subsurface seawater microbial communities from Kabeltonne, Helgoland, North Sea - Helgoland_Spring_Bloom_20160517_1 | ecosystem: Environmental > Aquatic > Marine > Epipelagic ... | reverse complement strand
AAGTAAAGTTAAAATTTAAAATCAATACCAAATGAGTGGAAACGGAACAAGCTTTTTTGAAAGCAAAACATGGAAAAATATTATGAAATATGTTTACGGTCTCGGTGCGGCGGTCGTAATTATGGGAGCCTTGTTTAAGATTATGCACTGGCCTGGAGCGTCTGAGATGCTAATTGTTGGGTTGAGTACAGAGGCACTTATATTTATCATGTCGGTTATGGAACCTGTTCATTTGGATGCAGATTGGTCACGTGTTTTTCCAGAGTTAGCAAATACAGAAGGAGAAGGGACTGAAGAATTAGAACAAGTTGGTTTATACGATTTAATCAAATCAGGAAATGATGAGCCAGGAAGTCAAGCTGACAAGCTTGCAGAGAAATTATCTGATGCAGGTATTGATAATCAATTAATAGGGAAGTTAAAAGACGGAATGTCGAATCTTGCAGAAAATGCATCTTCATTAGGTTCAATGTCCTCAGCGACAGGTGCTACAGGTGAATATGTGAGTAGTCTTCAAAATGCTTCTTCAAAATTAAATGAGTTATCAGAAGAATATGCGGCTTCAGCTGCTTCAATTGCTGCCATTGCTGGAGAAGGAAATAATTTTGGTCCAGAAATGGAAAAATTAAGCTCGAATATCTCGGCTTTAAATAACACTTATGAGCTTCAACTTAAAAGTTCTAATGAATATATATCGAGTATGTCAAATATGACAGAGCTCCAAGAAAGCATTAAATCAGTAATGAGTGACTTGGCAGCATCTGCGGGTGATACCCAGGCCTACAGAGAGAATATGGCAACATTATCTCAAAACCTTTCCGACTTGAACAACGTATATGGTAACATGTTAAAAGCAATGCGTTCTTAATAAAGACAATTGTAAATAATTAATTTAACAAAGAAGAGACATGGCAGGAGGTAAGGAAACACCAAGACAGAAAATGATCGGGATGATGTACCTGGTACTGACAGCATTATTAGCGTTGAATGTATCAAAATCAATTCTTGATGCCTTTGTGAATATTGAAGAAAATATTCAGGTAGGTAATATTACGGAATATGAGCGTGGTAATAAGGAGAAACGCGACATGGCCGGGAAGAAAGTTGATGAAGAAACAATGGAGGAGAACCCTCAGGCGGTTGCTCTATATACTGTGATGGAATCAATAGACAGTTTAACAGCAGAAAAGATAATGCTTATAGACAAAGTTAAGTTAAGAATTCTTCAGGATATAAAGGAAGACTTAACTCCAAGTGCAGAGAAAAAAATCCTTACCCCTATGAAAGGAGTAAAAGTTAATGCTACAGATGCAAAAAAGCCCGGGATAACTGATTGGCCAGGAAAAAATGATACAGACAATCCTATAAAACATTGGGTAAAACCAATTCGCATGAAACTCACGAATGTTCAAAAGAAAGACGCATACGATGAGCAAATGTTAATTATGGGAATCAATGAATCAATTGAAAAACCGAATACTAAGGCAGAAGGTTTTGCAGTCTGGCCAGCGTTGAATGATTTTAGAGGGAAATTAATTGAATTTATGTGTATTGCTTCTACTAAATATGATAACGAAGGGAATGTTTACTCATTTAAAGACCCCAAAATTAATAAATATAAAGATTTGACTGATTTGGATAAGTTACTCGACAAAGCCATGGAAAGTATGACCTTACTGGGTTCTGAGGAAGATAAATTAAAAGAGATCTACAAAAAATTAACGAAAAAAGAGTTAAATCCTGACCCAAATGGGGAAACAGGTCCGTTGCATTGGATTGGAATGACATTTGATCATGCCCCCTCAGTCGCTGCTATCGCCTCTCTATCCGGTATTCAAAGTCAAATTCTTGCCGCAAGAGCAGATGCTTTGGCGCATTTGAATGCTAAAATATCGGGAGGTAAATTCTCATTTAATTCGGTTACACCTCTTGTTCTGAATAAAGGTACCGTTCTTGGTGGAGCAACGGATACAGTTCGAGTTATGATGGCAGCTTTTGATGATCAAAATCAACCGGATGTTACTTTAGAAGGACTAGGTGAAGTAGTTGAGGTCAAAAATGGTATGGCGTATGTAGTTTATAGAGCGCCTAGTTCAGGAAGTGCAACCATTAAGGGGGAGATTGAAATTGAAGGAAAGGAAGGTAAAACCAAAGTTGACTTCAGTCAAGAAATTCCGGTTGTAACACCTTCATCATCCATAGCCTCTCCTGAATTGCAAGTTTTGTATGCAGGTTACAACAATGTAATAGTACCGAATATGGCTGGAGGAAGAGTTACTGGTTTGAATGTTTCTGGTGCAGGAGCAACGAAGTCTGGTCCTAAAGCTGATGGGTCGTATATTGTTAAAGTACCCAGAGCAACCAATTCTATCGTGACTATTACTTTCACAGGAGAATCAAATTCAGGTTCTAGAGAGACATCTCAACCTTATAAGTATAAAGTTCTGGCTAAACCCGTTCCTCGTGTTTTAACTACTGAAGGACCCAAAACAGGTATAAGTCTTCAAGTTGGTCTTGATAGATCGAACCCTTTAAGGAGCAAGCTTACTTATAAATGTGTTGGCGGTACTGTTACATATGGTTCAACTAAAAAAACATTTTCTGGTAGTTTTATTCCTAAGGATGTTTTACGGAGTGCCCCTAAAGGGCGAAACATTACAGTTGAGGCCAAAGCCCAATTGACTGGTGGAGGTACAGTTAGGTGTCCAGCCGCCTCGATAAAAATTAAATAGAATAGTTATGAAAAATTTCTTTTTTTTACTTTCGTTATGCTTGAGTTTAGGCCTTTACGGTCAAAATAGATCTTCTGATATGCCTGGGCCAACGAATATGGGCCCTAATAACATCATTGATGGTGTTGTTTTGGCAGATGAGGTACCTGTAAGATCAGCAATACCTTACGAACATGTAAGACTGGCAGATTATGTTTGGTCAAAGAGGGTATTCTCTAGAATTGATTCCCGTGAGAAAATAAATCATGAGTTATTTTATCCTTATGATGCATTTGATCCTGAGTTTATACTAAAAGCAGATTATGACTTGACGGTTAATGATTCACATTGGGTAAGGCACCATGAGCGATATTCTCTTTGGACTATTATTTTAAAACATATTTTTAAAGGAGATTTAAGAATTTTTTATCCTTATGATCCAATAACAAATAAGCTAGATAATCCAACCCGTGATGGTTATCAATTTAAATACCCAGTTGCGGCGGCGGCGGCAATTAACAATTCGAGTGATGGAGATGCATTTTTTAGCGATAAAGTCTTTCAAAGTACTGTCCTCAAACGTATTTCCAATTTTAAACAAGGTCAAACTTTTACATTAATTAATGAGTTCGCTGAAGAGTTTACATTAATCAAAACGAATCAGACATTTCAAGATGTTTTTGGGAATCCTACCACGCTAGAACTTATCGATGGTGCAGGTGATAAGATTAACCTTCAGGACTTTATTGATTATGGAGAAGAGACTGAGGGGAAATTAAGAGAGCAGATGGATGCATTTGAAAAAGCTTGGGACTATACTGATATTGGTAAAGAGCTTCAAACCGCACCTACGATTGCTATTTTAAATTCTCAGGCTATTGTTGCTTACAACATAAAAGAAGATTGGTTCTTTGACAAGGAGCGATCTGTTTTAGATAAGAGAATAATTGGTATTGCTCCTGTAGCCGAATACGCAGTTACCTTGGATACCAAAAATAACCCTTCTACTAAGGCTGATGAAAGTAATATTATTTATATTGATCCAGAGACTGGTGGAAAGTTTAATAATCAAATTGAATACAAGGGAGCCAAGTTTCAATCAGAAATGTTTTGGTTGTATTTTCCTGATTTAAGAAGAGTAATAGTAAACTATTACACATACAATGAAAAATCTGATGCCAATTGGATGTCGTTTGATGATTTGTTTTGGAAGAGAAAATTCAATTCGCTAATATACAGAACGTCAGACAAATTTGATCGTGAGATCGAAGATTATCGATTTGGTGTTGACGCACTTAGAGAAGCAGAAAAAATTAAAGGTGAAATACGCAAGTGGGAACACGATGTGTGGAACTATTAAAAGAAATATATTATAATGAAACCCCTAAGAATTCTTAGGGGTTTTTTATTTTTGCTTTATGAAGTGGATCGGAAGTCGTATCAGTTTTGAAGATACACCCAAAAGTACAACCGTAATTATTATACCAGAAAATAATGTGTTCATCAATATCTTAATGGGATCTTGGCTTGGAATGTGGTTTTGTGTTGGCTTTTATGTGGTTTGGTCTTTATTTGCACTAAAGCTAACTGAACAGGAAAGTGTTTTTCTTTATGTCTTTATGGTTTTCTGGTTGTATTATGCTTTTCGAATTTCTAAATCATATTTCTGGCGCCTTTTCGGAAAAGAATTGATCAAGGTCAATGAAGATGCTTTTTATATCAAAAAATCTTTTTTGAAGTATGGAAAATCAGTACCACATTATTTTGGGAATATAAAAGACTTTAAGTTTGAAATACCTGAAGTACGGTCAATGCAGTCAGCATGGGAGTCATCTCCATGGATCAGCGGTGGTGAACGTTTGAGTTTTGAGTATTTTGGAAAAGTTAAACAATTTGGTAGAAAACTTAATAAAAAGGAGGCACAGCTTCTTTTCAACCTTCTTAATAGCAAGATTAAACAATTTAGAAAAAAATAGATTATGTACGGAAAAATTAAAAACCACCTCGAAAATGAACTTTCTCAAATTGAGGAAAATGGTTTGCTAAAGAGAGAACGTATAATTACATCACCACAGGGCGCTCAAGTTTCTGTCAGTAATGGGGGGGATGTGGTTATTATGTGCGCAAACAATTATTTAGGCTTGTCGTCACATCCAGAAGTGATACAGGCATCGAAAGATGCATTAGATTCTCATGGTTATGGTATGTCATCTGTTCGATTTATATGTGGTACTCAAGATATTCATAAAGAGCTTGAGAATAAAATTGCTAATTTCTATGGAACTGAAGACACGATTCTCTATGCAGCTGCATTTGATGCCAATGGTGGGCTTTTTGAGCCTCTATTTACTGCTGAAGACGCGATTATATCAGATGAATTGAATCATGCCTCTATTATCGACGGGGTACGCCTGTGCAAAGCTCAAAGATATCGATACAAGCATTCAGACATGTCTGACCTCGAAGAACAATTAAAAAAATCGCAAGACCAACGATTCCGGATCATTGTTACTGATGGCGTGTTTTCGATGGATGGGGATATTGCAAAAATGGATGAGATTTGCGATTTAGCAGACAAATATGATGCTTTGGTGATGACAGATGAGTGTCACTCAGCAGGTTTTATAGGAAAAACAGGACGAGGAGTCCCTGAGCACTGTGGAGTTTTAGATCGCGTCGATATAATAACAGGAACGTTGGGAAAGGCTCTAGGAGGAGCTATGGGCGGATATACTACAGGAAAGAAAGAAGTTATTGAAATGCTTAGACAGAAATCAAGACCTTATCTTTTTTCCAATTCTTTAGCCCCATCAATTGTTGGAGCATCACTTAAAGTTTTTGATTTACTCAGTTCTTCAACACAATTAAGAGATGAATTGGAAGACAATACTCGTTATTTTAAAGACAAAATTATTGCAGCTGGATTTGATATTAAAAAAGGTGACTCTCCCATAGTACCGATTATGTTATACGATGCGGCTTTATCTCAAGAATTTGCCGATCGATTATTAAAAGAGGGTATATATGCCATAGGATTCTTTTATCCAGTTGTTGCCAAAGGAGCAGCACGTATTCGTACTCAAATTTCAGCCGCTCACTCTAAACAAGAGCTTGATAAGGCCATTAGTGCATTTGTCAAAATAGGAAAAGAGCTTGATGTAATTTAGTAAAATGATTATATTTGGGTGACTAATTTTTATTGTGAAATTTTCTATCCAAAAATATCTCTCGGTTCTATACCTCTTTCTATTTGTATTTCAAATAGTTGCTATGTATTCATCTACAGTGAAGAATTTTTCGATTCATTCAGTTAATTATCTATACGGTGAAAATAACAACACTGAAAATCCATCAGATGATGAAGACTTGGTTGACTTTGAAAGTGATGATGAGAATGAAGACAACGAGGAGAATGAGGAGCAAGAGATAGACGGCGAAAGTGATTATATTGAAGATTTAGGTTATTTGGCTCTTTCAAAAAAATTAAAGCGAAATTATTATTCCTACTTTTTGTCAAAAAGTAGTTCAAAGAAAAAAGAACATTTTACCCCTCCAGAAGTTATAGTTTAAAAAAACAGCAATTCTTTTTTTAAACTTTTAAACTTTAATATGAAATCAAATATTTTTAAAAATTGGCAGTCTGATTTACCTGCAGGACTTGTCGTATTTTTGGTTGCCTTACCACTTTGCTTGGGAATAGGTCTTGCCTCGACCAGTGTAGATGGAATCGAGGGCTTACCTAATATCTTTTCGGGTATTATCTCAGGAATAATCGGGGGTCTACTCGTAGGAGTCTTGAGTGGTTCTAGACTTGGGGTTTCTGGCCCTGCAGCAGGATTAATAACCATTATTCTTGCGGCATTTGTAACGCTAGGAAGCTATCAAGCATTTTTGGTTGCTGTTGTGATTTCTGGTGTTTTACAGATTGTTGCTGGATATGCCAAAGCTGGGATTGCTGCGAATTATGTTCCAACAGCGGTCATACGAGGAATGCTTGCCGCAATTGGGATTACTTTAATACTTAAGCAGCTTCCTCACCTCGTGGCTTATGATGCCGATTTTTTTGGTGATGATGCTTTTTTACAAAGCGATGGTCATAATACATTTACGGAGATTTTTTACTCTTTTCGGGCTTTTCAACCAGGCGCGGTGATCATTGGAGCAGCTTCATTATTCATCCTTATTGCTTATGAAAAATTTAAACTTAATAATACTAAATTATTCAAATTTATCCCTGGGGCTTTATTGGTGGTTTTATTTGGTTCGCTAATCAATATCCTTTTCCAACAATATTTTCCAACCCTTTTCTTAAGTGTAGAACACATGGTGAATTTGCCAGTGGCCAATTCGTTTAATGAATTTACTTCGTTTTTTACGTTTCCTGATTTCAGCTATTTATCAAATCCCAATGTCTATATCATTGGATTTACAATTGCTTTGGTAGGAAGTCTTGAGACGATGCTATCAGTAGAGGCAACTGACAAGCTGGATCCAAAGAAAAAAAGAACTCCGACCAACAGAGAACTAAAAGCTCAGGGAGTCGGAAATATTTTTAGTGGAATGATTGGAGGTTTACCAATAACTCAAGTAATAGTGAGAAGTTCTGCAAATATTTCCTCAAAGGCAGAGTCAAAATTATCTGCAATTTTTCATGGTCTATTATTGTTTTTATCTGTTGTCTTTATTCCCGGAATTTTAAATTACATTCCCCTGGCAGCTTTGGCAGCTATATTATTATCTATTGGATATAAACTCGCAAGAATTGAGCTTTTTAAAACCATGTACACCCTAGGCTATGATCAGTTTATTCCTTTTGTTGCAACAATCTTAGGGGTCTTGTTTACAGATTTATTAAGAGGGATTTTAATAGGTCTTTTTGTAGCGATTCTATTTTTACTAAAGAAGTATCTCAAGATTCATTTTAGTATGGAACAAAAGAAGGGGGTCACCAAACTGACCTTAAGTGAAAACGTTTCTTTTTTAAATAAAGCAGGAATGTTGGAAACACTCAGGGATTTACCAAATAATAGCAAGTTAATTATTGATGGGTCTTCAAATAAATACATCGACCAAGATGTCAAAGAAGTGATTCAAGAATTCAAAAATTTTAGAGCACCAGATAGAAATATTGAAGTGGAATTAATCAATCTCAATATTTCTTAAAATGAGGTGTAAGTATTAGCAATATATATGAAAAAGTAAAATTATGTCAACAATAACAAAAGAAATGCAGGAAGGCATCTCACCAGATCAAGCAATAGAGATGTTGAAAGAAGGAAACCAAAGGTTTTTGAATAAAAATGAGATCTCTAGGGATTTACATGCACAAGTAAAGGCAACAAGTGGTGGTCAAAACCCTTATGCCGCAGTCCTAAGCTGTATTGATTCACGAGTACCTGTCGAATTGGCATTCGATCAAGGAATTGGTGATATCTTTAGTGCAAGAGTCGCGGGAAATATTATCAATGAGGACATTCTCGGGTCCATTGAGTATGCATGTGGAGTTGCAGGTTCAAAGGCTATTTTGGTTCTTGGGCATACCAAATGCGGTGCCGTTACTGCTGCATGTCAAGGTGTTGAACTTGGAAATATTACAGCTTTGTTGAGTAAAGTAAAACCTGCAATAAAAGAAGTTGAAGAACGCACTGGTGAAGTTGAAGTTGAAGAAGTGACGAAATCAAACGTTCAGCAATCTATTGTTGAAATTCGAGAAAAAAGCACCCTACTATCTGATCTCGAAAAAGAAGGAAAGATTAAAATAGTTGGTGCCGTTTATCATGTAGAAAACGGGATGGTTTCTTTCTTGTAAATTAAAATTTTATGTTTTTAAAGGAGCTTATCAAATAAGCTCCTTTTTTATTGATCTAAACCCAATCCTTTGGATTCTATTGAGTCTTCCTCAATTCGTGAAACTGAATCAATATTTATTATATTTATCAAGTCTGTAAAGAAATATGACATATGATGACCTTTTTAAAACATACACTTTGCTTCCTGCTTTTTTGTTTTTCATTAAATCTTACAGCTCAAGTTACCCTTTCGGGTAAGATTATTGATGATTATACTGGTGAACCAATGGATGGAGTGAAAGTCAAGGTTAAGGGTTTGAATGCTGGTGCTTTTACTGATGATAAAGGTTCTTTTACCATTTCAATTCAAGCGGAGCTCCCTGTTACATTGATTAGTTCTTATTTGGGATATGCTGATGCTGAGACAACGATTACTAGAACATCTGACCCCATACTGATTCGTTTATTAACGGATAAAACTTTAAACCTAGAAGAGGTTAACGTAAGAAGTTTTGCCAGTGATAAAGAAAAAGAATCGGCATTGTCTATCGAAACGATGTCTTTGAGCGATATACAGCAAACTCCGTCTACAGACTTTTATGAGGGATTAAGCCATATGAAAGGTGTAGATTTAACATCAGCAAGCCTTGGCTTTAAGGTGATAAATACAAGAGGTTTTAACAGTACTTCTCCAGTAAGAACGCTTCAAATTATTGATGGTGTTGATAATGCTTCTCCTGGTCTTAATTTTGCTTTAGGAAATTTCTTAGGTGCCTCAGAATTAGATTTGATGAAAGTTGAAGTGATCTCAGGTGCAAGTTCTGCTTTTTATGGGCCAAATGCCTTTAATGGAGTGATTAGTATGTATACCAAAAGCCCATTTAAATTTCAAGGGTTTAGCGCGAGTGTAAAAGGTGGAGAGCGAATGCTTAATGAGTATTCCTTTCGATACGCGAAGGCTTTTCAGAATAAAGCTGGAGAGGACAAATTCGCCTTCAAGATTAATTTTTCCTATTTATCCGCCAATGACTGGGAAGCCAATAATTCAAATCCTGTTGAGGGTCTGGATACAGACCGGAACAATCCTGGCGGATATGATGCAGTGAACAAATACGGAGATGAAAATTTATCACCAAACATCAATAATGCTTTAGATATACAGGCAAGGTGGCAAACACCTGGTTTGGGCCGTTGGCACAGAACAGGGTATTGGGAGAGAGATATTGTAGATTACGATACAAAAAACTTAAAAGCATCTGCGGCACTTCACTATCTGATTAACCCTGATTTGGAGGTGGTCTTGGCGTCCAATTTCGGAACAGGAACAACGGTTTATCAAGGTGACAATAGGTTCAGTTTAAAAGATATTTTGTTTTTTCAAAACAGATTAGAACTAAGAAAGAAGAATGACTTTTTCATAAGGGCTTATGCGACTAATGAGGACGCTGGAAATTCTTATGATGCGGTATTAACGGCATTTCTTCTGCAAGATGCTGCCGGAGAGGATTGGGATTGGAGTGAAAGATATCGCCAATATTGGTCTTCAAATGTTGTTGATCGTGTAAGAGCTTTAGATGAAAATATTGTTTGGGAACCGCAAATAGGAGTTCCATTTGATATTAATGCCATTGACGAGGTTGTTTCTGCCAATCCTGATTCAATGTATGTATGGCATCAAGAAGCAGCAAATTATGCAAATAGTGAATATGAAAACTGGAGCATGTCAGATTTTTATGAGCCAGGAACGGCTCGATTTGATTCTCTTTTAAATGACATTACAAGTAAAACCTCTTTTATAGAGGGAGGATCAAGGATTCAAGATCAATCAGCCTTGTATCACTTGCATGGAGAAAAAATATTTGATACCGATTTTGCAAAGATTACCATTGGGGGTAATGGACGAATTTATAATCCCAGATCTCAAGGCTCATTATTTAGTGATACAAATGGGGTAACTATTGTAAATAAAGAATTTGGAGTTTATGGCGGTATTGAAAAAAAGTTTGAAGATGAAAAATGGATAGCAAAAGCAACGATTCGTCTTGACAAAAACGAAAATTTTAATTTCTTGCCTTCCCCTGCAGTTTCATTAATTTGGCAACCCAACAAAAAACACACTTTACGGGGTACTTTTTCAGCAGCAATCAGAAATCCTACCTTACTTAATCAATACATGTATTACAATGTCGGTAGAGCCAAACTTGTTGGAAATATAAGTGGATATGATTCATTGGTGACCATCGAATCATTAAGGGATTTCTATTATTCTGAAAATGCAGACACCCTCGAGTATTTTAGTTTGAGCCCGATTGAACCTGAAAAAGTTAAGTGTATAGAGTTTGGTTATCGGGGGGTTCTTTTCGATAACATGTATTTAGACATGAATTATTATTTCAATTTCTATACGAATTTTATTGGATTTGTAAATGGTGCAGATATATTTGTTCAGCCCCTGGGAGGTGCCTATATAAAAGATGTATACAGGATTGCAACAAATTCTAGAGAGAGGATTACCACACAAGGACTTTCCGTTGGTCTCAATTATTATTTAGGAGACAATTACTCAATAAATGGCAATTATTCTTGGAATGTATTAAATAAACAATCCGATGATCCAATCATTCCTTCTTTCAATACGCCTGCGAATAAATTTAATATTGGATTTAAAGGACGCGATCTCGCCATCAAAAAGTTTAAAGG
>Ga0206131_10007217_pt1 | contig 11205 bp, 3 predicted proteins | sample Helgoland_Spring_FD_148636 | JGI IMG/M metagenome (GOLD analysis project Ga0206131, IMG submission 148636) | Pelagic subsurface seawater microbial communities from Kabeltonne, Helgoland, North Sea - Helgoland_Spring_Bloom_20160517_1 | ecosystem: Environmental > Aquatic > Marine > Epipelagic ... | reverse complement strand
ATGGTATTGTAAAAATGGACAGGCTTGTAAACAGTAATTATTTAAATACTCCACTTAAATTGGAAATCATATCTGATGTATACAATAATTTACCAGTTGGTTTGTATTCAGACGTTGACCGATGTTTCGTTTTTTGGGAAGATTGTTCTTCATTAAACGATAAATTATTATTCCTGGTAGTATGTAAGATGTCTTGATTAATATGAAGTGGTCGCATATCCGATTCTCTTGCTGGACGAGGAGGTTCCAAGCGTGCTGAATCGTCAAATGAGTACTTTGCTTGAGGGTGAATAATTTCACCTTGTTCCGATACATCAACGCCTTGTTTTTTAAGACCAGACCGAGCATATTTAGGTACATAATGAACCCACGAAATACATAGTAAATTAGGACTTATGTAACGGACTTTACAACCATCTTTCGTTAATGAGTCAATTAAAAACGCAATACACTCTCCAATGTCGTAATTATGACGCCCGAAAACAAAATTGGGAACGGTATACCAGCATAAATTATTAAAGTCCCTGCTTTTTGATGTATTTTTAATTTTTGTATGAACTCGTTTTAAAACCATATTATACGTGTCAGATATGTATTTTCGTTTATCTATTTGGGCGTCGTAAAGCTCGTCTAAATTTATTTTGTCGGGTTCAAGTGGTATAAATTCCGAATACATTTATATTTATAAAACGAAATTATTAAAAGTAAAATAACCCCAATAACAATATATTGGGGTTATTAAAAAAATTAATTAAATAACTTTTAATAAGTTGCGTTATAAATAATCATAATTAATCATTTGTTTATTATAATATTTGAGGTTAATTAATGGCTAATAATAATAATAATATATTTGACTGGAGACGATATAAGTCAGAATATAAAGATTTACAACATTTAGGAACCGCATTAAGTGTATGTAATCATTTTATAAAATTCGGGATTAAAGAAAAACGATATGCGTATGTTTATATCCCAAGTAATAATACTACAAGTACTAAATTAAATGTACATTATTTCCATAACTTTGACTGGAAAACATATAAACAATATGAAATACATCAAGGAAATCATACCGCACGTATATGGTCCGAAGTACATGCGTTCACACACTGGTGTGAGAAAATGTATCACATATTAAATAATAATAATAATAATAATAATAATAATAATAAGTCAGACGTAACATCCCCATTTAATAGGTCTGAGTGTAATAAAGTTTCTGTAATAAACACAGTGGAAAATATTGCAGAAGTTCATTTATTTCCTGAACCTAATTTATTTAATGACTTAACTGATAAATATAATAACATTGATACATTTATATCATCTATTTCTTCATATAAAAATATATTATTTGTAAGCGGAGACGTTCCTGGATATGGTGGTTCAGCAACATTATGTCATTATATTCAAAGGTTTATTCAATCATATAATCATAATACTCATTCCATTTATTTTAAGTATGACACTCAACCATTTGGCCAATCATTTGAACAATTAAACGAATCGAATATTTCATCATCTACATTTACTTCTGTAAATATGTATACCGCTATAAATAAAATATTTGATTTTAAACCAGATTTAATTATTTTCAAGTCTCCACTGCAAATTCCTTTTAATAAATTACCAAATTGTCATAAAATATTTATTATTGGAGGGGTTTACACAAATAAAATGAATACATATTATACAAATTTAAAAACAATAGGAGAACACAAGTATTTTATAAATCCAGACGTTATAACTACTGTTCAAAATTGCAATGTATCGTATACATCTTGTAATCATACACATGATATACTAAAACAGTGTTATGGCATTGAGGCACCTGTTATGTACAGCACATTTATTCCATTTTATAAAAAATCTATACCTGATGTGTCTCATACATTTGATAATCGCCCATACGAATATGGACTTATTGTAAGTGATTTTACACGACCAATTAAAAACATTGCCAAAAGTATTGAATTTTTAAAAAATAAACAACGTGTTATTCTTATAGGAAAAAATAGTAATATTTACAGCAATTACGGAGATAATTTTAAATGCGTTGAATTACTGAACCATTATGAATTAAAGTCTTATTACAGATTGATAAAATATATACGCCAAGACAGCTTTTATGAATCTTGTAGTAATGTAATGGTTGAAGCAGTGTTTCATGGATGTAAAATAAGTAGCGAGCTATCCCATATGACAGTGTCATTATTTGATAACCATTTAATTGATGTACCAAATACAATATCTGTGGGACAAAAACTCAATCATTCTTTATCAACTACAGTTCCTTATATAATTCCAATTGACTATAAAGATATTGATAAGTACATGTTATTTAAAAAAAACATCCATTATATTGTTGGAAATATTCATACTTTTTACGACATAAATATAGATAAATTATTTAACGTCGATAATACAACACACCGTTCCGATAATATTATTATAACATACTTAGTTGATACACAAAATATTTCAGAAATATCAATAGCTGTACAAGTCAAAGAAACATCTATTATGAATATGAGAGAACTATTAAAAGTGTCATCATTTTCATCCACTATTATTGGAATGTCACCATATTATTATGAATTAGACGATGAATGGACGCCTGAGTCGTGTCATGAGTTGATTGTTCAAATATATTACCTTTATGGTTCTGTTGGGGTTTCTCTCAATTCACTTGGATTGAATCTATTTTATGATGAATATATCAAATGGCTTCCAAATATATTAAGTAAAACACAGCTTACTCGAACATTTAATCGAAAATTATTTATTTTATGCTGTGCGTATTACTATGGAACTCAATTAGATAATCATTATTTACAGAAAGTATGGTACGCATTAAATAATGTACCTTTACATTCAAAAAAATCATTACTTTTATCTAAAAAAATACTTGGTTATGGAGGTGTTCAAAAAACATCCCACCAAATAATTGAAATGCTTGATTGTGAATACGACGTAGTTGTTTTATCCCAATCAAGACCTGGAGAAAATAATTCATCTCATACTGTCCCTACAATATTTTTATCAAAGTCATCATATAACTTTGAATATAATCGTATTAATCGGGATATCCCCAATTGTATTATTGCTCAACATTCAACTCGTGAACATATTGAAAAATATATCAATAATACCCCATTTGATTGTATTATCAACAATAAACTAAATGAAGCTCTTTCGTGGAATTTAAATAAAAAAATTATTTGTTTGTGTCATAATTCTATGGACCCATTTAACACTATCATTTGCAAAAACCAAAACAAAATTCAAGCCGTTTTAACTATTAATAATTTTCACGCGAATTTACTTAGGTACAATAAGCTTGAACCTACTATTTATTTGTATAATAATTATGCGTATGAGAAAAAGCCAAATATGATTACATCCAAATGCGGATTTTCATATAAAATTGCGTTTGTTGGACGATTATCTAATGAGAAAAATGTACAATGTTTAATTGATGGAGTTAATCTATTTAATCAAAAAACATCTCAAAAAATAACATTACTCATTGTTGGAACTGGTACGTGTGAATATACAAATCTAACAGACCAAACCATTATGTTAGGATATTACAATAAACAAAAATTAAATGAATTATACGCACAAGTTGATTACGTTATTTCAGCATCTGTTACAGAAGGTAAACCATTTTCTGTTATTGAAGCTCAATCCATTGGTATTCCATGTATTCATAGTAATATTAACGGGATTGGCGAAATTATATTCGATGGAATAAATGGATTTACATTTGATTTTGCTGGAGATATTTACGATTCTATAAAAACAGATATGAACTTTGATAATCTTGGTAAGTTATTTGATGAAAATAACAAGTATAACGTAGCAAATGTATTAACACGGGCATATAGTATTACAATAAGTGAATGGAATAAAATGTCATTGGAAACATATAATCAATGTGAAAGTACATACGAAAAGCAAACATGTACGTTTAAAAATCTAAAAACGGTTCAATCTATTATTTCAGATGACTCCAGTGATACAAACGTACATCCCGATGAGGTGGATTATAAAAAGCGTGTTTTTATTAATTTTAAACCAAATCCATCAGTCGCATATGGAGGAGGGAATATTTCAGTACATTATATTATGACACGCCTTAATTCAAATGTAAGTGATTTCAATGTTGTGTATGATTTATGTGAAGATATTGATGTATATATTATTGTCGACCCTTTCAAGTCTCGAGATGGATTTAAAAAGTATAGTTTGGAAGATGTTGTTAAATATCGAAATAGTCAACAATTAAATAATCGTGGAAAAATAGTTATTCGGGTGAATGATTGCGACATAACTCGTCCGACTGCGACTGCTTCATCTGGACGGTCTAGAGAAACAGAAATTATTAAATATTTTTCTGAGATTAATTACTTTATTTTTAATAGTCAATTTATCAAAGAGTATTATGTTTCAAAACTGAAAAAACTTAATATGAACATATCAAACAATAATAATACTGTTATTATAAACGGATGCTGCCCAAATACATTTCAAGCATATTCAAGAAATGATATTTGTATGGATAATATAAATAGTGAAAATAAATTAAAAATAGTCACCCATCATTGGAGTAATAATCCAAATAAAGGATACCAAACTTATTACAATTTATGGAAATATACACAGGATAACCCCGACTCAAATATTGAATTTATATTCATTGGTAAGTCGGCTCCTGATGAATTTTCAAAGTTACCTATTATTGGTCCTCTTGTACCATCACAAATTAATAAAGAACTCAATGCATGTCATATGTATTTGACTGATTCCCGATACGATTCGTGTCCCAATCATGTTCTTGAAGCAATATCATGTGGTCTTCCTGTTTTATATTCAAATGCTCCAGGTGGGGCTAAAGAATTATGTACTATGACATCTTATACAGTAGGTGAAATGTTTGAACCACACTCAAACTCAGTTGAAGACTTGATTAAAAAAATAAACAAAATTAAACAAAATTATTCTTTTTACACAAATAATGTAATAAAAGCACGAGAAACATTTCATTCTGAACGATGTACAAGTCAATATTATACAACTCTTTTACAATTGACAAATGCATCATCTAATTATGCGAATAAACTAAAAATTTCTGTCCCGTATACAAATAATATTATTACGGTTACAGTTAAAAATACAGATGATTTGTTTATTCAAATTAATGGTACATCAACTAAATTACTCAGAGGAATTAATGTATTTTCTCTCAATATATCTTCTGAAACCAGAGAAAATGTTTGTGTATTTATATTTGGGGATATCTTAACGCATATAAAAAACATACATACAATAGTTAGAGATTTTGATGACCGTAGGGCCAACACACCTAACTCACATGAATCTAATTTATTATCGAATGGGGAGCAACCCAATATTGTTCTTTGCTCTGACCAGAATTATTTAGTTGGTATGTTTGCGGTTCTTCATTCGGTTGTTATAAATAGTCAGTATACAGATAAAGCTCGGTTTAACTTTATTGTTCCATTTAAATGTTGTTATTCGCGTTTTCCTGCAATGATTTTAGAGTTTAAGAATAAAATGAATATTGAAATGGATACTGCTATTATTTATATAACACCTGAAATTCTGGACCCAATTTTATTTCAATCAAAATGTTATAACGGAGGCGGACATTTATTAAATCTTGGAAACTTATCTCGATTGTTATTGGGTGAATTTACTGAATACAAAAAAGTAATGTATCTGGACTCCGATTCAATTGTCCAATATGATATAATTGAAAAACTATTAATGTTTGACGTTGACGCTCCAATGTATGCTGGAAAAGCGGACCGTGTATGCTCGAATAATAAAAAGCAAATTATTATTAAAATGTCTTCTATTTTAGATTGTACTCGAGATTGGAGTGATTTAATTCATGGCGTAACAACTATAGACAAAGACGAATATGTGTTTATGGGTGCACCATTTATAGCGAATTGTACATTGTGGAAAAATGTATATCGTGATATAATTCGTATTATTAATGTTCATAATCACACAGATGGTGGTATCTATAAATTATTTACTATGTCCCTCCAAAATATCGTATTTTATGATAAAATAAAAAATATAAATGAAATTATTTCAACTTTGCAAGACCTTGGTTCAATGCGTAAATCATGGAGCCAGATAGAAATCGTAGGAACTGATGTACTGGATTGGTCTGGAATGTATAAGCCATGGTTTAAAAATGGACTTTATCGCCATTTATGGATTAATCATGACATTATGAATTTATCAATCATATACGGTGAAGTAGATGGAAATAAGCATAATAAAAAAATAGAACAATTTTCAACTAACCAAATAAGTGATATAATAGGTGAGGCGTATACATTCACCCATATAAGAGCGGACCATTTTGATAAATCAGTCCCTCATAATATATTGATTGAGTTTGATAAATATTTAAATTCGTTTACTCAGACATCTATAAGAAAAGATAAAGGTAAAATTAACAATGACATGATTCACATTGCTTATGTTTGTGATGCCAAGTATTGGATGATTAAAATGTCCAGAGTACGATTTTGGGTTATAGAAGAACTTGGGAATCGTGATAATATTTGTCTAACATTAACTGGTCCAGGGTTTTTAAATTATAGTAATGATATAACGCTCCAAATGAATGTTATTCGGTTAGGACTTCCATTTCAATTAGTTATGTGGTATAAACCATTAGATACTCATTATAACTTCGACCCAGTATTTGAAACAACGTATGGAAGTGCGTTCCCATTTAAGACATGTTTAAGATATAATGAAATGTGGGATAATGAATGGACAAATAAAGAAATTAATAATAGTAAAACGGATATTATTATATGTCATCATCATAATGATTATAAACGGTACTTGACAGCAGCTGAAAGTTCTAATGTAAGTAATAGCCCACAATTCTTTTATATTCCACATTGTGCTAATCCATCCATTTTTAAACCATGCCCTAATACAACTAAAGATATTGATATTCTTATATCAGGAGTAACAAAACAAAAACATTACCCTCTTAAACATCGACTTAATAAGATTTTACTCAACGATAAGAGATTTAAAAAATTTAATGTTCATGTATATACTCATCCTGGATATTCAGGATTTACAAATTTTAAAAGTGTTGCCCAGAATGATTATAATAAGATAATTAATCGAAGTAAAGTGTGTATTGCTTGTACGTCTAAATATAAATACCGTCTTGGAAAATACGTTGAAATACCAATGGCTGGTGGAATTATTGTTGGCGACGAACCTGAATATGACGGTCAAGACAAATTTAATGAATTTATTGTTCCTATCCATGACGGAATGTCAAATAATAAAATAACGGACATTATTACTCGAGTGGTTCAAAATTTTGATAAAGATAATATGATTATTAATAAACGTGACATAGGTATTAATTGGGCAAAAAAATATACACCTAAAACATATGTTGATACATTTATTAAAACAGTATTCTCTGAACAGCGTAAGATATTTATTATTTCGGACGAAATACGAAAAGACCATCCAGAATTTGGAAACGAAAAATGGATTTGCGATGTACTTAAAGACGAATTTTATAAAGCATTTCCATATTCTACAACAAACAATCCCATGAAAGCTGATATTATTTGGTACTTGGCTCCATGGAATTCAAGATATACACCTCCAAGAGTTAAACGGGAAACATGGCTTTCATATTTATCATCTCCATCCGTAACAGTTATTTTTACTCAACATCATATTGACCCATGCAAACTTAAACTGGGGCAACTAACAAATCAATTTTCGTTTATGAATACGTATGGGTCCCATTTTCATGCCATTTGTAGTAATACAATGAAAGATATGCAACCTTACTTTCCTGTAGAGAAAACAAGTTGTAAGTTTTTATGGATTAACGATAACAATTATTTTCCAATTATTGATAAAATAAAACTTCGAGAAAACTTTGGGTTTAACTCATCTGATTATTTAATTGGAAGTTTCCAAAAAGATACTGAAGGACAAACAAATACGCCCAAGTTATCAAAGGGTCCTGATATATTTGTCAATATTATTAAGGATATGTTTAAAACAAATCCAAACATATGTGTAGTCCTAACGGGGCTTCGTCGTGAATATATTATCAATGAATTAACAGAAGCTGGAATTAAGTATAAATATTTTAACATGGTTTCTCTCGATGTAATTAATAAATTGTATAATTGTTTAGATTTATATTTAGTTGCTTCGCGTTGTGAAGGTGGTCCAAGATCAATTGTTGAATGCGGGTTGACAAATACGCCGATTATATCAACGCGTGTAGGAATCTCAACAGAATTAATGGATGAACGGCTACTTTTTGATGCGGAAAATTGGGAGACTTATAAAAATGCTATTTATTTCAAAAATTCAACTGGACCGCTTAGAAACAAAGTTTTGAAATTATCAAGTGATAAATACATGAACGAATTTCATCAGTATATTGAAAACACAAGTAAACACAAGTAATTAAAATATTTTTATATAATAAAATAGAATAGAAATCATTTATGTCTTTAGTAGGTTATAAATTTACAAAAACTGAAGATTTAAGAAGAATTATAGAAGCTTATGATAATCCGGATTCTTATATTGAAACGATTTCTACTTATGGTAAAATGGAGGATTGGGATGTTTCTCAAATAACAGATATGAATCATTTATTTTATGATATAGTCGGGTTTAATGAACCTATAGGAAATTGGGATGTTTCAAATGTTACTAATATGAGTGGCATGTTTAAAAATACTCAATCATTCAATCGAGATATTAGTAATTGGGATGTTTCAAAGGTTACTAATATGAGCAGTATGTTTCAATCAGCGTACGAATTTAATAAAAATATTGGTAATTGGAATGTTTCAAATGTTACCGATATGAGTAATATGTTTCGTCTTGCGGAGGAATTTAATCAAGATATTAGTAGATGGGATGTTACAAATGTTACTAATATGAATTCTATGTTTAAGAGTGATGAATTAGATGAAGATAATGGTCAGCAAGAATATTATAAGTTTAATCAGCCTATTGGAAATTGGAATGTTTCAAATGTTACTAATATGTTGATGATGTTTGAAAATTCAATTAATTTTAATAATTCTCTTTCAAACTGGAAAGATAAATTATCAAAAGAAGTTAAAAATACTATTAATTATAGTTGGGTTAATAATAATAAGTATCCAATAGAATTTAGTATACTTTTTAAACCTGAAATTTCTGAGGCTGAAATAAAAAATTTATGGAAAGAAGGAGAGGAGAGTACAATATTTCCACTTCTCACAGAATTAAGTTCAGAAATACCCGAAAAAATAGGCAAGCTTACTACGTTTAATATTATTCAACAGATAGAGGAACCTATTACTGAAATTATTTCAGAATTAATTGAATCTAATTATGACCCAATAGTATTATTAAAACCCGATTTTAAAAACTTTGATGTTATTGGTACTAATTGGCCAGGCAATAAAGTATTTGTGGAATGTACAGATTCTACTCCAAATGAGTGGCAAGGTAGAACTTCATATAGAAAATATATAAAGCAACCACAAACAACTTATTTAAAAATTCCATTTAAGGGATTTCCCATTATGGTTGCTACACCTGATTGGTGGGGAACACGTGATAAATCAATCATTAATACAATATTTTTTAAGTTAGTTGAACGTCCGCAAAAAATATTTAAATTTATGGATTATTTATTGACAAAGGTGACTGAAACTCGAAATGATAGTACAGTATCATTGACAAATGATTCTTTTCCTCTCGGTAGTGAAGTCGGGGCGGACCATTGTAATCAAAAACAAAATGAAACGCAAATATCATATGACCTTGTACCTGTATCAAAATCGGAGATTGATGCTATGGAAAGTACTATTGGCGGACGGGGGGTTAAAAAGCCACAAAAAAGAGTAACGCGACGACATAAATATAATAGTAAAAAGAAATCGTCTAAGCGTACTGTTAAACAATCTGCCAAACATAAAAAACAACCAAAATTGACAAAAAAAAGAAAACCGCATTATAATCGTTATACAAAAAATAAAAAAACAAAAAAAATAAAAAAACAAAAAAAATAAAAAAACAAAAAAAATAAAAAAACAAAAAAAATAAAAAAAAAAAAACAAAAAAAAAAAAAAAAAAAAAAAAAAAAAAAAAAAAAAAAACAAAAAAAAAAAAAAAACAAAAAAAAAAAAAAAACAAAAAAAATAAAAAAACAAAAAAAATAAAAAATAAACGATAATAACACGAAACTATTGAATATTAACAGATATAATATATATAATTTAATATACAAGTATTTTAAATACCTGTATATAATTATCTATCCAAACAATAAAATAATGGACGAACCGCGTATACAACTAAATAGCAAAAGTAAAAGCGATTCATTTATCAACGATGGAAAATTAGCAGACGGTTCTCTCAAACTATCACATAATAGTTGGAAATTAATTGATAAATACTTTATAGAAAATCCCACAAGTCTCGTAGACCATCACTTAGAATCATACAATGATTTTATGAATAATGGAATACAGAGAATTTTTACCGAAAATAATCCCATTCGAATTATCGAAAATGAGGGAGAGGATGTTAATTCGGAAACTCGAAATGAGTGCTTGGTTTATTTAGGAGGCAAAGACGGAACAAAAATATATTACGGAAAACCCGTTATTTACAATGAACAACGAACCCAATACATGTACCCAAACAGTGCAAGACTTCAAAACATGACGTATGGTACAAGCATTCAATATGAAGTCGATATTGAATTCATTTATTATGACGTGAATTCCGAACGACGTGTATTTGAAACAACTCTTCCCAAGATGATGACACTTGGACGATTTCCTATTATGATTAATTCCCAATTATGTATTTTACATGGATTAACGAGAGAAGCCAAGTTTGGTTTAGGTGAATGCAAAAATGACAATGGTGGATACTTTATAATTGATGGAAAAGAAAAGGTTATCATGTCACAAGAGAAATTTGCCAATAATATGATTTATATCCAAAAGCATGCAATTGACGATACGTACAGTTATACAGCCAATATTCGTTCTGTTTCAGAAGATAGTTCTAAACAAATACGAACAACCGCAATAGGAATCGTTTCAGGTGGAACCCATGACGACTCGCATCAGCTTG
>Ga0206131_10007215_pt1 | contig 11208 bp, 12 predicted proteins | sample Helgoland_Spring_FD_148636 | JGI IMG/M metagenome (GOLD analysis project Ga0206131, IMG submission 148636) | Pelagic subsurface seawater microbial communities from Kabeltonne, Helgoland, North Sea - Helgoland_Spring_Bloom_20160517_1 | ecosystem: Environmental > Aquatic > Marine > Epipelagic ... | reverse complement strand
ATTTTGAAAAAAGATGTTGAAGGCGTAGGGTTCGCTGACGATATAGTTACTGTAAAAAATGGTTTTGGACGTAATTATCTAATCCCACAAGGTGCTGCAATTTTAGCCACTCCTTCTCAGAAGAAAGTACTTGCTGAAACGTTGAAACAACGCGCATTCAAAGAACAAAAACTGGTTGATGACGCTCAAAAAATTGCTGATGCTTTAAAGAGTTTAGAAATCAAAATCACATCAAAAGTTGGAACTGGAGACAAATTGTTTGGTTCAGTTAACAATGCTGATGTGTCAGAAGCTTTAGCCAAACAAGGCCATTCGATTGATAAAAAATTCATAACTATTCCTGGAGGGCAAGTTAAACGTATTGGCAGCTACACGGCTACTGTGCGTTTGCATCGTTCAGTTCAAACCGGTTTGGATTTTGATGTGATTCCTGAGGCTTCTTAGAGTCACTAATTATAAACATTTAAAACCGCTGTAATAGGCGGTTTTTTTATTTGTTTTATTATGACATATACACGATTGACAAAAGAGCAGTTCGAAGAAATGCACGATGAGTTTTCAAAATTTTTAGCAGCTCAAGAAATAACCAAAGACGATTGGGACAAACTGAAAGCTGAAGCGTCGGATAAAGTAGATCTGCAACTTGATGCTTTTAGCCATTTGGTCTGGGATAATGTTCTGGAAAAAATTCAATACTTAGAATTGATATCGTCTAACCATATGTATCTCTTTAAAATATCAAATACGTTAAATTTAATTGGATTAAAAATTAATAATCCAGACGTTGACATCACCACTTCGAAGGGTTATACATGGTTAAAGGAGAATTTAATGAATGAAACGGTAGAGTTATTCCACTCTAAAAAAGATATAACAAGATCATCATTCAAAACTGACTTGTTCAAATTAATTCAGCAAGGCGCCTCCATAACATCTGGATCACTTTATAATTATTTTGAAGACTTGATTTCTCCAAAGTCTTAAAAAATTTAGTGATATTTGTATAAATCCCTAAAACATGAGTCAAAAACCACGCATTCCAAAAGGTACACGCGATTTTTCTCCTGTAGAAATGTCTCGTCGTACGTATGTTGTAAACTGTATTTCAAAGCATTTTGAACATTTTGGTTTTCAACCTATTGAAACACCCAGCTTTGAGTTGTCTGACACCCTTTTGGGTAAGTACGGTGATGAGGGTGATCGTTTAATTTTTAGAATTTTAAATTCTGGAGAAAAACTCAACAAGGCCGACACCCAATCTCTAGCGCAGGGTAACTTAACAACCTTTGCGAGCTCTTTATCAGAAAAAGCCTTAAGGTATGATTTAACTGTGCCCTTCGCACGTTATGTAGTACAACATCAAAATGACATACAGTTCCCATTTAAAAGGTATCAAATTCAGCCTGTGTGGCGCGCTGACAGACCCCAAAAGGGAAGGTTTCAGGAATTTTATCAATGTGATGCAGATGTGATAGGAAGTACAGGACTTTGGTCTGAAGTGGAATTGATCTTGCTTTACGACACAGTATTTACCGACCTTGCTCTGGAAGGGACTACTATTAAAATCAATAACAGAAAGATATTATCGGGAATCGCTCAAATGATTGGGGCAACCCATAATCTGATTGATTTTACAGTCGCCTTAGATAAACTCGATAAAATTGGAGAGGAAGCCGTTAAAGCTGAAATGCTTCAAAAAGGTATCGCTGAAACCGCCATAGAAAAACTTGAACCACTATTCAGATTATCGGGAGATTTTAGCAGCCAATTGAAATCGTTGTCTGCCATTTTAAAAGATTCTTTTATTGGTCAAGAAGGTATTAAAGAATTGTCCTTTATTTCAAATGCTCTTGAAGCGCAACCGTTGAAATCGGCACATCTTGAATTAGACGTGACCCTAGCTCGTGGGTTAAATTATTATACAGGTGCGATTTTTGAGGTGGTTGCTCCCAAAGGTGTTGAATTGGGTTCGATTGGTGGCGGTGGTCGTTACGATGACTTGACCAGTATTTTCGGTTTGGATAATGTCAGCGGTGTAGGGATTAGTTTTGGATTGGATCGTATTTGTCTGGTTTTAGAAGAACTAGAATTATACCCACCCTCAACAGGGCATGGGAGTCAAGTGTTGTTTTTAAACTTTGGCGATGATGAAGCCCAAAGAGCACTTGAAATGGTCATGGCGCTGAGGTCAATTGGTGTTACCGCAGAACTTTACCCCGACCAAGTCAAGCCAAAAAAACAAATGCAATATGCCAACAACAGGGGTTTTCTAGCTGTTGTGCTTATAGGTAATAACGAGCTAGAAAATAACACTTATACCCTCAAATTGATGAATTCAGGAGAGCAACATACATACTCTAAAGAAGCGCTCTTGATGCATCTTAAACACGATTTAAATTAATAAAATATGTTTGGTCTTAAAAAATTATTAGTATTAAGTGTGTTTGTTTTATTAGCTTCATGCGGTAAAACTTCTGATAAGCCTTTTCCTAAAGCCGTTTTAGTTATTCATGGAGGAGCAGGGACTATATTAAAGTCTCAAATGACTGATAGCATTGAAAAACTTTATCGGAATAAATTGTCTGAAGCCCTTCTTGTAGGTCAGGCAGTTATTCAAAATGGCGGAACCAGTTTAGATGCTGTACAGTCGGTTATTGTGGTATTGGAAAATTCACCCCTTTTTAATGCGGGTAAAGGCGCAGTTTTCACCGAAGATGGTAAAAATGAAATGGACGCATCAATAATGGATGGCAACAGCAGAAAAGCTGGCGCCGTAGCTTCGGTTACTCACGTTAAAAATCCGATTATGGCAGCAAGAGCGGTCATGGAACAGTCGGAACATGTTATGATGATTGGTAATGGCGCTGAAAAATTTGCCATATCACAGGGATTAGAAATGGTCGATGAAGATTATTTTTTCACTCAAAAAAGATTTGATCAGCATAAAAATGCCTTAGGTGATACTGTTATTGTAGACCCCATTCAAAAGAAATATGGCACGGTCGGCGCAGTTGCGTTGGATGGCTTTGGTAATTTGGCTGCAGGCACATCTACGGGAGGCATGACAAACAAACGTTTTGGCCGTGTAGGTGATGCACCCATCATTGGCGCCGGAACCTATGCTAGCAATGAAAGTTGTGCGGTATCTGCCACTGGTCATGGTGAATTTTTTATTAGGAATGTGGTTGCTTACGATATCTCAGCATTGATGACTTATAAAGGTCTCACTGTGGAGGAAGCTTCAGACGAAGTGATAAACGGTAAACTCAAGGCCATAAATGCCGGAGGAGGTGTCATTGCACTTGATCGAGAGGGTAACTTCGCCATTCCTTTCAACACACCAGGTATGTACCGCGGTTTTATCAGCTTGGATGGCCAGCCGCAGGTCTATATTTACGGCCCAAAAGGTGAATAATAAACGCAGTTTGGAAAAGTGTCATACAGAACAAAAAGCTGTGAATCAGTTTTTTAATGAAGTCTGTAAATATTATATTTAAACTCATTGAGAATTCGCCAAAGAACAACTAACAATCAATGAGTTAAAATAAGTAGCGAGAGGGGGGCACGATCCCCCGACCTCCGGGTTATGAATCCGACGCTCTAACCAGCTGAGCTACCTCGCCTTTTTCAAGGCCCCAAAGATAGAAACAAATTCATTTGTCACAAACTTTACTCAATACAATTATATGTCTAAAAACAGTTTTTTTTAATAAATATACTTATCTTGACCCTTTACATATTTCCTATGAGCTTAAAGCTAAAATTTGAACTAGAATTTCCAATCCACGCCTCAACCAGTATGTTATTTCAATATATCTCGACCTCCTCGGGATTATCAGAATGGTTTGCAGATAATGTAAATTTGAGAGGGGATAAATTTGTTTTTGTTTGGGACGATTCGGAAGAAAGTGCCAAGTTGGTGAGTAAAAAAAATGGTGAACGCGTAAAATTCAAATGGTTAGAGGATGAAGAAGATGAGTATTATTTCGAAATGCGACTTTTGGTTGATGAAATTACTAAAGACGTTTCCTTAATTGTTGTAGATTTCGCCGAAGAAGATGATATGGAAGAGGCAAAGATGATTTGGGAAAATCAAGTTAATGCGTTAAAACATATTATTGGTTCAGTTTAACTATTTTGTAGATGATCAATTTAAATGGTGAACTCGTATCACCAAATTTATTCCACTTAAACATCTCAAATCGTGGCTTGAATTTTGGCGACGCCTTATTTGAAACCATCCGTATAAAAAGCGGTAAGCCCTTATTTTTCGAGTCCCATTATTTTAGACTAATGGCCAATATGCGCATTTGCCGCATGGAGATCCCCCAGTCTTTTACGCCAGAGTTTCTAATGTCTGAAATGACGGCTTTGATTGAATCACACGAGAAAGATTGTTCAAATAGCAGATTAAAGTTTTTGGTTTATCGAGATTCTTCTGGTTTGTATACTCCAGATTCTAATGATATAGGATACATCATAAGCGCACAACCTATTGATAGCAATAGCTTTAAATTCGAATCGAGTTTTTATAAAATAGATTTGTTTAAAGATTATTTCATACCACCAGGATTGCTTAGTACAGTTAAAACGAACAATCGGATGGTAAATATTTTGGGTGGTATTTATGCAAGAGAAAATGAGTTCGATAATTGCTTACTACTAAATACCAATAAAAATATAGTTGAAGCTCTAAACGGTAATATTTTTTTAGTGTTTGACGATACATTAAAAACACCTCCTTCCGCAGATGGATGTATAAATGGTATCATGAGAAATCAAATTATAGCGTTAGCCCCAAAACTTGGTTACAAGGTGGAGGAGGTGTCAATATCACCATTCGAAATACAGCGTGCTGATGAAATATTTATCACGAATATTATTTTAGGTGTAAGACCCGTTACTCAATATCGGAAAAAAATATATCAGCATATTGTTTCAAAAGTTCTTGTTAATGGTTTAAATGACATCATTTAGTTGTTGGATGGATTATCTGGTGCGTTAGCCCATATTTGATAACTTCCTCCAAGTTGTAGCATTTCTTTTTTCCAAAACGATTCGTCATGTTGCATAATAACTCCGGCCTTAAATCGATTGTCGCGAATGATCCATGACTTGGATTTTATTTCATTTTCAAGTTGATTGATATCCCAACCAGAATAGCCCATAAAAAATCTGATTTCACTTCCTAAGATTTCACCGTCATTAATTAACTGTTTTACAGTCTTAATATCACCACCCCAAAAGATATCGTCCCCAATAAATTCGCTATTAGGAATCAAATCAGGTCGAGTGTGTATGAAATACAAATTATCTTGATCAACAGGACCTCCATTATAAATGGGAAAGTCAGATTCTATGTCAGGAATTAAATCGTGGATACGATACTCTAGCGGTTTATTAAGTATAAAGCCAACAGATCCGTCCATGTTATGTTCAACTAATATCAGAATAGAGCGGTTAAACCAATTATCGGTTAAAATGGAAGGTTCTGCGATGAGTAATTTGCCCCTATGTAAAACAGTTTGATTCAATGGGTTAAGATTTTCAATTTTGGGTTATAAATATATTGTAAGTTAAAAAGAAATTACATTAAAACAAAAAAACCCGCAAAAAGCGGGTTTTAAATAAAATGAAAGAAGAAATTCTTAGTTCACTGCATCAGTTAAATCAGATCCAGCTTTGAATTTTACTACATTTTTTGCTTTAATTTTAATAGTAGCGCCAGTTTGTGGGTTTCTACCATCACGTGCAGCACGTCTTGAAACTGAAAAAGATCCAAAACCTACTAAAGATACACGTTTTCCTTTTTGAAGGGCTCCTTCAACATCGATTAAAAAAGAGTCCAAAGCTTTTTTAGCAGCAGCTTTAGAAATGCCAGCGTTTTCAGCCATGCCTTCGATTAAATCTGTCTTGTTCATAATTACATTGTTTTTAAATTAACGCACCTCACAACTGAGACACATTAACAAATTTAATGGGATTATGCATTCTCACAAGGATTGGGGCACATTTAAAGATCATTTTGTTAATAAAATGAGGAAATTGTTAATAAACATGCAATTTTTTAGCTGTAATTAATAAATAATAAAGCCGTTTTAACTAAAAATACTACCAGAATCAAGGCATGAACCATTGATTAACTCTAAGGTTGTCATCATTTTTTTACCCTGAAATTGTAATTTTTTCAAAACGATATATCCATCAACAACCGCAACTTTGGCTCTTTTTTTTTCGCACAAAAGAAGTCCGATTGGATTATGATGTTCCTTAAATTCAATTTCTACGTCTGATATCTTGATGGTCTCCTTAAGTTCTTTAGTTGTTAAGGTTGTCCATGCGCAAGGATAGGGCGAGAGTCCTTTTATATGGTTACGGATATGTTGAGCACCCAAAGACCAGTTTACCCTTCTGTTTTCAGGTGTTAACTTCGGGGCTTTGCTTGTTATTGAATTTGAAGATTGTGGTGAAGGTTGGACTGTTCCATCGGCAATATGATCAAGAGTCGAAATGACCAAGGCACTGCCAAGATTTTTTAATTTGTCATGTAGGCTTCCTGCGTCATCATCTTGACCAATATTAATTGCGGATTGTTCTAGTATGGCACCTGTATCCACTCGCTCATTAATAAAAAATGTAGTTACACCAGTTGTGGTTTCTCCATTAATGAGAGCCCAATTAATTGGTGCAGCACCTCTATATTTTGGCAATAATGAGGCGTGACAGTTAAATGTTCCAAGTTTAGGAATGTCAAATATGAGTTTAGGTAATAGTTTAAACGCGACAACGACAAAAACATCAGCACGCAAAGCATGAAGTTGCTTGGCAAAGGCATTGTCATTAATGTTTTCTGGCTGCAGAACAGGTATATTGTGTTCAATACAATGGCATTTAACGGCTGACATTTGCAACTTTCTACCTCGTCCAGCAGGTCGATCAGGTACTGTTACCACTGCAATCAATTGGTGTTTTGAAGTTCTAATGGTTTCCAGGCTGGCAACTGCGAACTCAGGTGTTCCCATAAAAACGACCCTCAATACCTTTTCTGATGTCATAACCTATATCTGTTGTCCAAAGATACTTTAATTCGATCTTGGGATAGTAATTTTTTCAAAATTGCTGTTATCACATTTGGCGCTATACCTAAATGATCCTCCAGTTCTCTTGAGTTTAATGAATTGGATTTTAAGGCGTTTAAAACAGATTTTTCTATGTCTAAGGAGGTTGAGCTTTTCACTGGTAAACAAACTGAACATTTGCCGCAGTCCGCTGTTTTTGAGCCGTTAAAATAATTCACCAATTGCGCACTCCGGCATTTGACATCATTTTTGATATAATTCAGCATGTCATGAACTCGACTAATTTTACCTTGTAAAACAAGTTTTACATCTTTTGAAATTCGATTAATGGTTTTGTCGTCTTCCCGAGGCTCAATGAAAACTACTGTTGCATCTGCATTGTTTCTTTCTAGGACAATTATATTGTTTTTACTTAATTGTTCGAATGTTTCAATGATCTGATTAACCGAAATACTAGAAATTTCAGCAATTCTATGAATATCTATTGTTACCATATGATCAAAGCAATTGGTATAGCTCCGAAGTATTGGAAGTACGGTTTCAGATAAGTTCGATCTGTTTTTAATATAGGTCAAAAGGGTTGAACTGTCAATAATGAACTTGACTTTAAGTTCAGACCTAAAGTTATCACTAAGACTAATAATACTATTCTGATCTAGGATCTTTAAAATTTGAAAAGCTTTGCTTTTGGGAATTTTATAATGTGTACAAAACGCATCGTAATTAAAATGATGAATGCCATCATTCTCCTCACCATAGGCAATTTGAAAATGTGAACAAAGTTGGCGGTAGACGGATTTGACGAGCTCAATTGATGGTAATTGATCAATAAAAAAAGAATTTAATCTTTTGATGTCATTTTCATTATAAATTATAATTGCCTTAGCTAACCCTCCATTTCTACCAGCTCGTCCAGATTCTTGATAGTAGGCTTCTAAACTTTCAGGTAGGTCTAAATGTATGATCATATCCACGTCTGCTTTGTCTATTCCCATACCAAAGGCACTTGTAGCGACCATTACTTTTGCCTTGTTTTGCAGCCACAATGACATGTTACGCTCTTTTTCTTTTGAGAGCATCCCACCATGATAATAGGTGGAAGAATAATCCATGTCTTTCAATTCTTGCGCCAGATTAATGGCGTGGTTACGACTACGGACATAAATAATGCAGCTGTTGTTCGATTTCTTCAAATAAGCATCTAAGCGATGAATTTTGTCTTCGCATTTATCAACGACATAGGCAATGTTTTTTCGTTCAATACTTTGGGTATAAACTACTGGTTCAGATAAACCAAGACTTGATTTAATATCTTCTATAACCTTTTTAGTGGCTGTAGCTGATAGAGCAACGAGAGGAACCTTCGGAAAGGCTGTTCTAAGCAAGGACAGTTTACCATAAGCAGGTCTAAAATCATGGCCCCACTGGGAAATGCAGTGGGCTTCGTCAATCGCAATTAATGAAACGTTTAGTTGTGACAATCGTTGAGCGATAATTGGTTGAAACAGGCGTTCTGGCGACAAATAAAGAAATTTATAACCACCATATAAACAATTGTCTAAAATGATATTTGTATTTTCAAAAGACACACTACCAGTCAATTCTAAGGCCTTAATACCCATTTTGTTAAGTTCAGCTACTTGATCCTTAATGAGTGCTATTAGCGGAGAAACGACGATGCAAAGACCATCTTTAAGTAAAGTAGGTATTTGAAAACAAATTGATTTCCCTCCACCTGTAGGCATTATAGCTATACAGTCGTGCTCTTCTAAAATGGTGTCAATAACAGATTCTTGTAATCCACGAAAATCTTCATGTCCCCAAAAATTTTTTAAGATTGACTTGGCAGTATGTTTTTCTTTTTTAGACATGAGATGATGAAATTAACCCGAGAAGTAACATCTCCAAAAGGAACTTCGATAGGATTATAATTCAGTGATTGGTAGGTTTTTACAAGATGATTATGAATGTTTTGTGCCATTTCAAATGACTCGTAACGCTCGCTGTCTGCAGTATAAATGTCGCGCCAGGGATGCACTAAAAAAACCATGTCATACCTTAATTCTAATGCCAATTTCTGAATCTCCCTAGGAATAAGGCTTTCAGAGTAATTCAGGTATGCTGGAACATCGGGAATGCCGCGATCAAAAAAAGTAACTTTTTGCTTTAGTCGGGCTGCATCGTGAAAATGACGAGCCCTTCCTCTCGCAACTTCGAGACTAAAGCCAAGAGGATCGTGCAAAAATAATTGATCAATACCTCTGTCTTGAGCGTCACGAATAATTTGTCGAGAAACTTCTTCCATCGATGAAAACCCTAAGTTCATGAGCGTCTCTATAATGGTGGTTTTACCAGTTCCAGGTCCTCCAGTAATGACAATACGTTTGATGTCCATTAAATTGTTTTGTCCTGCTGCAAAAGTCGGAATTAAACTGACAACATAAAAATGCTTATTAATTGTATTTTTGTAGAAAATATAATCAAATGGAAAAACCAATCGACTCAGAGCAGTTTTATATCAATCTTAAAAAAAAATTAGAAGCCTCTGATGTCTGGCCTAACACCTATTTGTATAAATTTATTTACAAAACTCAGGATAATCAATTAGATTCTTTAAAAGACATTTTTAGGTCTTTCAAGCCTGAATTTCGAGTCATTGAATCGGCCAAAGGCACTTACACCAGTGTTTCGATAGAACTCATTATGGATTCCCCTGAGCTCATTATTCAAAAGTATAAAGAAGTTGGGGAGAAGATAAAAGGGGTTATTTCTCTGTGATATATGTTAGATCACCTCTATTTAATTACCTTCCTTTTTCGTACTTTGCAGGCTTAAATATTTTTTTTTTGGAAACATCTTTAGAATACAACACAGAACGCGATCAATTAACTATACCAGAATATGGCAGGCATATTCAAAAAATGATTAATCATGCTAAGGCTGAAGAATCAAAAGAGGAGCGTAACAAGCTTGTAAAGGCTATTATATCGGTTATGGGAAACATGCAACCACACTTGAGGGATGTTCCTGATTTTCAGCATAAGTTGTGGGATCAACTTTTCATCATAGCAGACTTTGATTTGGATGTTGATTCACCGTTTGAAATACCGTTGCGAGAAGCCCTAGAAGCGCGTCCAGATCCTTTGCATTACCCTCAAAATTTCCCAAAGTATAGGTTTTATGGAAACCAGATTAAAACTATGGTAGATGTTGCAATTACATGGGAAGAAGGGGAAATGAAGGAGGCATTGGTGCTCGCTATTGCGAATCACATGAAAAAATCTTTTTTAAATTGGAATAAAGATACTGTTGAGGATAGTGTCATCTTCGATCATTTAATGGAACTTTCAAATGGCGCCTTAAATTTGAAAAACAAGGATGTTGTTTTAAGTAAAACCGAAGATTTATTGCGCGTTAAAAGTAAGTTTGCATCTACAAACAAAAAGCCGTCCTCCAAAAAATCTAATAACAACCGCAATAGGAAACGTTATTAAAGTAATTTCATTATTATGAATTCATTTAAAATTGAAGGCGGTCATAGACTTAGTGGTGAAATTCAGCCTCAAGGTGCTAAAAATGAAGCGCTTCAAATTCTTTGTGCGGTTTTATTGACCAAAGAGAAGATGACAATTAATAATATCCCTGACATTGTCGACGTCAATAAGTTGATCGAACTTTTAAAGAAATTAGATGTCAAAGTTGAAAAATACTCCAAGGGCTCTTATTCCTTTCAGGCAGATCAAGTCAATCTTTCTTTTCTTGAAACACCAGAATTTAAAAAGGATGGCAGTGGATTAAGAGGTTCAATTATGTTAGTGGGGCCAATGTTAGGCCGATTTGGTAAAGGTTATATTCCAAAACCGGGAGGAGATAAGATTGGACGTCGTCGTCTTGATACTCATTTTGAGGGTTTTATAAAACTTGGTGCTAGTTTTCGTTACAATAAAGAAGACCATTTTTTTGGAGTAGAAGCAGATGAACTTCATGGTGTTCATATGCTTTTGGATGAAGCTTCAGTTACAGGAACGGCCAATATCGTCATGGCTGCTGTATTTGCGAAAGGCACAACGACCATTTACAATGCAGCGTGTGAGCCTTATCTTCAGCAATTGTGTAATATGCTTAATCG
>Ga0206131_10007206_pt1 | contig 11219 bp, 10 predicted proteins | sample Helgoland_Spring_FD_148636 | JGI IMG/M metagenome (GOLD analysis project Ga0206131, IMG submission 148636) | Pelagic subsurface seawater microbial communities from Kabeltonne, Helgoland, North Sea - Helgoland_Spring_Bloom_20160517_1 | ecosystem: Environmental > Aquatic > Marine > Epipelagic ... | reverse complement strand
TCAAAATAAAATTATAAACTTTAAAAAAGTTTAATCAAAATAAAATTATAAACTTTAAAAAAGTTTAATCAAAATAAAATTATAAACTTTAAAATAAACTTTAAAAAAGTTTAATCAAAATAAAATATTAATAATATATATATGAGAAAAACCAAAAAAGCACATAGTGTAAAAAGTCGGAGACATAAATCTAAAGGAGGCGTTAAATTTAAAACGCCTAGACCATATCATAAGACTAGTGGAACTCCTTCAGCGTTAAGATTACGTGAAAAAAATCTGTCAATTAAATCAGTAGAACCAAAACCAGAAGGTAATTTAACAGCAGAAGAAGCATTGATATTAAATATACCAAGAATTCGAAAGAGAATGGAAAAAGAAGAGAGAAAAAAAACGATTAAAAAATTAGAAAAAATGAGAGTTAATAATCAATTAGATAAGGACGAGAAAAAAAAACAATTTAGTAAACATTTTAGTAAACACAACAAATCTGTCAAAACACCGACATTAAGCAACCCAAGTAACTTAAGTCCTTTTTCAAGATACAAAACTAAATAATATGACATTAAGTAACTTAAGTCATTTTTCTAGATAGAAAAAATATAATAAATTATAAACTTTAAAAAAGTTTACTAAAAATAAAATTATTTTTAAATTGAAATATTTAAAAATAATATATAATAGATAATAACTCGAATGGGTAGTATTATTGAAGATCAAATGATCTCATGTTTAAGTGATATGGAAAGACTAAAAGAACAAATGATGGATCTTCAAAAAACAAAAATAAAAGAAGATATGGAAAGAGAGAACAAAGTTAAAAAAATAGAACCAAATATTGCTGTATTAAATGATTGGTTAAAAAATAATAAACAACCACTAGAAGAAGAAAGAATATACAATGAAATAAATAGAAAATATAATGGACATTATAATCCCGAAATAGGTACTGTACCGAGTGATGCAGAACAAGTTATAATAAATAAAATTAAAAATGAATGTCCAGCTAAAAGAAATCGACGTCTTAGCTATGATCCGAATTTTATGAAAGATTTTATTGAAGCAAATTATAATATATTTAATCTTCAAGAAAAACGAATTCATGAATTAGAAACTCGTCTAGAAAACTTAGAAGGTTAAACAATATGGTCACTCTTTTACTTAAGATCGCCGTTTTCTTATTTGCATTAAATCACTAAAAACAATTGGAGGTGAACCACGTACATAATGTACTAATTTAGCATTCTTTGTTTTAAGTAATAAATCTAGTAATTCTGGATTTTGTTCAAATTTGGCAATTTGAGCCTTTAATAATATTTCTTTTTTAATTTTTTCAAAACTTGGATCAAATGTTATTTTTTTATCACGAATTTGTTCTTCTTTATGTTTGCCTGAGGCGCTTCCAGCAGCCTTAGCTAATACTAAATCTTGAGAGATTTTAGATTTAGAATCCAAAGAAAATTCTCTATAAAAATCATAATTATTTTCTTTAAATTTGGATCCTTGATAAAAATGCTCTACAGATTTCCATTTTTTACCATCGATTTCAAATGTATCTCCATCCCAGAAATTTGATAGTTTCCGTCGCCAATCTTTAATTTTAGATAATTCTATAAATTGTTTTATTTGATCTTTTGGGATTTGCTCACCTACACCAGCACCAGGTAATGGTTTATTATCCGATTTATGATAAAACTGAAATATAATATCGTCATCATATAATTCAGGTTCAACTTCAGGTAAAACCGATATGTTATATTGTTTAAATTCTGGTATTATATACCATGGACCTGCATTTCTCTCTAAACATTTATCTTTAATTAAATTTTTTACAAATATAGATAATTCATCAAATGTAAATGCTCCTAATTCTTTATATTTTATTAATTTATAATGATTACCCGTATATGAAAGCATCATATAATGTGTTGGTTGAAATAGTTCTATTGTATCGTTTAATTGACCACATTGTAATACGTTACCATAATCTTTTATTTCATATGCTTCTTCTGATAATATTATAAATTTAATATTTAATATACTTTCAATAGTCGAAATAGCCCATGTATCAGCCCAATATGATCGTGATTTAATAAAATCTTTTAATTGTTCTAAATTATGAATATCTTCCATATATTTAAATTCTTGATTTCGCACTAATAGATCATTTATTAGTATAGTAGTATTTTCTATATCACTTTTTACTTTATCGTATTCTTCTATTATTCTTTTTTGATGATCTCTATGTTTAGTTTTTTTAAATTTAATTTTTAATTCATTTTTTAAGACATTTAATGATTTTAATTCTTTATTTAATGATTCTAATTCTAAAATATTATTTTGATATAACAATTTATATGTATTATAAAGGTCATCTGTCGCTTTATTACTTAATAATGACCTAAGTTCTTCGATTGATATATATCTTTTTAATGTTTGTAATCCCCAACTAACTGATTGAAAAAAACAATCACCATTTCCAGGGGGATTAAGTATACTATAATCTTTATTATTCATAAAACCTTGAATCCATTTAGAAGAATCTTTATCAAAAAATGTTTGTGCTAATGCTAATTTAACAATGTGGTCATCAACTTCATCGACAGATTCTTTTATTGCGGTTGCTTTAGCTTTGGCTTTTTCTGCTTTTTTTATTTCCTTTTCTTCTTTAGCTTTGGTTTTTTCTGCTTTTTTAATTTCTTTTGCTTTTTTTGCTTCTTTTATTTCTTCTAATTCTTCTATTTTTTTTATTTCTTTTGCTTCTTTTTCTTCGGATGTTTCTGCCGGGTTAGATGTATCATCTATTATTTTTTCTATAAACTCTTTAGTATATGAATAAAATAAAGTATTCTCTAAATTATTGAAAATAATATTATCCGTTTCATCTAAATTGTTAGGTAGATCTTTTGCATATAATTCATATACTCCAATTTGATAACTCATTACATCATTAATAACCAAATAAATTGGATAATAAATTATATCTTTATCTAAAAATTTATCATTTTTATTACCAAAGGTTATTTCTATAGGTTTACCAAACAATTGTATATCATAAGTATTTATACTATTAGATTTATAAAATTCTTTAAAATATTCACGAGTTTTTTTATCAATATCTTTTATTTCTCGATAATTAATATTTTTTACTAATTTAGATTGAACCATTATAAAATTAATATATATTATATACTTAAATTAAAAATAAATTTACTAAAAATAAATTTACTAAAAAATAACAAAAAATTAAGAGTAAATATATTTTATAAATAATATATTTTATAAATAATATATTTTATAAATAATATATTATTTGTATAGTAATAGCCATATAATTGGAAGCAGTAGATTTTAAGATATTTCATCTAGTATATCCATGTGTTTAAATATGCATTTATTAGTTATACCAGATTCATTTTTACATTTCATTTGTGAAATTTTCACAATATTATTATATATTAAAAGCGCAATGTCGTTATTTGATTTATTTAAATAATCATAACTATTAATAATCGTAATATATAATATTTCAGATAATTCATCAATTATATTTTTATTATTTTTCATAGATATTAGTTCATTTAAATAATCAAATAGTGTTAGAATTATTTGTCCAATTTTTTCTGCAGAGATTATGTTTTCTTTCATTAAATTTATATAAAAAATGCACGTAGAACGTCTAACTTGATTATTTTTATTATTTTCACAAAATTTATTATAATCATTTTCTGGGTCAACATATTCTATAGTTTTAAATAATAATTCAAAATCATCAAATTTTTCCAATAAAATATCATTAAAAATAGGAAATTCATTAATTAAATCTTTATATAATTTAGCATATATATCACTATATAAGGTATTATCAATAATAATTTTAAATATTTCGTTACATAAATTAAGTAAATCATCATTCGTTGAATCAACTGTTTTAATTTCATTAATAATATCTTCTTTTAGTTTTGGATATGTATTATTAGTAATCATATTGAAATATTTTCGAATTAAATATAATGTATTTTCATTATCATTTTTATTTTTAAATTCGGTTGTTTTAAAAGTATCCCATTGATCATTATTTAATTCAATATCTTTTTTTTTACGTCTATTATTATTCATAGGAATATGTTTATTTTTGAATAAAGGTGTTTTTATATATTCTGGTGCACCAACTTTTATTGCTAAATTATTAATAATTGCAATAGTTTCTTCCGGTAATTGTAAAATATTGACATTTTCTAAAATTGTATTAAAATCAGATAATGTATATCTTGCCATAATAATTATTTAGATATTAATATTTATATTGATTTAAACATATAATAATTCTTTATTATATGTCAATTGAAAATAAAATCAATAACGATGAAGATAAATTAAATTTAAATAAAACAACGGAATTAAATAATTGGGAAGATTTAAAAGTAAAAACTAATTTATTAAGAGGAATTTATGCGTATGGATTTGAGAAACCAAGCCCTATACAGCGTAAAGCGATTATTCCAATGATTTCTGGGAATGATATAATTGCACAAGCACAATCAGGAACAGGTAAAACAGGGTGTTTTACAATTGCGAGTTTAGAATTAGTAGATACAGAAAAATCAGAAATTCAAGTTATAATATTAGCACCAACTCGAGAATTATCACAACAAATTAAAATGGTATTAGACAATATAGGTAATAATATTAAAGATTTACGAACTCAATTATTAATTGGTGGTACATCAACTGAAATAGATATAAAAAATCTAAAAGAAAATTCTCCTCAAATAATTGTTGGATGTCCAGGGCGAATTCATGATATGATGCGTAGAAAGTATATAGGTAATACAGTTAAATTAATTGTATTAGATGAAGCTGATGAGATGCTTTCATCTGGATTTAAAGATCAAATATATAATATATTTCAATATTTACCAAGTGATCTACAGATTTCATTATTTAGTGCAACTATGCCACCATTATTATATGGTTTAACTGAAAAATTTATGAGAAACCCAATAAAAATTATAGTAAAAACAGAACAATTAACATTAGAAGGTATTAAACAATATTATATTAATTTAGAGGATGATACACAAAAATATGAAACATTAAAAGATTTATTTGCAACATTTTCGGTATCACAATGTATAATTTATTGCAATAGTGTTAGACGTGTATCTGACTTATATCAAGCAATGGTTCAGGATGGTTATCCAGTATGTCAAATTCATAGTAATTTAGATAAAAATGAGCGATTAAAAAATTATACAGAATTTAGTAAAGGAACACAGCGAGTTTTAATCTCATCAAATGTTACTGCTCGTGGAATTGATATTCAACAAGTCAGTACAGTTATTAATTTTGATATACCAAAATGTACTAATACATATTTACATAGAATTGGAAGAAGTGGTAGGTGGGGTCGTAAAGGAACAGCAATAAATTTTATTACACGAAGAGATTATAGAAATATGAAAGAAATAGAGAGTTTTTATGCAACCGAAATTAATGAATTACCAAATAATTATAAAGGATAATTATAATAAATTCGTTAATTATTAGATAAAAATATAATACAAATTTATATTATATTTTTAATAATGCAATCAAAAATAATGGAAATATTAAATAATCTAGAAAATAAAGAATCGACAATAAAAATACCTATACAAGATAATATATTATTTAAATTACCAATAACATATATAGATAATAAATATCAAATACATAATTGTATTAAATATGATTTAGAATTATGTAATCGAGAAAAAGAAACACATCTTAAGTTAAAATCTTCTCAAGAAGATAATACATATCCATCATTATATAATTATATATTTAATCCTATATCTGAATATGCGAATAATGTTATTCCGATGTGGAGTGAATATTATACAACTAATATAAACTTTTTAAATGATAGTAAATATCTAATAAAAAATTTTAAACACATAAAATCACCTAATGATATTGATTTAGTAAAAAATATAGATACGGTTACTGAAATATTAAATGAAATAAAAGAAGAAACCGGATTTTATGAAAAATATAAATATATAGATATAAATTTTTTTAAATTTCTTAATAATAACCCTTTATTTTTACAAGGACATACATTATATAATCTAGCAAGCCCAATTATTAGTTTAATAATACCAATCTTAATGTTAATAATTCCTTTTTTTATTCTAAAAATACAAAATATTCCAATTACAATAACTACATATTTTAATATATTAAAAAGTGTATTAAAAAATCATATAATAGGTAAGGCTTTATCTGACTTTGCAAATGTTGGATGGGATCGTCGTTTCTTTTTATTAGTATCAATCGGTTTTTATTTTATTAATATTTATCAAAATATTATAACATGTCAAACTTTTTATAAAAATATTTATAAAATAAGAGAATATTTATTATCGATAAATAATTATATATCTTATTCAATAAATTCAATTACTAATATAAATAAATATTGTAAATCGTCATATTCAGGATTTATTACTATGAACGAAAGTATAAAAACTACATTATATGAATTTAGTAATGAAATAACCGCTATTAAATTAGAAAATATTAATATTAGACAAATAACTAAAATAGGATGTATTTTAAGATCATTTTATCAATTATTTAAAAATGAAATATATAAAGATGCTATACTATATTCATTATATTTACATGGATATATTGAAAATATATGTAATTTACAAGTAAATATTAAAAATAAAAATATTAATTATTGTAAATTTACAAAAAAGAATTCTCAATTTAAAGATGCATATTTTGCATCTTTAGTAAATAAAAATCCTATTAAAAATACATATAAATTAAATAAAAATATTTTAATTACTGGACCTAATGCTGCCGGAAAAACTACAATACTAAAAACAACATTGTTTAATATTATTTTATCACAACAATTAGGTGTAGGATTTTATAAATCAGCACAAATTAATCCATATAGATATATACATTCATATATTAATATACCAGATACGTCTGATCGGGATAGTCTTTTTCAAGCAGAAGCAAGACGTTGTAAAGAAATATTAGATTCTATATCAAAATCAAATACTTTAGAAAGACATTTTTGTATCTTTGATGAAATTTATTCTGGAACTAATCCTACAGAAGCAATAGCAAGTGCATATGCGTTTTTAAAATATATTTCTAAATTAAAGAATATTGATTATATGTTAACAACTCATTATCTTTCATTATGTAATATGTTAAATAAAAATACTAATATAAATAATCAACAAATGGAATGTTATGATTCTAAAGAAAAAACAGCATTTTACACATATAAATTAATTAATGGAATATCTAATATTAAAGGTGGAATAAAAGTTTTAGAAGAATTAGATTATTCCAAGGAAATATTAATTTCAGCAAAAGAAGTAATAAAAAAAATAAACCATACAGAAGAATAATAAATTTTATAATTACGTTTAATAAGTATTAAAAAATATATACATTTATAATAATAATGCTACTTTTTGGATTAGAAGGAAGTGGATTTATAATAACTTTAGGGCTAATTTTATTAATATCTGGCGCAATAATGTATTATTGTCTTCGTAAATTTGCTATATTAGAAGCATCAATACTCGATCAAGGAAGAATTTTACATTCATTTATTAACAAACTACAGGAAAGAGAGCAAAATTTATCAAATACACACCTATACGATAATATAAATACAAATACACAAATGAATTTAGATGATAAAGTAATGAATGTACAAGAAAAAGAAGTTTTATATAATAATAATATTAGAGAAAAAATAGAAGTATCCGATGACGATAGTGATGACGATAGTGATGATGATAGTGATGACGATAGTGATGATGATAGTGATGATGATAGTGTTCATGAAAATGATAAGGATTATGATAAGGATTATGATAAGGATTACGATATTGATAATGAAAATAAACAATTAAATTTAGATAATAATTATAATAAAGATGTAAAAGTAATTTCAATGGAAGATATACAATTAGATACCATACCAATAGATAATATAAATATGAATTTAACTAATTCAGATGATAATTCTAATACAGAAACAACTTCTATAATCGAATCAAATATATTAGAAATATTAGAAGTTCAAAAAGAAGTTCAAGAAGAAGTTCAAAAAGAAGTTCAAAAAGAAGTTAAGGAAGAAGTTCAAGAAGAATTTAAAGAAGAAATAAAAAAAAATAATACAACAAACAATGTTATTACTAAAATGCGAGTATCTGAATTACGTGATATGGCTGTAAGTGATGGTTTAGTTAGTAGCATTGAAGATGCTAATAAATTAAAAAAAGAGAATTTAATAAAATTATTACAGCCAAATTAGAATATATAAATAAATTTAAACGATAATACATAATAAATATTAATTATGTATTATCTATATAACCCGTATAGTATATTAGTATATATATTAATTACAGGATTTATTATTTTAATAATAAAAATAACAATAGAATTCGCTATTAAACATTGTTGTAAATTAACTAATGAATCGAATGAATCGAATGATGATAATTATCAATCACATGAAGATACCGACAATTCTAGTAATTTGGAAAATAAAGAAATTAATAATATAGATGAAACAAATAATGACGATACAGATTTACCATCATATATTGAAGTATATCCAAATAAATAATATATTTTTTTTATATTAAATAGTTTTTATAAATATATTTAATATATGAAAATTTTAAGTCTTGATGTAGGAATAAAAAATTTAGCATTATGTATTTTAGAAACAAATAATAGCATTTCTAATAATAATAATAATTTTATTATTCGCTTTTGGGAAGTTATAAATTTATTTGAAGAAAAAACAAAAATATGCGAATGTAATATTATAAATAATAAAAAAAAAACAAGCATACCATGTAGTAAAGTTGCAAAATTTCATAAAGACAATAAGTATTTCTGTAAAACGCATGCAACTAAAAGTCAATATAAATTACCTACATCAGATTTAAATAAATATAAAAAAATGAAATTAAATGAATTAATTAAATTAACAGAAGAATATGATATTTCTATTTCAGATAAATTAAGTAAACCAAATAAAGTAGATTTAATAAAAAATATAGAATTATTTATAAAAAATAATATATTAGAAAATGTTAATACTTTTAAATGTAATGAAATTAGTCTAATAGATATAGGAATCGCAATTAAAGAAAAATTAGATAAAATACATATTGATGTATTTACCGATATAGATATAATTTTGATAGAAAATCAAATAAGTCCTATAGCAAATAGGATGAATTGTATCCAAGGAATGTTAAGTCAATATTTTATTATGAAAAATATGAATAATATATTATTTATATCTGCTGCAAATAAGTTAAAAGCATTTATTGATAAGAAAAAAACTACATATAGCGAGAGAAAGAAAATAGGAATTGAAGAAACAAAAACATTATTATTGAAAATGGATGGAGATACTATTAATAAAGATAAAATAATAGAAATGTTTGATAAACATAAAAAAAAAGATGATTTAGCGGATTGTTTTTTACAAGGAATATGGTATATAACTAGATAAAATGTAGTGTATTGTAATTTCTATTTTATTACAAATTTCTATTTTATTATTATATATTTCGTAATACTTAAAATTATAAGTTCTTATTTATCTATAATGTCTGATATGGAACCGGTAGTTATTGATATGAATAAACCTTCCGTAAATTTTGGGGGAGGTATAGAGTTATTAATGAATGAAAAAAAGAAAGGTTCATCTGCAGAACTAGGATTAGCTGAATTAAGTGATTTAGAAAATGAATTAAATGATTTATCTACAGATATTAGTAAAAAAACACTTGAAAATTCAAGATCTAATTTATTTGATAGTGCTATAAATTCAATTAATACATCAACCAGTGGAGCTAAAGTAGAATTTAAGGATATTCCATTAAAATCATCGGATAAAGATGTTAATCAAAATATTTCAGGAAATATGGATTATGGAAATTTAGGAGAAGCTTCATCTGCTAATTATTCTGACAACAAATCTTGGGATGGTTATGGTAAATTTAATAATGTCCCAAGTAGTTCAAGCGAACCACAATTAGATAAAGAAGAATTGTTAAGAGAAAAATTTAAATATTTACGCCGTTTAGAAGAATTAGAAAGAAAAGGTGCAACGCTAACAAAAAAATATACAATGGATTCGCCTTTAGCAGAGTTACAGGGTGAATATGAAATGATTCTTTCTGAAAAAGAAACATCAAATAGTGTTAAATTTCAAGGAAAAATGTTAATGGCTGCAATTACTGGATTAGAATTTATGAATAATAGGTTTGATCCATTTGATCTTAAAATGGATGGTTGGGCTGAACAAATAAATGAAAATATTTCAGATTATGATGAAATTTTCAGTGAATTACATGAAAAATATAGATCTAAAGCTAAAATGGCACCAGAATTAAAATTATTATTTCAACTTGGTGGATCAGCGATCATGGTTCATATGACAAATACTATGTTCAAGTCATCAATGCCAGGTATGGATGATATTATGAAACAAAATCCAGAACTTATGCAACAATTTACACAGGCCGCAGTAAACAATATGGGAGAATCAAAACCAGGATTTAGTAATTTTATGAATAATTTTATGCCGGGAGCATCAGATAATATGTCGCCACCAGAACCAACTAATATGGGTCCGCCACCACCATCAGTTAATACACAAATACATAAAAGTCAGCGATATGAACCACCAGATAATAGACCAGATTTAATGGCTTCAAGAACACAACAAGGAATTAGTATAGAAGAAAAGTTTACATCATTAGATAAAGCATCTGAATTAATTAATGCACCGAGTAGTTATCAACAATCGAAACGACCCGAAATGAAAGGACCAGGTGATTTAACTAATATTTTATCTGGATTAAAAACAAAACAAGTTAATGTACCAACAAAACCACCTAGTGAAAAAAATCCAAGCACAATAAGCATTCAAGATTTAAAAGAATTATCTAATCAAAAATTACCTCGATCTAATAGAAAGTCGAAAACAAATAGTGCGAAAAATACAATTAGTTTAGATCTTTAATTATAGATAATAATTAATATTTAGATTTTTTTAGATTTTTTAGATTTTTTAGATTTTTTAGATTTTTTAGATTTTTTAGATTTTTTAGATTTTTTAGATTTTTTAGATTTTTTAGATTTTTTAGATTTTTTAGATTTTTTAG
>Ga0206131_10007205_pt1 | contig 11219 bp, 9 predicted proteins | sample Helgoland_Spring_FD_148636 | JGI IMG/M metagenome (GOLD analysis project Ga0206131, IMG submission 148636) | Pelagic subsurface seawater microbial communities from Kabeltonne, Helgoland, North Sea - Helgoland_Spring_Bloom_20160517_1 | ecosystem: Environmental > Aquatic > Marine > Epipelagic ... | reverse complement strand
TAAAAGACTTTGCTAACTATCTTGCAGAAGCTCACAATGAAAATACAGCTTCAGGTGAAAACATCATCGAGTATGTTAACTACCTAAAAGAAAACATGCAGTCAATCTCAGAATACGCTGAGTACATTGCTGAATCAATCAACGAGAACTTAGTAACAGAAGAAGGCCATGTTGAAGGTGAAGAAGCTGGTATTGAAGGTGAAGAAGTTGTTAAGAAGGACGAAGAAGAACTAGAAGAAATTGGCGACAACGGAGCTGAAGGTGATGTTGAAGGCGAAGAAGCTGGTCAAGAAGCAGAAGAAGGTGCTGAAGGTGCTGCTGATGGAGTTGATGCTCCAGAAGAAGTACATTCTGAAGAAGATAAAGGTACTCAAGATGATGCTGATGATGAAATGCCAGAAGAAGTTGACCCACTAGAAGCATATAAGAAAGAAGTTTCTTCTAAACTTGACGCTCTAGTTGAAAATGCAACAAGAACCGAGAACGAGAATCCATCATTCTTTAAGATTGTATCTGGATCAACTCAAGAGAAATACAATGCTCTTAACGAAGAAGCTAAGACTGAAGTTAGAAGCGCAGTTAGAAAAAGAGGCTTCATGACAGAGGCACAAATCGTTTCACTTATCGAAAACTCTACACTAATTGTAGAATCTAAATCAGCACAACCATTCGTACTAGAGGCAATGCCATCTGAATACAGTGAAGCATGGAACAATCTATCAGAGGCTAAGCAATCACAGATCTTAGCTCAGTCTAAATACCACAGACTAGAGACAGAATACCAAGTAAGAAACTTCTGGCAAACTAGAGACCTAAGAAATACTGCTCCAGTAATGGAAAAGATTGAAATGGTTAATGAAGGTCAAAAGATAGAAGAGAACAAAGGCTTAGGTTACGATGCAAGCGCATATGCTGCAGAGTTCAAGAAGAGATTCAAGAAGTAATCTAGCACAATACTTAATAAATCTTAAAGGAGAGGGCGTAAGTTCTCTCCTTTTTTAAGGTTAAGAAAAAGTAGAAAATTAAACAGATATATAAAACAACATCGACGATAGGGCGAAAGAAGCAGAAAGCCCATGAATGTCGAATATAAACAAACAAAAAAAGATCATTCAAAAATGGCAAATTTAATTAACGAAGCTGAGATCAGATCAACTTGGGCTCCTATTATCGAGGAAGCTACAGGTATCACTGAATCTAACAAGCTTGCATGGATGTCTGAGTACTGCCACAATCACAAGCTTTACGAAGACGCAAACATTATGTCTCTTGCACCAACTATGAACTTAGCTGGTATGGGTGCTGTATCATTCCCAGGTGTTGGTAACGCAAACGTTGCTGGTTCTGGCGCAAATGGTTCAGGTGACAAAGCTCCAACATTGCTTCCATTAGCAATGCAGGTTGCTGCACAAACTATCGGTCTAGACTTAGTACCTGTAGTACCAATGGCTGGCCCAATGGGATTACTTTCTTACCTAGACTACACTTACGAAGGTGGTAGAATTGATAACACAGTTACTCCAACTTACGTAAAAGCATCAGGTGCTGGTCTTGCACTAGCTGATCTTGATGCTGGTTCAGGTGGTGTACAAGCTGGTGCTGAGCTAGTAGGTACTTCACGTATCGATGGTAAGAACATATACAAGGTTAACGCGGCTGGTGAAGCTTATGTTTCTGCAGACTCTTCAAGATCAGTTGCTGATCTATTCACAGTAATTTCAGGTGATGTAACTGTTGAATTAGTAAAAGCAATGGAAGATCACATCCCAGGATTTGTTGGTGATGTTGATGCTGATGGTAACGCTAAGCCTTACTCAAGAGACACTGGTGAATCTACACCAGACAAGCTAATGGGCTTAAGCCTATTCAGCAAGTCAGTTGCTGCAGAAACTTTCCAAGTTGCTGCTGCTGTAACTCGTGAGCAAGTTCAAGACCTTAAGCAATTCGGCGTTGACGCTGTAGCTCAAGTTGAGTCAGTATTAACTAACGAATTGACTCAGTCTATCAACGACTACATCTTAAAGTCAATGAGAACTCTTGCTGCGACTAACACAACTGAAAACCCATTCACAGCTACTATCGACTTAGCTCCATCTACTAACTATGGTGGTGAAACAAGAGGTGAAGCACACAGAAGAATTTTAACTAACGTTCTTGCTGCTGCTAACTTTATCGCTAACAAAGGTAGAAGAGGTGCTGGTAACTTCGCAGTAGTTGACGCGAAAATCGCTTCAGCTCTACAAGGTATCGCTGGTTTCGTACCAAACCCATTCGCTAACACTTTCAACCAAGTTGCAGGTGCTATCTACCCAGTAGGTTCGGTTGCAGGTATCAACGTATACACTGACCCAAGACTACCATTCAACGGTAACTACCTAGCTGATGGTACTGGTGTTCACAGAATCCTAGTTGGACGTAAAGGTGACGGAAACGGCGCTGGTCTAGTATTCATGCCATACCTAATGGCTGAATCAGTACAAACTATCGCTGAAGGCACAATGGCTCCTAAGGTAGCTGTTAAGTCTAGATTCGCACTAGTTGAAGCTGGATTCCACCCAGAAACTCAGTATGTTGAGTTTAAGGTTGAGAACGTTGAACTATAATCAATAGATTAAGTAACACTCATATAGAAGAGGCCTCCTTACAGAGGCCTCTTTTTTTGTTATATTAGTCTGATATATAGAATAGAAATACTAAAAAAACAAAGTATGATGAAGTTCAAAAGAAAAATAATGTTGTTAGAAGAATTTGATAATTCTCAGGCAACCCAAACAAAAGTAGCCAAGTCTGTTAATACAGATAGCGTTGCAACTAAAGTTAAATCTGATAATATCAGAACTGAAGTAATTGCAGATGTAGATGTAATCTTAACTAATCTAGAAACTCTTTCTGCACAGATTACTGAAGAAGTTGATGAACTATTAGAAAATACAGATTGGTATGCTTCTAGTTTAAATGAAAGTTTCATGGAAGAGATGATTAAAACATTTAAGTCAATGAAATCATTTGCTAGACTTCAATCTAGTTGGCCTAAAATGTATCAAGATAAACTAGACTTAGAAATTCAAAACGTAAAGGAGCTTGGTAATTTTGCATTAAAGGCTGGAGAAAAAGAAGAGGCAATGACAGCTGCTGTAAAGCAGAAATTTGATGCTAAGAAGAAAGAAATTACAGCATCCGATATGCCAACTGAAAAGAAGAAGGCAGCAAGGGCTCAAGTAGATCAGGTATATAAAGACAGTGAAGGTAAAATTAAAGAAAAGATAACAAAGCAGATTGAGACTAAAAAACAAGTTATTGTAAATAAACAAAAACAAGCTGCTGAAAAATTAGCATCTGAAATGTCAGAATTTGAAGGTGACAATCAAATAGATGCTGATTTAATCAAAAAAAGATGGAACCTTATTAAGACCAATAAGCAAAATCAAATGGATAATGCACATATTGAAGCTAAATCTGAAGCTGAACTTGAATTTATGGATGCAGACAATCCTGAAGCAATTAAGAAAGCACAGGAAAGGATGAAAAAGCAAATGGCAGATATGAAAGCAGAAGATGCTGCTGCACTTAAGCAAAAAGAAGAAGATCTTAAATCTGCTGAGGCTGAGGCTGAAGCAAGAGCACAAAAGGGATCTGAGGAAGAGAAAGAAGCTAATAACAAAATATTGACATTCTATAAGACTGGTAATGCATTAAGAAACGCGCTACAAAGTCAAAAACCAGAGGATTATGATGACGCAGCTAAGTTAGAAATTAAAAAATTAAAAACAGCGTTTAATGATGCCAAAGATAAAGTTACTGGATCTGTCTTTGTAACTGGTAAAGTTGCCGATGACGAAGCTGAAGGTGAAGATATTGCAAATGGATTAAAGGACGATATTAAAGAAATGTTAGCAGACTTTAAAGCCGTATTAGATGAAGCTGGTGAGTCTAAGTCAGATCTTGAAAAAGCAACAGAGGATGCCAAGACAGCAGTAGATGCCGCACAGGATGCTCTGGAAACAGAAGAATTAACTGACGATAAGGCAAAAATAAAAGCAGCTAAAATTAAATTATTAGATGCTAAAATTGCACATGAGACTGCTAAAAAAGCGGAAGCGGCTGATCAAGGTGATGATACTGCAAAATTTGATGAAAAAATTGCTCAACATGAAGAGGCTAAAGGATTATTAGATAATGAAGATGATGACGTTACTCAAGAGGAACTTGACGCAGCAGACAAAGATGTTTCAGATGCTAAAGCAGCATATGATGAAGTTAAAGATAGTGATGATGAAAAAGCTAAACTTCAGGCCGAGATTAAATTTAAACAGGCTCAACAGAAAAGAGCAAAACTTAAAGGCGATGATGAACTTTACCAAGGTTTAGGAGGTGATATTGGTGAGCTGATGAAGAAGATACAAGCTCTAGGTGAATCTTTAAATATTACTGAATCATTTGTATTTAAAACAGCTTCAGTGGCTGATAGATTTAGAATCTTAATGTAATCAAAGACCGCGCTTAGCGTTCTTCTTTGCAAGATCTAGGAACTCCTGTCTCTCTTTGAGCAGGAGTTCTTTACATTTACGGCGAAACTCAATTGAAGACTTAAGTATTCTACTGTCTACCATTGGCGCCTTTAGAATATCATAGTACTCTGGGTGAATAAAGTTCTCTAGATCAAAATTCATAAACGTAGACTTGATTGGCTTGCCGCTGATGGCACATCGCCAGTCTAGAGTATTAGCACTCATCTTTAAGCCTTCGAGGTCCACAGGCGCTTCAGATTGCCAATCAAAGTATGTTTTGTAAGCCGTACTGTCTTTTGTTGTAACTCTTTGCATTCTAAGGACACAGTGAATGAACTGGTCATCATCTGACCACTTCTTAATATGTCTATTCTCAACTAGAAAACGACGATGTCTTTTCTGCAGAGGCTTTAGTCGAATGCCGTACCTGTTCATTGGATATGGCCCGCCAGTCCTCTCTATTCTAATGTCAGCGTAAGATCTTGTCATATATAGTATTTATCAGTGAAACTAAAGAGCCAGCTTTCATATAATTACAAAACAATAGTATATGCAATCAGTTAATCAGCTCTTCACTGAGAAGTACCGTCCAAAGGATCTAAGTCAATTAATCTTACCGGAACGTGTAATGAATAGGTTTAAAGACGGTCTAGTCCAGAATATGCTTTTTGCCGGCAGTCCAGGCACTGGTAAAACATCAGCTGCTAAGGCAATCGTCAACCAGTTTGAACTACCTTATCTCTATATTAATGCATCAACCGATACTTCAGTTGAGGTGATTAGAACTAGAATCACAGACTTTTGTTCTACAGTCTCAATCATGGACAAACCAGGTACTTTTAAGGTTGTTATCTTAGATGAGGTTGATGGTGTATCAGATCAGTTCTTTAAAGCACTACGTGCAACGATGGAGACCTTTGCGTCAAACAGCCGCTTTATTGCAACATGTAACTACATTAACAAACTACCGGACCCAATCTTAAGCAGGTTTGAGGTGATTAACTTTGATTTTGACAAGGATGAAGAGTCTGAGCTGACTAAGAAATACATCAAACGTGTCTACAATATTTGTAATGACGAAGGTATGACGATTGAGAAACCAGCACTAGTTGAGTTTGTACGTCGTAACTTCCCAGATCTAAGAAGTACTCTAAACAAGCTACAGGGTTATAAAACACAAGGCACAAATCACATTACTGAGGCTGAAGTTAAACGCTTCAACTCAGTCTATAAAGATGTATTTGATTTGATCTTTACTGAGACTGATCCAGCTAAAAACTATCAACTCCTAGTAAGTAATTATGCTTCTAAGACAGATGATATTCTACAGACACTAGGTGATGATTTTGTAGAATATATAAAACAAGAAAGATCTCAAAGCGTTAAACATATACCTCAGATCATAATTACAGTGGCCAAGCACCAAGCACAAAGAGTCCATGTGATAGATCCTGTTGTAACAATGTTAAGCTGTGTGTATGAGATCCAAACTATTGTAAGAGAATAACAAGATTTTTGCAAAATAATTTTTCAGTGTCAAATATTTTTATTATATTTGTACTGTACCAAAAGATAACAATATGAAGGTGGGAAAACATACACTATTAATAGATGGCAATTACTTTGTCTTTAGCCGCCTTTTTGTTTTACCTAAGCCAAAGAGCGGAAAGTTACTAGGCGATGAGAAGCAAAGAGCGCAATTTATGCGTAAACTATCAATTGACTTTGCATCAGAGATGCGTAAGTTAAAAGGCTTTGTTGATGACGCCGTAATCGCAGTAGACTCTAAGTCATGGCGCAAGGACCTTTATCCGGAAGCGGAATACAAAGGCACTAGAAAACAAAAAAGCGATGTGGACTGGACTGCAGTCTATCAAATTTACGAAGAGTTTCAAGAAATCATGCAGAAGCATGGTGTTACAGTACACCAAATCAGCGGCGCAGAAGCAGATGACGTACTTTTTGGCTGGTCAACGATGTTGAATGACCGTGGCAAATCATGTATTGTCTGGACTGGAGATCGTGACTTGATTCAGCTAGTAAATCATTCATCAGCAAACGATGCACATACCGTTTGGTACTATAACACCAAGAGGACACTTTACGCTTATCCAGGCTTTGTCAACGACATGGAGACATCAGCTGCTCAAAATATGGAAGCCGATGATATGTTATTTAACATGAACGGCCAACATATGCGTAGAGATGACTATCAATCTAGAATCTTAGACTGGGTTAAAGAGAATAAAGTTACAGTTGAAGAAGTCGACTGCGACAAGTTCATCTTTACTAAAATGTTAGTCGGTGATAAGTCAGATAATATCCAGTCGGTTGTAACTTGGCAGAAGGAGATGAAGAATGGTAATCTAAGAACTTATTCTATTACCGACAAGATGGCAGAGAAAATCTTTGATCAGTTCACTAAAGAACATAAGGATTTTACAATTGACTATCTTTTCTCTTCAGAGCATAAAGATGCTCTTTCAGATATTATCTATCGTGTAACAGGCCATAGCAACATAAGTCTGATCAAAGTAAACTTGACTAAGAATATTGCGCTAATGCTTCTACATACTAGAACTATACCAGACTCTATTCAAAAGGCTATCTTTGAGGCTATTGAGGCTGATTGGGAAGGTGCTTTAAATAACGTTGAGACCTTGCTTGAAATGGATAAGATCTTAGCTGGTACAAACTGGTTAGAGAAGAAGCATAACGCAGGTCCGGATGTATTTGCAGGCATGGATATACCTGAAGAAGTAGAGCCTAGTAAGCCAATGAAACTTGTGGGTAAAAAGACGCCAAAAGCAGAAACAAAAGCCAAACCAGCAACTAAGAATATAAACAACTTATTCTAATGATACCAAATCTGGAAGAACAAATTACAATTGAGGAAATCTTAATTGAAGCACACGCATTTGGCTTAAAACGCGAGATTGTAGAGAGTGCAGATGTTATCTGGTCTCAAAGAAAGAATGAAGAAGAATTTACGCTGCTTGATGCATATCATTTAGCGTTTCATGATTGGGTAAAATAATATGCTAGACGAAACTAAACTATTTGACTTCGTGAAAATTATGTTCACGAAGAGGGATCAATTTGATAAAATAAAGAACCATAATAAGAAGCGACATCATTTTATGATAAATCGCTTCTTTGCTATTAAGTTTCCAGGCAATGCAAATGCGTTTAACGTAAACGGCATTAATGGTGCCGCTGTCGTAGAATCTTGGGGCCTTGTTGCGATGCGCTTTAAGTCAGTACCTGGCTGGTGGTATACAAAGACCAAGAAGGCTAGTGCCACAACAAAGGATAAATATACACCAAGCGAACAAGCTGTTCAGATCTACATGCAGAAGAACGAGATAGGATCTCGGGAGTTTAAAGAACTTGAGCATTTTGCTAAGGATAGCCTATATGCTGATTTAAAAAAGATCGAGAGCCAGGTAGATGTTTACACAAAGTAAAGATACATTTTCAGAGATTATAGACATTACGCTCTATAAGTACAATTCTATTGATTTAAAACTTTGGGGTCTATTAAAGAGGCACTACAGTTCTAAAGATTTAAGTGCTAGTTCGACACTAATATCAGCCGATGATTTTAAAAACACTATCAATCAATTCTTTTATGATGATCTTAATAGGATAGATTCTATCGGCGAGAGCTTAATGCACAAGGAGGCAACTACAATCTACTTCGTTAAGAAAGTATTTGATAATATGCAGAATGTAAGATGGTTTAAAGTCAATCTTAACAAAAACATGAGATATAAGCGTATTGTTGAGATAGACCAGATGAAGACTATTAAGTTTAGCATTAAAACGATCAGAGGTACCTTTAGGCTCTTCGATCATTTTAATAGCCACCAGGTATATGTGTTAAATAAACTCTTCATCAAAATGGGAATATTTAATCATGAAGAGTATTTTAAAGTAGTAAAGACACAAGACCTTTTAAATAAGATTGATAACTTTTTAAACGCTAATAATACGAACGAGGTGTTCACGCTGTTAAACGCAATTATTCAATACTTTGAGTTTTACGAGATGGATAATCCTGAAATACTCTTAATCACCGATACTGAGTCTGATATATAAACAAAATACAGACTTAAGCCTCGATGGTAAATAATTTCACAGCTGATCAGATTGGCGATATTATATATGCAAAGTTAGAAAGTCCATACAATGACATTGAACGTGTTTTAAGTTGGACAGCTACTGTTGGTGTTACTACACCAAACACTAGAGGTACGCTAAACTTTGTAAATGGTTCTACAACAATTACAGGTACTAATACAAACCTAAGCCTACAAGCTGGCCATGCTTTTATAGTTGGTAATGATACTTATACAGTAGACCAGATTATAGATGCAAACACATTTACAGTAACCAGCGCGCCAACTTTTACAGCAAGTGGCTTAACATTCTACTTGCCAGAAGACGCAAACAATCTATTTACATACCAATACAGGTGGTCGCAGAGCAAAGAGCCTGGTGAGATGAGTGAACTACTGCCTCTTACCACAAACAACGGCCCTTACGATCTATTAGGACTAACATTCGACTCTACCAAACCGCTCTGGCTTGAACTTAGACTCGAGGTTGATCGATTAAGCAATGTGAATAAAATTACACTGCTTTCATTGACGTATGAACTACAGACTAGTTCTGGTACGATCATTAGCTGTCCTGAATTCTGTGCAGAGTGTACAGATCCTTATGCAATGGTCGGTTGTGCGAATATCATCGCTGAATGTACTGATGAGATGTGGAACCCGTATGCTTTAACTAAGCCAACTTCGGTTTACAGACAGATCACTGATATTTCAACTGAAATGTGGGGCCATCCGGTGAAATACTTTAGAGTTGAACCAGATGATCGCAGCAGAGATGTTATTCTGCGAGAATACTCACTCTACAATGTAAAAGAAGAGGCTGAGTTTAAAGTTATGGTGCCTGGTAACGAGTTTCCAACTAGACAGTTCAACTACGACATCTTTGGCATGGGCTTTGATGAGTTTGAGATCCATGTAACAAAGACGCAGTTTGAATCTGCATTTGGTATTGGACCGAGCCCACGTAGTAGAGATTATCTCTATTTCCCAAAGATTAATCGCATGTATGAAGTAAACTCAGTTGCATATGCAGATGAGTTTAATCTAGACCTAACCTACTGGAAACTAATGCTACGTAAGTACGAGGAGCGTACAAGCAATATCCATGAAGATACACAGGTTGAACAAGAGCTTAGCGATCTAACAGTAGGTCTTGAAGAAGTCTTTGGTGAAGAAACTAAACAAGAATTTGAAAAGGTAACCAAACCAACACAGTACCAGACAGTTTACTCAGAAGTTGGTGATGGCGTAAGAGCCAGACTACACAAGAAACTAACAATCTCGGATGCTGAGTTAAGAAATCAATGGACTGTGGTCTCTAAGAATAACTATGATCTGGATTCAACGCCAGATAAATCAATGGAGCTTGTAGCGTACAATAAAAAGTCTAGCCTGGCTGAGGATGAAAATCTAGCCATTACAATCTGGTTTAGACCTAAATTTACAGACAACACAGATCAAACACTGATTGATGGTTTTAGTGTAAATAGCGGTCTTAAAATAACAACAAATGGCTCGAGCATTAAAGTCCATACCAATGATACAACACATATATTTGGTAGCAGTTTAGCACTAGAGCAAAATGTTTGGCACGGACTAGTCTTTAACCTAAGCAACACATACAAACAAATGTCATGTAGCCTGTATCGACTAGATCCGAATAGTAACAGACAAGCGCCAAGCAATTCTACTAAAACGCTAACAAGTAAACTTAATCAGAGCAAGTCATTTACAAGTCCGTATGTTTGGCCTACAGTTAAGAACTGGATGTTAATGCCAGCTAAACTGGATGTGACCAATATTAGAATCTTCACGAAGACAATTGTCCAAGATCAGCACATGAACGTGTTACAACAGTATGTTGTTAGAGACAGCCAGCTAGCACATGTGATCGATAATGCTATCCCTTCAATCCAGCTGAGAAGATATAACCAGTCTAGATAATCTAGATATATAGCATATAAAAGTATAATTTATGAGCGAAGATAAAAAAAGTATATCTGAGCAGGCAGACGAGATTAGACGTGAGTTAGATAATCTAATCGGTGATGAAGAGTCAATTGACGTTGAATCTGATCCAAGAGACCTGCCAGCAACACAGAGAAATACACAGTTAATGGCACCAGCCAACTATGGCGATATGAAAGCATCGGCCACTAAGAAGGCCAAGAAGACCATTACAAGCTTGATGAAATTCTATCTGGATGCAGATATTATTGAAAGAGATGAGTATATCCAGGCTAAAAAGAAGATGGACGAGATGACTATGTCCTCTCTGATCTATCAACTCCAAGCTGGTGAAAGAGCCCTAACAACTCTGCTACAGACCATCGACGATGGTGAACTGGCACCCAGAATGTTTGAAGTACTTGCAACTCTACAGAAATCCATGTTAGATATTATCAAATCTCAGACCATGTACCTGATGGCAGCCGAAGAGGCTACCAAAAGAATAGCACGTGATATTGAAATCTATAAGAAAAGAGATGATAAACGTGAGATTGAAGAAGCCGGTGGTGATAGTAGCAGCAGAAACGTACAGCGTGGAACTAAGGATCTAATGCAGGCCATCCAACAGGGTATTAACCAA
>Ga0206131_10007204_pt1 | contig 11220 bp, 10 predicted proteins | sample Helgoland_Spring_FD_148636 | JGI IMG/M metagenome (GOLD analysis project Ga0206131, IMG submission 148636) | Pelagic subsurface seawater microbial communities from Kabeltonne, Helgoland, North Sea - Helgoland_Spring_Bloom_20160517_1 | ecosystem: Environmental > Aquatic > Marine > Epipelagic ... | reverse complement strand
CACAGACTCGTTAATTTTTGTTGTAAGATTAATAACTTCTGATGTTAAATTTTCTTTTTGTAACTTCCAAAGTAAATAAAGAGGATCAATCGGAATACAATGTCCTCCAATTCCAGCTCCTGGATAAAATGGCATAAAACCAAATGGTTTAGTTTTACAAATATCAATAACTTCCCATAAATCTATACCTAGTTTTCGGAAAGAATATTTCAGTTCATTTGCGAAAGAGATGTTGATAGACCTAAAGGTATTTTCATAAAGCTTACTAGCTTCAGCAACTGCGTTACTCGAAGCAATAATTATTTTGTTAAACAATTTTTTATAAAAAAATTTACCTTTTTTTAAGGAGCTTATATCATCGGCTCCAACGATTTTTGGTGTGTTTTTATAAGTATTATAACTATCACCGGGATTTATCCTTTCAGGTGAAAAACAAACAAAATAATCTACGCCGCATTTTAATTGATTGTTGTTTAGTTTATTTATTATTAATTCTTTGGTAGTTCCAGGCCAACTTGTTGACTCTAAAATAATTGTTTTATTTTTATAATTAATTTTAGATATTCTTTTAATTGTGTCATTAATAAAGCTTACATCTGGTGTTTTCTGGTCTTTTTTTAGGGGTGTAGGAACACATATTACTATATAATCACATAATTCTAAACTATTAAAATTTGATTTAGGAAAAAATTTTTTTTTAAGATCAAAATTAATTTTATTAAAATCTAAATCACTAATATAACTTATTTTTTTTTTTAGCTTTGTGATCTTTGTTTTATCAATATCAAAACCATAAGTAGTGAATTTTTTTTGTGAAAGATATGCTAGAGACAATCCAACATAACCTAAACCTACAATTCCAATAATATAATTTTTTTTTTTCAACTATGTTTTTTATTTATTGTAAAATAGATTTGTTTTTTAAATAATTATTTAACCCTAATAGTCCCTGTTCTAATGATATTTTAGGCTTAAATTTTATCTTTTTATTAGAGATTAACGAAGAAACTTTTCTTATACTTGGTTCTTTAGAGTTTTTTTCTTCTATTACAATTTTCTTTTTCAAAATTTTTTCAGAAATATTAATAATATTTTTAAGACTTATCAATTTATTACCTTGTAAATTAATAATATTAAAATTTTTTAATTTTGTTGTTTTAATAATTCCATCACAAATATCTTTTATATGGATAAATTTTCTAGATGTTTTTAAAGATCCAACCGATATGTTATTTTTTTGTTTCACATTATTAAAAATTGCCTCTACTGCTGACCAATTCGAAAACCTTTCTCCATAAATAATACCAAATCTAAGTATAGACATATCAATGTTATATTTTTTATAAAAAGATTTACAGTGATCTTCTGATATTAATTTTGACTTCGCATAATCACTACTTAATTTGTCTAATCCAATTTTAGTATTTTCGTTTACTCCAATTTTTGCATTTTCATTGTCATAAACCCATTCAGTTGAAGCAAAGATAAATTTTTTAACTTTCATCTTATTTGCTACATCAAGCATATTTAGTGTGCCATTAACATTAGTATTATAACATTCATACAAATCTTTTGAACAATCTTGGTCTCTTGATATTGCAGCTAGATGAATAATAATATCAATTTTATTTTTCAATTTTTTATAAATATCTTTTTTTCTAATATCAGCTTTTATAAAATGTATATTCGTATTTTTGTTTTTACTTAAATCACATCCAAAGATTTTAATCTTTGGATGTGATTTTAACTTTTTTATTAACTCAATACCAACAAAACTATTTGCACCTGTGATAAAAATATTCATAATCTTATATTAATATACTTCCTTCTTTTTCTAATTTAACAACTATGTATTGATGTTTTTTAATATACTCAACTAATTTCTTTTTCTTTGAAGGTGAAATGACTACCAATATAAAACCACCATTTCCAGCGCCAAGTAATTTTCCACCATAGGCACCTTTCTGATCAATTTTTTTAAAAATTTTCTCTATATCATTATTTGTAATTAATTTTGAAAAACTTTTTTTTAATTCCCAGGACTCTTTTATTAGTTTCCCTATGTTTTTGATCTTAATTTTTTTACTTAAAATCTCATTTTTAAATTTCTTTGTTAAAAAATTCAATGCAATTAAGTTGATATAATTTTCTTTTAGATTTTTCTTCTGATCCTTGAGTACACTTGATGCAAATCTGTTTTTTCCAGTCCATATTAAAAACACATTATTAAAAAAGTTTTTAATATTTTTTCTATCTAAATCTAGAGAGGATACTGAAATTTTATTTTTATTATATCTAATATATTTAAGACCTCCGTGAACTGCAATATAATGGTCTTGCTTCCCTAATGAATTTTTAGTTATTTTTGATTCAATTTCATATGCCATCTCTGCTAATTGATTTTTTGTCATTTTTTTATTTTGGAGTTTACACAGCGCTTTAATTAGTCCTACAGTAAAAGAGCTTGAAGACCCCAATCCAGAATTCGCTGGAATATCTGCAAATGTATTTATATAAAGAGGTTTTGTTATACCCATCTTCTCTATAACCTTTTTTATTCTAAGGTTTTTAATTTTTGATAAATCATTAGTATTTTCTGTCTTGGAGTAACTTAATCTATATTTTTCCTGATAATTATTGTGAAATTTAGCTGTGACATAAATATATCGATTGATTGCACAACTTATTGTAGCTCCACCATATTTATCATAAAAATATGGCATATCAGTTCCACCTCCCAAGAAAGACACTCTTAGTGGCGTTTTTGTAACAACTATTTTATCATCTTTCATAATTTAACTGATTATTTAATTAAAGTGTTTATATATTTTTTTTTCAATTTAGCACTTATTTTTTTATTACCTACATACAAACATTTAGTTTTAGATCTATAAGAAGCTTCAATGTCTCTAGTGTCATCTCCAATGTAAAAAGTGCGATCTAAAATTATATTATATTTTTGAGCAGCTTTTAAAAATAATCCATGGTTAGGTTTTCGTTGGAAATTGTTTGAGTTATAATGATGAGGACTAATAAAAAATTCTTTAAGATCAATATTTTTTTTTTTTAATTGTTTTTTAATTTCTTTATTAATTTTTTTTAGATTTATATAACTAAGGTCTCCTGTTGCAATTCCGGCTTGATTACTTATACAAATTAACAAGTTGTTTTTAAGTATTTTTTTATATTTTTTGATTAAGGGATAGTTTAATTTTAATTCATTTAAATTTCTTACATAGAAATAAATATCGTTTTTTATGTTTAGCACACCATCTCTGTCAATTAAAACAATCTTTGTTTTGAAAAACTTTTTTGTAATACTCAATCTCTTAGGATCTGAAATACTTAAATAACCGGTATCATTAAAAAAATAATTAATTTTTTTTTGATTTGTTAATCGGTCTATAAAATAACTAAAGGATATATTTTTATTTTCATAAGCTGAAAATAAAAGTTTTTTATTTAAAATCATATATCCTATATCTACAAATTTTGATTTTGTATTTTTTGTGAAAGAATATTTTTTTATTTTTTTATTTTGATTATCAAGGATTATATTTCCATTTTTTTTTTTACATATTGAAATAATAAATTTGCTTTTAAGGTTGATATAATCATTCAATAAATTATGTAAATTTAAAGATGAATAATTGTCAGCATAAAGTAATAAAAAGTTATTTTGTAAAATTTTTTTTGCATCACAAATTCTTTTATAAGTTTCAACTGAAGCTGGATTGTAATGATATTTTATTTTCACTCCAAACTTCTTTCCATCTCCAAAATACTTGTGAATAATTTCAGATTTATAACCACAAAGAAAAACAAATTCAGTGATTCCATTAGATTTACACTGATCAAGTAAATAAAATAAAAATGGTTTACCTTCTACTATGACCATTGGCTTGGGTATCTTCTTTGTTATCACTCCAAGTCTTTTTCCATACCCACCACAGAAAATAACAGCTTGTTTAATCATGATAAAATATCTTTAAAACTATCTCTTAAATCAAAACGAGATTTCCATCCCGCTTGTTTCAATAATTTATTTGAACCATATAATATAATTTTTGAATCATTACTTTTATTTTTTTTACTTATAGTTCTGATGTTTAGGAATTTTGAAAAAGTACTAGCAAAATTCAAATTACTATACGCAACTCCATTACATATGTTTATTATTAAAGATTTATTAATTTTTTTAATAGCAATTAAAGCACTTATTACATCCTTAATATAAATAAAATCATTAAAAACATTTGATTGATTTAATTCAAAAATTTTTTCTTTACAGTTCATGATTGAATTAAGCAACGAGCCGCTTCGCTGTCCCAAGCCATAGACATAGAAAATTCTCGTCCATATACAGATTATATCTTTATTTAATTTTTTATAAAATAATTTTCTAATGTGATTTTTTTGTTTACCTAATGCACTAATTTTATTTCCTTTATTGTAGTATTCTTTTACTGGAGATTTTTGACTGCCATACTCTGCACAAGATCCACTTATAATTATTTTCTTACAATAAGAGCTATTAATTGCCTCTATTAGATTATTACTAATTTCTTTATTTATTTGAAAATTTTTTTCATTGAAGTTTGGAATACCGTGCCATGCAAGATGATATATAATTGTTGGTTTTACTTTTTCTAACACAGTCTTTATTGAGTTTTTTTTTCTTAAATCACACTGTATATTAATATGTTTAGAATATTTTTCTTTTATTTTTTTTTTAGAAACAAAATATATCTTTGAGTTTTTAAAACTTTTTATTAATTCTGCTCCTATAAACCCTGTTGATCCAGTAACAAGAATTTTATTTTTTTTCATTAAAATTCTTAAAATTTAAATCTTTTTGAGATATATTTTTTGGTAGTTCTGGCCATTTTACAGAAAAAAATTTGTCATCATATCTTATGCCATCTCCTTTATTAGGCTTATAATATTGTGACATATAATATAAAACTTTTGTTTGAGGTTCTAATGTTAAGTAAGCATTGGCAAAACCTTTGGGTATATGTAGCGAAAGGCAGTTTTTTTCAGACAATTTTTTTTTAAAAATTTTTAGATAGGTTTTTGAGCGTGGTCTTAAGTCAATAGAGACATTTAGTATCTCTCCAAATAAGCATGTTATTATTTTATCTTCTTCAAACGGCTTTTTTTGATAATGGAAACCTCTTAATGTGTATTTAGCTTTATTATACGAGATATTGATTTGTCTAATGCTAAATTTTATCTTTTTTAAATCTTTTTTACAAAAATCTCTTATAAAATGACCTCTTTTATCATTAAATATTTTTTTTTTAATTATAAATAAATTTTTAAATCGAGTTGATTTAATTAACATTTTGTAATTCTTACACTAGGTAAAACCGTAATAATATAACCTTTAAATTTTACTTCTTTTTTCAAAAATTTAATAATCTCATCTTTAAAATTCCATGCTAAAATTATTACACAGTTTATTCTCCGAAATTCTTTTTTAAGTGGTTTTTTTATTAATATGTCTGAACCTGCAGTATAAAGGTTATTTTTCATCTTATTTTTATCAAAAATAAAATTCAAATGTTTATTATTAATTTTACAAAAATTTAATAAAGTTGAGCTTCTTGCTGAGGCACCATATCCTGACAATCTATTTCCTTTTTTTAAAAATTTATTTAAAGTTTTATTTAAGTTGAGTTTGTGTTTTAAACATTTTTGTTTAAAATTTTTCCAATATATTTTGGAATTTATCTTATTTGTTTTTTCTTGCTTAATTAGTTTTTGTAAACTGTTACTTATTTTTTGTCTCTTCTTTGATGCAACCAAAACTATAGATCCACCACTGATCGGACTCTTAAAATAATCTATCGAATATAAATTATGCTTTTCTAAAAGATTTTTCATAGTCTTGATCGTAAAATAAAAAATATGCTCATGATATATGTAGTCATAGTGTAAGCTTTTATTTAAATTTTCAGCATAATGAAATTCAATATAGGCTTTACCATCAGATTCAAGTACTTTTGAAATTCCCTTGATAACACTATGAATATTTTCAACATGTGGAATTACATTTCTACAAATAACAATATCTGCAGAAAAGTATTTTTTCTTAATTAATTCAGATGTATTTTCATTAAAGAATGCAGGAATAGTTTCTATTTTTTTTTCGTTTGCTCTTTTTGCAATATTTTTAGCAGGATCCACTCCTAGAACTGTAAATTTATTTTTTTTAAACTCCTCAAGGAAAAAACCATCATTGCTAGCTATTTCTAGTAGTTTTCTTTTATTTTTCTTATGAAAATTCATGATTTTTTTAACAAAAAAATTTCTATATTTCTTAACTCCATCAGACGTTCCTGTAACCCATAAATATTTAGAAAAAAGATACCCTGGATCTACTGTAGCGCTTAACTGCAATGTGAAACATTCAGAGCATCTCAGCATGTTAAGTGGCACTAATAATTGTTTGGTTAATTTTACCCTTAATGAGTTTGCTGGAGGTTGACTACCAAGATCAAGAATTGTTTTTAATTTTGCACTTTTGCAAATTCTACATTTTTTTACTAATTTATACATAAATTTAGTTTATATATTCTGAAATCTTATTTGATAGTAAAAATTTTTTTATTTTAATTAGATTTTTGTTGTTTAAAAAGTTTTTTTTTAGCTCAAAATGTATATTATTCCAATTAAATCTTTTGCTTTTTATTTTCGTTTTCAAAAAATCACAATTAAAAGTTTTTTTTTCAAAAACATAATTATAAAATATATTTGCCTTTAATTTGCTTGTTTTATCTAATTTTTTTATTTTTGGTAGATTAATTAAAAGTTTTTCATATTCTACAGAATTTTTGGGATCAATAGTAAAGCCTTTATTATTATATCTATTTTTTCCACATGTAATTACTGGTTTATTTAAAACTGCCATTTCTAACCCTGCTGTTCCCCTTATTGTAATACCAACATCAGCAAATTTCATCCACACTAATGGATTAATTTTTGTATTTGGATATATAAATTTAACATGCGGTGGTATTTCATGAATTTGTTTACGTATAACATCTTCTTCAATGCTTCTACCTTCTTTGAACTCTCCTCTGTATATATTTGATGGATGAAATTTAATAAACCAATTAACTTTGTCATTTTTACAAGCTATTTCTACTGTTCTTAATAACCAGTGTGCATAACTTGCATAGTACTCTTTACCAAAAAAATAAAGAGTATCATGCAGGATATGTGAAAAAATAATACAGTTTAATTTTTTATTAATCTTTTTTAATTTATAGTCAAACTTATTACCTGACTCTATTAAATTAATGGAAAATGGTTTATATTTACCAGAAAATCTGTTCCTAAATATTTTTTTGTTTCTGAGTATAAGATTTCTATTTTTTATGTTTTTTACATTTTTCCAGACTAATTCGGAAAGAGTCGAATGATGTAAATAAATATTTTTCTTATTATATTTCCTTAAAATAAATTTTTTTTCATCTAGATTTGAACCTGACCAATGAATTAATTCAATTTTTTTTTTATCGATGTTAAAAAAAAATAAAGATGTGGAATAAGATTTTTCTCAAATAAAAAAACTTTTTTTACTCCTAAAAATGTGTTGCTTTTTTTTATTATTTCATATTTTATAATAAAATCTTTTAATGTGGCATTTATTATTTTTCTCTGTATCAAAGAATCAAAATTCACTACAGCCACTCTGTGTATTCTACAAAAATTAGAGATTATCATTAAACCTAGATCAAAACCATCATATGTAAACTTAGAAAATTGATCAAAACTTTTAAGAGAATTAATTTTTTTTATTAAATTAATATTCAATTGATATTTTTTAACAAAAATATTTTCAAAAATTATAAAATCTAATTTTAGATGGGTAATTATTTTATTTAAAAAAATATTTTTTTTTACTGTTAGTATTTTGTACGTATAGTTTTTATTGAATAAAGAAGAGCAAACTATAATCCAAATAAATAAGAAATATGTCTCAATGTTATCTAAACAAATTAAAAGAATTATTTTTTTTTTAGATTTCTTTATTTTTATTATTTTTAACTTTTTAAGCTCCTTATAAATTTGATGATTCTTAATAGGATCTTGTGTTGATTTTAAAAATATTTTTTTTATTTTTTTGATATAAAAAAACAAAAAGTAAAAAATATTTAAATTATTTTTAATAGACATGAAGATATATTGCTATTGATTGTCCTATTTGTTAGCTATATATGGATTTTTTATATATTACTATTAATAAATCATGTCTAGTAATAATATTTTTTTTAACATTATAGTTCCAACTAAAAATAGAAAAGAAACTTTAAGATATACTCTGCAAACTATAAGTGCACAAGATTATGATAATTATAAAATAATTATTCTAGATAACAATAGCTCGGACGGGACTCAAGATTTTATTAAGAAATATAATAATAAAAAAATTATTTATGAAAATTCTAATAAAGAGCTTCCTATGAATGAAAACTGGGAAAGAGGTCTCAAATTTTGCACAAAAGGCTATGTTTGTGTTGTTGGCGATGATGATGGATTTTTTCCTAGCTCTTTTAAAAAAATGAATGAATTTATAAAAGAAAAAAAAGCTGAAATTGTTTCATGGCATGCAAATGTTTACTACTGGTACAATGTAAATTCTGAAAAAAAAAATGATATTGAGCTTTATTTTAGTAAGTCAAAAAATCTATATACAAAACGCTCAAGCCATCAAACTTTAAAAAGAATATTAGACATGAGCATTCTTTATTTGGAAGGTCCTATGATTTATAATAGCTTTATAAATATTAACCTTATTAATAAAATTAGATTACAAAAAAATGACAATATTTTTTTTTCTAATGGTATACCAGATGTTTATTCCGCTCTAGTATTGCTTTTAAATAGTAAATATTTTTATAAAATAAATTTTCCAGTAGGGTTAAGTGGAATTTCTAAATCCAGTCTTGGGGCATTACTTACAAAAAAGGATAAAAGTGTAGAAGACATAATTGCAAATATGAAATATTTTAACATTACTACTGTGCCACCAGTACCCTCTTATTATCTGAGCATACTTGAACCGTTTAATCAATTGTGCAAAGAATTTGAAAATGCATATAGCTATCATGTAAATTTTTATAGATTGAAAATGAGAGTTAGGTCAGAAATTGAAAGTGAAAGTAAAAAAAACTTTGATTTTTATAACAAAGAATTGAATCAATTTATTAATAAATTCAAAAAACAATATAGTTCTTATAAAAAATTTATTATTTTTTGTAACCTTTTTAAGATAACATTTTATCCAACTACTGAAAGAATTATAGTTAAGTTAGATAAAAATATCACTAATATCTATGATGCTTCTTTAGTTATCCAAAAAAAATATGACTTCTATTCAAAGAATAAATTAGCTAAATTAAAAATAATTGATAAAAAATTATTGTTATCAAATTTCTGTAGAAAAATTGGCATTTACAACCTTTTATTGACAACAATAAGAGCTTTCAAAATATTTACTTAATAATTCTAAAGTTTTTATCTATTTTTTTATGTAAAATATTTTTTAAGAGAGGAAGCCTATTTGTGACCTCCCCTCTAAATAGTTTTTCATCAAAATTATTTTTCTTAAAAAAAGCAATTAATTCTTCTCCACCTTTTTTTAAATCCCATTCTGGCTTATAATAGTCTTTTAAATCATTAAGAATTCTTTTAAAGCTTACCTTATATGTTCTTGAGTCATTTCCATGTTCATTTGTAAAAGTTAATTTACTGCCTGGAACTAATTTCTGTGCAACTTCAGCAAGTTTTCTAACTGTGTAATTTCCATCTTTAATTCCAACATTAAAAGCTTGACCTGATATTATTTTTACCGGGGCTTTTAATCCTGAAATAAATGCTGCACAAACATCTTGAATATGAATAGCTGGTCTGCATGGACTTCCATCACTTTTTATTTCTATTTTGCCAGTTGTGTATGCACATGCCACAAAGTTATTGAAAACAATATCACAACGTAGTCTTGGACTCGCACCAAAAACTGTTGAAGGTCTAAAACTAACCACACAAAAATCTTCACTGTTTAGTTTATTTATTTCTAACTCTGCTTCCCATTTTGTTTTGGCATATTCTGTGACTGGATTTTTTTTACTTCTATGTTCATCTAATTCTTCAGAAACTTGGGACACTCCGTACATACTTTGTGATGAGGCGTATATAAATCTTTTAACACCTTGTTTCTTTGCAATTTTAGCTAAATTTATTGTTGCCTTCAAATTAATTTCTCTTGTTATATCTTTGTTAAATTCACCCAGTGGATCATTTGAGAGCCCACATAAATGTATAATAGAATCAATTCCATGCAAATCCTTGCCTTCAATATCTCTAATGTCTTTAAAAACTTGAAAAAAATTACTATCTACTTCGCCAATAAAACAATCTTTAAAATAACCAATATCTAAACCGACAACTTTATAATTTTGTTTTACTAAAATTTCAGTTAAAACTGTTCCAATATATCCAAGGTTTCCTGTAACTAATACTTTCATTTTATTATATTGTTGTTTTTTGTAAAAGGTGTAAAAATATTTTATACCATGAAAAAAAAAGATTTTATAATAGAAATTAAAGAAAATATTTCAAAAATTAATCAAACAAAAGTAAAATCTGCAATTTCATTATTAACTAAGCAAAAAAAAAATAACAAAATTATACTTGCCGGAAATGGTGCTAGTGCATCAATATCAAGTCATGTTTCTATAGATCTAACAAAAGCTGCTGGGCTAAGAGCAATAAATTTTAATGAAGCAAATTTACTAACATGCTTTTCAAACGATTATGGCTATGAAAATTGGACTAGTAAGGCTTTAGATTTTTATGCTATTCCTGGTGATGTTATCATTTTAGTGAGCTCTAGTGGAACGTCAAAAAATATAACTAATGCGGCAAAAAAAGCAAAAAAAATCGGGCTTAAAATCATTACTTTGTCAGGGTTTTCAAAAAAAAATTCTCTTTTAAAACTGGGTGATATTAATTTTCATGTGGATTCAAAAAACTACAATGTTATAGAAAGCCTCCATTTAATAATACTTTTGCTCATTGTAGAAAAAATAATAGACGCTAAAAAAAATAGTTAAATAATTGTTTCTAATTTCTTTAATATTGACTTATCATCTATCAATAAATCAAAACTTGGTTTACCAAAATAAATTTTATGGTATTTAACATTCC
>Ga0206131_10007199_pt1 | contig 11224 bp, 13 predicted proteins | sample Helgoland_Spring_FD_148636 | JGI IMG/M metagenome (GOLD analysis project Ga0206131, IMG submission 148636) | Pelagic subsurface seawater microbial communities from Kabeltonne, Helgoland, North Sea - Helgoland_Spring_Bloom_20160517_1 | ecosystem: Environmental > Aquatic > Marine > Epipelagic ... | reverse complement strand
GTTCCTTCTCTAAGGCAAACCACATCGGTCTGGTATTAAGAGCCTTGATAGGTTCTCCAGCAACATGATATACTTTACCGGTTACTTTTTCATTTTTAATGTAAGGACTTTGATAGTTCTCTTCATTTACGAATTGTTCAAATAGTTTAATATGTTTCATGATCCGTAGCAACAGTTATTTTTACAAGAATCGCAATCGCAATTACATTGACATCCTTTTATTGTACATGATTCGTTACAAGTACAGTTTTCGCATTCACAGTTTTTACAAGCCATTGGTTTCCGTTTTCTTTTATATATCACAAAAAAGAGGACCTCTAGGGTCCTCTTCGACGGGGGCTCGCACCATTCTTTGTGATTTAGATAGAATCAATGATACGCAATCTATATATCTATATTGACAGCCTCAGTTACCTTGTCAAGTTCTTTTTTAATGAGAGCACATTTTTCAAACTCCTCAAGCTCTTCGTAGTGTTTAAGCATTGTATCAAGCGTTGACTGGAGAGCAAGAATCTCATCTTGTTCCATGCTGCGCAAATGCCAAGGATTAATTCCGTTCTGCTTAATCTGTTTGTAGTTCTGTTCAATGGCCTCGATCATCATACGCTCGCGCCATTCTTCAAGTTTGGCGTTAAAACCACCATTACCCTCTTCCATGAATTCGTCGAAATCAAAATCTTCGTTCATATTATTGTGCTTTATTAGTTTCTTGTTTATATGCCTGTTTTAAAGTCATCAGATCACTTAGGTGATAAGCAGATCTGTCAGATGTGTATACAACAGTATCTTCTCCATATACTTCAATGGCTTCAATCTGTGTGATTACCTTCTTATTTTTAGGAACTACCCAATCATTGACTTGCATGCATTATGTATTTTATTATTACTATACAAATATAAACAAAAAAACCGACATAGAAAAATGCCGGTTAAATTATTTTCAAAAAAGTTTAAAAAATTGTAACTTTCTTTGCCTCTTTTACCTCACCAAACGTAAGACTTAGAATTCCATTCTCCATTTTAGCCTCAATTTGATCTGAGTCTGCGTCATTTGGAAGTTCATATCTTTTGTGGAAAGAATGTCTCCAACGGGTCTCTTCATCTTCTTTAACTTCAGCCGATATTGAAAGGATTCTACCATCAATTTCAATACTCAAATCTTCTTTAGAAAATCCTGGAAGTGCAAGTTCAAAAGTCTTGCCATTAATGGATCGAAAGTTTGCATCTCTATCTAATCCAAGAAATGCTTCGTCAAATAGGTTAAATAAATCTCTGTACATAGTGTTATATTTTTTTAGTTATACATCTGTCCATCGTGGGACATATAATATACTATAAAAATTGTGCCAAACTTATTTCTTTGCACATACTGTCATATATGTTGACATCTTGTCATATTAGAATGGAGCATCATCAACTATTGGAAGATATGATATTTTCAGCATCACATTTGCGGTTGCTAAAATATCACGTTCACAATAGTCTTTAATTCTTTCTAGGTTTCCACCTTCCCAATAGACTCCAGATACCATGATTCCCTCAAGATCCTCTTTTGGACTTGGAATTCCTAACACTTCGGTAAGTAATCCTAACTTAGCACTATTCCATCCTCCAAACTTCCAAACCTCTTGAGTGTCGATAAGACAGTTTTCCCACGGTTTTTGTTTATGTAAATGAAATGCTTTGGGAACTTTTATGCCATGTATGATTGACCTCTTTAAGATGTATGGCAAATCAAATCCCTTTACATTATGTCCTACCCATTGCATATTAGGGTACTTAATCATAATCTTGCGTGCAACTTCGTTAAATTCTCGAAGTAGTTCCTCTTCATCGTCTCCATAATATGATTTAGCACTAAAGTCTACTGGATTTCCGTCTTCATCAAATTTAAGCTGACCTATTGAAATACAAATAATCTTGCCCCATTCTGGAGAAAGAGCAGCCATTGTTGGGTACATTTGATTTTTGTCAAGTCCTCCCAGATTTTCAGGCTCGTTTGACTTTAACTGTTTTGACTTTAACTCCCAATATTGATCGAGCGCTGGATTTTCGCTAATAACCTCGTCATAGGTCTTTTTTCCAGTAGTGGTCTCAATATCAATAAAGACCATTTGCTTTAATTCACTTACTTCATACATATCTTTATAAACTTAAAAAGCGTCTAACCTAAGTTAGACGCTTATTATATGAGAGCTTTCAGTTTAGTTTCAGTCTGAATCCTTCTTTAAGTATTTTACGATAAGTTCAAATAAATTATCTGCTCTGTACTTTTTACCTTCTACGTTCAATAAGAACTTTTTATGTGTTTTCTTCATGTTTTTTATTATTTTTGATCCCAGCTTCGATTAAATCGAAGATCTGAGTAAGAATCATATGGAAGCGAAACCATTACATATCCGCCAGAGATAGAATATGGGGCATGTGACTCACTAAGCCAGTATGGAGGAGAATCTTCAATTCTTCCGTTTAAAAAGTCAAAAAGCTCATCAAGCTGCATATGATGAACCCATATGTTAATATACATGCATTTCATATTTGGATGTCCCATAGTATAATTCTATTAGTTATATATATTAGTTTGACTGGCGCATAAATGAGACTGCAATGTATCTTTCGCCTGCTAAAATAGGTCTTGCACCATGTCTGTGAGTTACCATTCCGGGATGAAGGGTGGCAGTTCCTATTCTTTCAGGGTTAGATAGTACTTTATATTTAGGGAACCAAGTTCCTCCGCCATCAAATTCATCATTTAATTTTAATACCATTGTAATGTGGCTAAAGTCATGATGTAGTGAAAGATGAGATTGGCGATCGGTAGTATATCTTGCCATAAAGTTTTCGCTCTTTAGACTTTCCCATAGATTTCCTTCTAGATGCCACCAATAACTACACAGGGGTCTAACTATTTCGTTAATCACTCGACTATATGCCTCATCGAGCCCAAGTTCAGGCAACAAAACGTCATTTGTTGGATAAAACTCATGTCGATCAATAGTCCATTTATTTTTAGAATTGGCAAGTGCAATCGCCTCTCTGCAAAACTTTTCAGTAAAGAGAGGAAATTCAAGTATGTTAGTGTCTTCTATCTCATCAACAATTAAATCATACTCTCCCTTTCTAATAGTTTGATTTACATATTTATCTAACCAAGCATCCCAGTCTCTAGTATCTAATATTTCAAAATAGGGAGCTTCTTCTTTATCAGGTTCATCCTCTATTTGTTTAGCATGTCCTACTGTTGAATTTGCGGGAGTTGATGTTTGTTTAATCCACTCTTCAATTGTCGAAATTGCAGATATATTTGAATGTACTATGTTGTTTAAATCTTCTCTATGAGAAAGACCCTGACACGCAATTAAATATTCATCAATTGGAATAATACTCTCTTTAATTCCAGCGTTTAGTAGATGTTCGGCACCACTATTTGATAGTAAATATGCGTGAGAATTATAAGAAGCTGACGGAATTACAAAGTTTTTAGAGATTTGTTCTTCGCCAATAGAATTGTCTATTTTATTTCTTCCTAAGTAACAAATATCCCAAGGCTCAGTAGAAAGCTCATCTTCACTTAATTCACTAATTCTTCTTAGTGGTAAAAAGTCTTCTTCTAAGACTAGAACCCTTTCAAATCCTTTATCTATAACATCTTCCCATATTCTAGTATGTGATATAGTACATCCAATTTCTCCAGGAGTAAGTTCTCTATTCCACCATCCATTTTCACTCTCTGGAAGCATCCAACCCTCATATAGATTAAAATCCTCAGGCAGAGGATCCTTTTTGCCGTCATGTGCTACTCTAATATCATATCCAGTTCCTGGTATACCCAACTCATTTAAGCGAGAAACTATACTTTGTATGCTCTCTGGGCTATGATCTAGTGCAATTACATAAATTTTGTCTATCTTCATTTAACTATTGTATTTTCTATTGTTTTCTTCCAATCGTAAGATCTTAAATCCCACGTTTGTAATTTTATAAAGCTGTTGTTATCTTTAAACGCCATTGACATTAATTGTCTATTCATTCTACTTAATATTTTTATAAACATGCTCCACTTTTGTTTATTATCTGGTAAAATTATTCCAGAATTTACAGTTTCAGAGAGAGCTGCAACATCTGTTGTTATTGGTAAAACTCCAGCCTTTTGCATTTCAAGCGCGGTAATACAATAGGTTTCTTCATATGATGTAAGATAGAGCCAGTATTCAGATTCTAGCATTGCATAGTGTAATTCTCGCTGACCAACAGTTCCCATAAATTCTACACCTTCTAGTCCGTCCCTTCCCCACACTTCAGCAGTTGCTATTGAATATCCTGGAGAATAAATTCGAAGCGTTGCGTTTGGCATTACCTCTCGAATAGATTGCCAATTGTCTAATAATTCACTAAGTCCTCTTTCTGGAGCAGAACTCCAAATAAACCTTCCCTTTACTCGAGGTGGATGTCCTATAAAAGATGAAAAATCGATTCCATTACCAATAACTGTAACTCTTTCAGGGTCAATAGAATAAGTCTGAGACCATTGCTGTTTATGCCAATTAGTTAAACATACAATTCCATCGATGTAGTCTGGTGCTAACAGGTGTTCAGGGTCGCTAATCTTTTCACCTCTATGCCAAGGATGGAAGTCGGTGTTATGAACCCAAAATAATTTCTTTGCCGAATATTCACTAAATTCAAGAGCAAAATGAATATAACTTACACCAACAATAACGTCAAATTGATCGTAGTATTTTTGGTGGACCTTTTCAAGAGGCAGCCATTCAACTCTATTAATCTTACCCTCCTCTACGTATCCTCCAACAGTTACATTCCATCCAAATTTAACAAGAGATTCTGCTACTTTAATAACTGCAACTTCAGAACCTCCAATTCCTATCTGGTGGTTTGCATTCCACCTGTGCTTGTGATAGCCTGTATAAAAGAGTATTCTCATCTATTTGTAGTATTATTAATGTTATATGAATCTTGGCTAAATTGTTTACAAAAAGAAAGGGACCCATAATAGGTCCCTTCCACGCTAAGCTCAAATTTTAAAGTTTTAATTTGGCCTGGGGTTAAATTGTATGTCTTTATGATTTAACGATTCTTGAAAATATTCTGTATTCTCCATTTGGTAATGTTCCAATATGAGTAAGCGCTGAATTCCAATCTGAAAAATCTTTTGAAAGACATTGTACTGATATTGTTTGATTGTCACCGTTTACATAAGAACTATTAGGGACAAATTGTTCCCAACTCCCATTAAGTTGTAACGTCTTTCCTGTAGAAAGATTTTCTATATAATAATTAACTGTTGTCATCGCTGTTTATTTTTTTAGTTTAATCTTCTATATGTAATAGTAGACTGTGTTCTTGCGCCGCCATCTATTTCCCATGGGCCTGAACCTTCTAATATAAATGTTTTAAAAGCTATAGAGTCGTCAGCACTTGCTACATAGTAGAATGTTGCAGTTAGTGTGTTTTGACTACCATATGTACTATATCTAAAATATTGATGATCTTCGCTACCATTAATAGAAATCGCCTCAGCATCTTCTGCAACTATTCCTAAAGTCGACCTATTATTATATCCTGATTTTATATGTATAGAGTATGAAATTTCATATGTTCCAGCATCTGCTAATACTATCTCCGTTATATCACTATCAACTTCGAAAAATCCTTCATCTATAGTTTGAGTAACTGGTGCATAGAATGTTGATTCACCTCCGGTTCCCGGTTCACCTGGTTCACCTTTAGCTCCATTTGAACCGTCACGACCTACAGCACCTTGAGGACCTGCAGGACCAGTAGCACCTGTATCACCTTGAACGCCTGTTTGGCCTTTAACTCCCTGTACACCGTTAGAACCAGCAGGACCTTGAGGACCAGCAGGACCAGTAGCACCTGTATCACCTGTATCACCAGTATTACCTTTAACTCCCTGTACACCCTGAGCTCCTTGTGGACCTACAGGGCCAGTATCGCCTACACTACCTTGATCTCCTTGAGCACCTTGTGGACCAGTAGCACCTGTATCACCTGTATCACCAGTATTACCTTTAACTCCCTGTACACCCTGAGCTCCTTGTGGACCTATAACATTTCCTACATCAAATGGTCCAAATGTATCGTTTTCAAGTACTAAGCGATTTTCTTGTATTGTCGCAGATGTAAATGAAGCTCCTTGTGGACCTACAGGGCCAGTAGCACCTGCACTACCTTGAGCTCCTTGAGCACCTTGTGGGCCTTGATCACCTTTCTCTCCTTGAGCACCAGTATCACCTGTATCACCTGGAGCGCCTGTTTGACCTTTAACTCCCTGTACACCGTTAGAACCAGCAGGACCTTGAGGACCAGCAGGACCTATAACATTTCCTACATCAAATGGTCCAAATGTATCGTTTTCAAGTACTAAGCGATTTTCTTGTATTGTCGCAGATGTAAATGAAGCTCCTTGAGGACCAGCAGGACCAGTATCACCTACACTACCTTGAGCTCCTTGAGCACCTGTGTTACCTTTAGGACCTTGAGCACCTGGTTCTCCTTTTAGACCACTATTAGGTCCTACCCAAGCACCTTCTTCAATAAGACTAATTAATTGACCCTCGCTATTGTATGCCTTTACTTTAGGTGGAAGTGTAGAAATGTCAGCATCTTTACCGAGCTGACCTTCAATATATTTGTGTAGGTCTTTAATTTCAACTTCAATTGCTTCGACACCATCGACTAGATCATCAACAATAGGACCAAGTTTATATAATCTAGTGTATTCTTCATCAGCAGCATACTCTGCGGGTTTATTTGCTCCTGAAAATGAAGGGTCTTTATATTTGTTTTTTAAATCTTCTACAGAGTTAATCTCAGCGTTTTCAATCTTTGATGCGAATCTAAGATTACTAACAAGTGATGTAAATTCTTTAAGACTTGTCCTTGTAATAGCCATTTCTTATTTTTATTTTTGTTCTAGTTTTTCTATTCTTGATCTTAAGTCTCTAATTACTTCAAATAATACTGGTACCATTCTGCTGTAATCAAGTGAGAATGGTTTTCCTTCGCTATCATGTATTACTAGAGCTGGGTCGAATTTTTCAACATCTTCTGCGATAAAACCAACTTGTACTATATCACTATCAAGTCCCGTGTATTTAATTCCTCGTACTTCATTAAATAGAGAGGCTTGATCAAATTCTAAATCAACTATATTTTCTTTAAATCTCTTTGATGATAACTGATAACCAACCCCACCATAAATACTATCCCACATCATTGGCATTGGTGCGCCACCTTTTTGATCCATTACATTATTTGATACCATCATGGAGGGCTCTATTATTAGGGCAGCTTGGTTAGCTTGGCTGTAAACGGCACCAGAAGCGTCGAAATACATTGAGGTAGAGTGAGTATTACTTGTCCATTTAATTTGTTCAGCGAGCTTCCAATGGGCAAACTGTATATCCCCAGTCTGGAAGTTCTGATTTGGTCCATCAAATAGGAACAAAGGTTCCGCAACTGCTCCGTTTGAGGTACCGTCAGATGTTAAGATTCTATTATTTCCTGGAGTTGCAATAGTGTTAAAACCAGCTCCAGTATCACCTTTATCACCTTTTTCACCTCTATCACCTTTATCTCCTTTTGGACCTTCTATGTTTACGGAATAGATCCAAAGACTGCCATTCCATTGATACACTGTTCCGTCATTAGTATCTAAGTGATGATCTCCAACGTTTATGCCGGGATTGGGTAATCCAGGACCAGAAGTCCAATGGTCTCCATCTTGACCTGTATCACCTTTTTCACCTTTATCACCTTTTATAATTCCGGTACTAATCCAAGCAAATCCATCCCATTGATACACTTTTCCGTCATCAGTATCTAAATACTGATCTCCAGCGTTTATACCGGTAATACCGTTGCTGGTTGGGGATCCAGAAGCAGAAGTCCAATGGTCTCCATCTTGACCTTTATCACCTTTTTCACCTTTAGCACCTGGAGCACCTTTATCGCCTTGTGGACCTCTTATGTTTCCGGTGCCGATCCAACCGCCAGCGCCGATCCATTGAGACACATTTCCAGTACTAGTATCTAAGTGCTGATCTCCAACGTTTATGCCGGAACTGGGTGATCCAGGACTAGAAGTCCAATGGTCTCCATCTTGACCTTTAGTACCTATTGGTTGATTTTGTAGTACGTATTTTCCCGCAGTTGCGTCCCATGTTGGATACTGGCCGGTAGTTCCAGTTCCTAGATCTTGGAACTCTAAAATTTGTTTAGCTTTAATTCGAGCCATTAGATTTTCTTTTTTTATTTAAGCTTAGCGTTTGACATTTTATATATCGCAAGTTTAACTTGAATCAATCAAGTATTTCTGTTCTTGATATATATCAAAATAATATTCCAATATATGCCAGACAGTCAAAAAACTAGATTAAAAAGATTAATCCGTAAATACGAGTTTTTGTTAGAAGACTGGGCTGAGGTCGAAGAAATATCGATAGCCGCAAATGGTGGAATGTCTGCTGAGCTACATAGACATATGCCGCCTGAGGTTAAACCATCTGATTTTGAAGTTGAAGAAACTGAAGAAGAAGAAAAAGAAAGAAAGGACGATGATGTTCCTCTAAAGAAACTTTTTCGTAAGATTGTTGTTAAATGTCATCCAGACAAGGTTGATCAGGAAACATCTGAGCTAAGAAAATTAGAATTGATAGATTTATATGAAAAGGCAGTAGAGGCTCACGATGACAATAATTGGGCCTTGATGGTTGTTGTCGCTATTAAGTTAGATGTAGATTTACCAGAAGAGGCAGAAGACATGGTTTCAGAAATCGATGAAGAGGCTAAAAAACTTGAAGAAAAGATAAAGAGTAATACAAGTTCAATTGCATGGGAGTGGTATTATTCTGAGGAAGAGGAGAAAGAGGCGATAGTTAAGAATTATTTAGCAATTATAAAAAAGTCCAAGGAGGAGTCAGTCCAGACAAAAAAAGAATCTAAAAAAGAGTAAATTAATTTTAGGGGTTGGTCATCCAAGGACAGGATATACTGCAAAACTACTACAGAGCTGGGGATTAGACGTTGGTCATGAATCGATAGGAGAGCATGGTACTGTAGACTGGAGTTTGGCTCCAGGAGAAAAGTCTCTTTGACAAGACGTTGATTTTAGAGAATGGGACTGGCAACATATAATCTACCGTGTTAGAGATCCTAGAGATAGTATAGCTTCAATTGCATATACTGAGAATATAGAGACCTCTCTTGACTTTAGAAAGAAGTTTAGTAAGAACATCAAAAAGAAAAACTTAATTGTTTCAGCTATTCTTTCAATTACTGAATGGGATCAAATGATAACAAATCTAAATCCTTCATTTATATAGAGTTGAAGATGGTTCAGAAAAATTGTTTAAGTATCTTAAAGATTCTGGGGTTGATATTAAAGGAAATAGAGCAGTAGAGAAAAACTACAATAACAGAGATCATAAATCTTTTAAAGAACTTTTAGAAAGCACATCTCCCGTTCCTTCTGTATTTAAGAATAGAATTAATAGATATTGCGACAATTACGGATATGACAAACTTTTTTAATCAAAGTGATATTGTCTACCATCTACCTTTCCGGCGCATCCTGTTGATTTCACAGAATTAACTAGGTCTTCTTCAAAGAAAAGAACTAATCCATTCTCTATAGAGGCTATGCCCTTTCCATTAGCATGGTCGATAATGTATTCGTGTATTTTTCTAAATCTGTCTCTTACTTGTTCATGTATTGATGTACAATAGCTCCAACAAATACAATGTCTTAAGCTATCAGTCATTGTGTATTTTTTACCATGGTAACATTTAGACTTATCCTTTAGTGTTATTTTACCTTTAGTATTATGATTTGATATTGAAAATGAAGGAGTAAAGAAATACCTTCCAGTTATTTTAAATACTCTATCAAACTCAGTAGGGTCAATCTCATCTAAAACCCTACTTATAATTAGGGACTCTGTTGCGTTTTTTATATACCCCTTTTCATATATTGGTCGTATCTCATCAGTAACTAATAAATTAACATCTTTTGCTGTTTCTTTAATGTTTAAGACTTTGCTGTCGTTTTGAGTTGTTACTAATCTACAAGATTCTAGTTGTTTATAAAATAGAGGGTACATTGTCTTTCCAGAAAGCTCATATATTCTAATTTCAGGGTCTTTAAATCTAGAAGTAATACTATCGATTGTGTGTAGTAATTGAAAAAATCTATCAAGATGCTCGGCCTTTTCATCGCCTATCATGATTGCACATGGTATTATAAAAAGAGTTTTCATAATTAAATGTCCCATTTTTTAGTAGCGTTACATCTGACATATCCTGCAAATTTCCCATACGCTCCTCCTCCAATACCTTCTATTTTTTTATAGAACTCTTGATCTTCATGGTTTCCAATAGAATCTCCCCATTCAACGCCACAATTCTTTCTATGGGTTATTAGAGAAGTTGAAGTGACAACATACCCTACATTAACTACCTGTTCTACCCACATTGATTCTAATCCATTTATTTTAATGGGAGTCTTGTTAGACAAGTCTTCTAATACTACTAGAGAAGGGTCTAATGAATCTTCAATTGCTGCTATATTATCATACCAAGATCTATTTAAGATCCATTTTTGTGAATCTGTAGCACTAGACCAGACCTGATGCACCATTGAAAGATACGTCTTCTTTAAATAATCATCAGAATCTAAGTAGCATATTATATCGCCGGTTGATATGTCATTTCCTACCTTTCTTGGTAAACCTCTGAAGTATTGTGAGTCTTCATCGCCCTCATACATCTTAGGCGACTTTTTATCTATATAGATATATTTTATCTCATCAAAGTGTTTAAAGTGTAGGTTATATAGGTTCTCCGTTATTTTACACCCGTCTGAAACTATTAATAGTTCTTTATTGTCATATTCCTGCATTAAAAAAGAATAGACTGCTCTGATAAATTTATATTCAGGGTTGGATCTTGAACCTGGATAGTCTCCAAGATATGATTGCATTATTACACTTATTTTCATAATTCTAACGAGTTTGTTTTCCAGTCATATTTATCATTTGAATCGACGTCGTTCATCAGGTCATGTATTAATTTACGATAAGAATCTAATAGTAGTTCATTATCGGAAGTATATCTTTCGAGTACTTTTGAGTTTTTTACCCTGTATTCTTCTATATTATCTTCAAAGTTTTCGACAACGTGTTTT
>Ga0206131_10007193_pt1 | contig 11227 bp, 8 predicted proteins | sample Helgoland_Spring_FD_148636 | JGI IMG/M metagenome (GOLD analysis project Ga0206131, IMG submission 148636) | Pelagic subsurface seawater microbial communities from Kabeltonne, Helgoland, North Sea - Helgoland_Spring_Bloom_20160517_1 | ecosystem: Environmental > Aquatic > Marine > Epipelagic ... | reverse complement strand
ATGGCAGACAGGTAAGCCTGATCATCCATGGTGTGACCCGGACGCACTGCTGCAAGCGCATGGCGTATGGCATTTATTATCTGCGTGTGCGACGGTTTGTTTCTTCATGTTTTTGCGTACCCAAAAACCCAGCGAAGCTGTCTAATCGCGTCAGTGTCTGAACGGCTTCATCGGGTGAGGGAAATGCGCACATAAATTGTTAATTGAGTGTCGGGTCGGCCCCCACTTTGACAATGGTTTTACCGAAGTTTTCCCCTTGGAGCATCGCGGCAAACGCAGCTGGGGCTTTGTCTAGGCCACGCCAAATGTCCTCTTGATACGTGACTTGCCCGTTTTTAATCCAAGCACTCATTTCTTCAAGAAACGCAGCTTGGTAGTTGGCGACAAAATTGCCTACGAATAGGTTGTGTACCGTGACAGCGCGCTGATTAAAGACGGCCGCGCCCGTTTGCTGCCAGCGTTTGTGGTTGGTCTTTGTATCTTCATGGCCGTACTGAGAAATCAAACCGCACAGACTGATTCTTGATGATCGATTCAGTAAGGGTAGAACCGCTTCGAAGACCGGGCCGCCTACGTTTTCAAAATAAATGTCCACACCATCCGGGCAAGCACTGGCGAGGCGTTCCGCAAAAAATTTTTCTTTGCGGTTAACACACGCGTGTGCGCCAAGTACGTCTTTGACAAAGTCACATTTAGCATCTGAGCCGACAATACCCACAACATGGCAGCCAGAGAGTTTTGCGATTTGTATTACATTTTGTCCAACGCCGCCGCTGGCCGCGGAAACCACCACGGTTTCGCCGGGCTTTGGCTCACACTGAATCCTTAGCCCGGCGTAGGCGGTCAAACCCAACATGCCCAGCACGCCAATGGCCGTTGAGATGGGGGCGAGTTGGGGATCTATGACGCGTGGATGCATATACCCAAATTCTGATATACCTGCGCCGATCAGTCCCGACTCCTGCCATCCGTTAGTATTAAACACGATGTCGCCCTCAGAAAAATTTGGGTGGCGACTTTTTGAAACTTGAGAGACCGTTCTACCATGGCAAACATCACCAACGCCTTCAAGACCGCTGCGCCTGCGTGCCCACTGATAGGGATCCAAGGACAAGTAGATAGTTTTGGTCAGCGCCTGGCCTGACTTGGGGTCAGCGCTGATGGATTCACTGAATGCAAAATCGCCGTCGCTGGGCCATCCGGTAGTGGGGATTCGTGCGAGTTGCCATTGTTTGTTGATGGTCATGACCTAAACACTTGTATAACTTTAACTTGCTGAACAGTATCGGTTAGGAATGATCAACGATTGCCGAGTTCGCAGCCGCGCTGAGCGAGTATCGGTTTGAGTTCACGGTACGCCGCAGGTGTCAAACTCAGTGGAATACGAGGGTAAAGATGGTGAATAATATGGTACTGCATGCCCGCGGAAAAAATGTTGCCCAGCTGGCTTTTGAACGCGCGGGTATCACGATAACGGCCCTGTTCACGTCCTGGCCGGTGTGGTGCCCACGACAGATAGTACTGCAGATGTGCGCCTGCAATTAGTTTTGGCAGCCACCACAATAAAGCTGCTTCAATTGCATGCCCGCTCCAAGCCATAGCCAATAAAACGGTGAGGTAAATCCCTTCAGAGACAGCAGAATCCAGCATGAGATCTGTTCGTCCTAAGCGCTCAAGGCAGCTCCCATAAGCATTGTTTCTGCCGCCGTCCGGCTGGATATTTTTTAAGTATTGGACAAAAAAATCGATGTTGGAGCGTGCATGTACATCATAATCCGGATCTAGCTCTGGATCGTTGCAGTGTTGATGGTGCACCATATGGGTGGCGCGCAAAATGCGATAGGGCAGAACCAGCGGTATTGGGGAAATATGACCTACGCATTCGTTTAGCCAGCGCAACCGCTGTCCCGGCCCTCCGATAATATTATGCTGTGCCTCATGTGAGGGCAGATAGGCCAATGCACAATTTAGCGTGGCGATTGGAAAGGCAATCCACAGCGGCATGATATCCATCAGTACTAGGGGAAATAAGGCGATGAACATTAGACAATTACCCAACCCCCAAACCACGGCCCCCCAAGGCACTATTTGCATATATTTGGTGGCAATTTTTCGTTCCATTACATCAAGTTGAACGTCGTTCAAAGAAGATAATGCACTTGAATCATCTTGATTGGTGCTTATTTGATCCATATCCAACTCCCTCGAAAGTGGGCCATTAAGGCAAATGGCAAAACGATCCCAGCGCTGACTACCCAGCTTTGCCATCCTGTCGGCATAAGGCTCATGCGTAGGATGACTTCATGAGTTAATGGCCAAAGAAAACCCGCGGCAAATACGGGGGGTGATAACAGTATTTTAATCAGCAGCATGTTTGATTCCTTATCAGCGCTCGATTATCAGTAGTTTTAGTGAAATCTTCAATATATTGGCTATTGAAGAAATCTGCTTTTCTAAACAGCCACTGCGGTGGTGAGCGAATCGTGTTGCCGTTTACCGTTTGTCATAGAATCTGCTGAAGGCGGCGTCTGGCGGCGCCTTCAGCAAGTCTATGATCCTGCTGAGAGTTAATTTATGTCAAAGCGGTCCAGCATCATGACTTTGCTCCAAGCCTGCACAAAATCTTCGATCATTAAAGCTTCGCCGCCTTCCGCCGCGTAGGCTTGTGCGATGGCGCGCAGTTCGGAATTAGATCCAAAAATCAGGTCAACAGGTGTGGCCGTCCATTTTACCGATCCCGAAGCACGGTCTTTACCTTCATAAATACCGATGGCGTTAGATTTTGACCATTGGGTATTCATATCTAGCAGGTTGACGAAAAAGTCGTTGCTTAAGGTGCCTACCTCTTGAGTGAGCTGTCCGTGGGTAGAGCCGCCGGTTGAGATGCCCAGAGTGCGCATACCTCCAAGCAGTGCAGTCATTTCGGGCACAGATAGTGTTAAGAAATCAGCTTTTTCTATGAGCATGTCGATTGGCGTTGCGTAGGCTTCTGGCGAGTAGTAGTTACGAAACGCGTCCGCATGGGGTTCTAGTGCTGCGAAAGATGCAACATCGGTCATCGCCTGATTGGCATCGCTGCGTCCTGGCGTAAATAGCATGTCAATATCGTAACCTGCAGACTGAACGGCCTGTTCGACAGCCGCTGTGCCACCCAAGACGATCAGGTCGGCCAACGAAATTTGTTTCCCTCGCGATGCAGAATTGTTGTATTGGGTTTGAATCTTGATGATTTCACCGAGCACTCGGCTGAGAATTGCCGGTTCATTGACCGCCCAAGTGGCCTGAGGTTGAAGACGCAAGCGCGCACCGTTGGCGCCGCCTCGCATGTCTGTTGCCCGGTATGTCGAGGCGGAGGCCCATGCAGTGGTAATCAACTCGGTCAAGGTAAGACCGGAATTTAGAATTTGCTGTTTCAAGCGTTGGATGTCGCGCTTGCCAACCAATTTGTGATTTACCGCCGGGACAGGGTCCTGCCAGATGAAGATTTCGTCAGGTACTTCGCTGCCAAGATAGCGACTGCGGGGCCCGAGATCGCGGTGGGTAAGTTTGAACCATGCGCGTGCAAAGGCCGCATTAAACGCTTCCGGGTTTTTCCAAAATTGCTCGGCCGCTTCACGAAAGCCCGGATCAAACTTTAGGGCAAGGTCCGTGGTGAACATGATGGGGGTGTTCCATTGTCCTTCCACGTGAGCGTCGGGAACACTATCTTGGAGCGCGTTATCTGCGGGGATCCACTGTGTAGCACCGGCGGGACTTTTTTGTTGCACCCAGTCAAAGCGAAACAAATTGTCAAGGTACAAGTGCGACCAAGTGGTTGGGGTTGCCGTCCAGGCACCCTCAAGTCCGCTGGTTACTGTGTCTTCTGCGTTGCCTTTTCCGCATTTATTTTTCCAGCCGAGATCCTGTTCTTCGAGGTAGGCGGCGGCTGGCTCGGCTCCCACACAGTTGCTTTTGTGGGCGCCATGCGCTTTACCTAGTGTGTGTCCGCCAGCGATCAAAGCGACGATTTCGGCGTCATTCATTGCCATTCTGCCGAACGATTCTCGAATGTCTGCAGCGGCCGAAAGGGGGTCATGATTGGCGTTGGGGCCTTCTGGATTGACGTAGATCAGGCCCATTTGGACTGCGCCTAAGGGTTTTTCTAACTTGCCTTTGTGGTAGCGCTTGTCGTTGGCTAATAGTTGTGTTTCCGAACCCCAGTACACGAGGTCCGCTTCCCAATCATCGATTCGCCCGCCAGCGAATCCCAGCGTTTGGAAACCCATAGATTCAAGTGATACATTGCCCGCTAAAATCATCAGATCAGCCCAAGAAACCCGATTACCGTATTTTTGCTTGACCGGCCACATTAGGCGTCTGGCTTTGTCTAAATTAGCATTATCAGGCCAGCTGTTGAGAGGGTTGAAACGCAGCTGTCCACCGTCTGCGCCGCCGCGCCCATCGTGAATACGATAGGTGCCCGCGCTATGCCAGGCCATTCGTATCATCAGGCCACCGTAATGGCCCCAATCTGCCGGCCACCAGTCTTGGGATTGTTTGAGCGTGCGTTCGACGTCCGCTTTCAGTTCTGTTAAATCTACTTGGCTAAAAGCAGCTGAATAATCAAAGTCTTCGCCATAGGGGCTGGAGTCGGCTCTGTGTGCGCGCAGCGGTGTCAGGTTCAGTTGGTCTGGCCACCAAAATTGGTTGCTTCGTGCTTTGGTGTCAGCTGCTGCAACGTTCATTGAACTTAGGCCACTCACGGCTAGAATGACCAGTGTTAAAATTGATTTTAATTCCCTATTCATTCCAAAATATCCTGATTGAGAGGTTCAGCTACCTTACCTAGAGGGTGGGGAGTAAATCCAATTGTATTTTCATGGCTTTATCATAGGCAAAGCCTATTATTTTGGTTGAGTTAACTCCCCTTCACGATCCGTTTGGTGTCACTCGAATTACCCGACCCTCAGCACCATCGGTCAATAGGTAGAGGCGGCCGTCCGGTGCGCTGCGAATGTCCCGGATGCGCTCGTCTATTTCGCTGAACAAAGTCTCTTCGGCAACGATTTTGCCGTTCTCGAGATCTAGTCTGCGGACCTCAGCGTCGACCAAGGCGCCCACAAAAAGATCGCCGTGCCAGTTGGGGAATGAGTCCCCTTCGTAAAGCGTAAGACCAGAGGGGGCTATGGAAGGCGTCCAGACGTGCAGGGGTTGGACCATACCCGCAAAGGAGGTAAAGGGTGAAATATAAGCACCGTTGTAATCTAAACCGTAGGTGATGGCTGGCCAACCATAGTTCTTGCCAGCTTCGATCACGTTAATTTCGTCGCCGCCACGCGGGCCATGTTCGTGTTGGTATATGGTCCCAGATCGGCTGACGGCCAGGCCTTGAGGATTGCGATGGCCGTACGATAAGACGTAAGGTGCGTTGATAAAAGGGTTGCCCGCTGCTGGTGTGCCGTCGGCATTCATGCGAATGGTTTTGCCAAAATGTGTTTTTATGTCTTGAGTTTTCTCTCGATAATCGAATCCGTCGCCGGTGGTCAGTAATAGTGTGCCATCGGTATGCCAAGCCAAACGTCCACCGTAGTGCACAGGCGTGGTCTTTTTGGGCGCGGCTGAGTAGATCACTTGAACTTCGCTCAACCGATTTTCAGACAATTTCCCCCGCACCACGGTTGTCGTATTGCTTGTGGGCCCGCCGGAGGCATAAGACAAATAGATGAGTTGATTGAGGTCGTGTGCCGGGTCGAGCAAAACATCAAACAGGCCACCCTGTCCGGCGAAATAAACATCAGGCACTCCTGCGATGGGTGGGCTCACCTCACCGGCTTGATTAATAATACGCAAGTTGCCCACCAGTTCGGTAATCAGGTACTCACCGTTGGGTAAAAACGCGATCGACCAAGGGGAGTCCAAGCCATCAGCCACGGTCTCTAAGGTGTAGTTTGTCTCAGAAGCGACTGTTAGTGTGACAGGAGCCGAAAAAACAACGGCGATTATGGCGAGACTCAGCGCTCTGGTTACTCTGGCTTTCATATCAGCGGGATACTTTGATTGCATGTTTGAATACCTATGGTAACGTCTTCGGCATCGTGACCCAAATCCATTTTTGCCTGCATGGAGAGTTATTTTGAAACGGATACTTGCGTTTATTTTGGCGGTTTTAGCCGCATATGTACTGGCTGTACTAATGTATACGCAGCTGAATTTGGCTAATGTTGTTGAACTGGGTTTGCCGGTAACAGCGCAAGATCGTGTGAGTGCCGCCTTACATGATCTGCAAGGCATGCTGGGTCTTTATCTGCCCATTATAGGGATTGCCTTGTTCATCGCGTTTGCGGTGACGCATCAGGTACTGCGTTGGGTCCCCCAATTGCGTACGCTGGGCTATATGCTGGGTGGCTTCGCGGGAATTTACGTGGTTGATCTGATGTTGGTGAATGTCCTGGGATCGGGTATCCATCCGCTGTCGGTCACACGTACAACTGTGGGTCTTTTGTCACAGTGTGTTGCAGGAGCAGTCGGCGGTCTGGTATTTGTGCGTTTGCTGCCCATGCGAGAACCGGCTTAAGGTGCGAAGCCGCAGTGAGCGCTTATACTAAGCGACTGTAGTCAGACCAATATTGTGGATAGGTCTTATCCACCACCGGTTTGTGATCGATTTTGAGGTGGCCGCTGACACTGCCTAAGAGGGAAAATGCCATTGCCATGCGGTGGTCGTGGTAAGTGTTCAAAACGTGCGGGCGCAGTAACTGCGGCGGCAATTGTGGAACGGTAATCGTGTCATCGGTGAGGTTCGGGTGCACCCCTAAGGCTTTGAATTCTTGCGCTGGACAGTTAAGGCGATCACATTCTTTATGATGCAAAGAGCTTAATCCGGTGATGTGAGTGTCGCCAGGAATCAGCGGTGCGAGGGCAATTAACGTAAGTGCCGCATCTGGCATTGAATTCATATCAATGGCAGGTAACGAGTTAAGGGCCGAAGGTCCTTTTATTTGTGTATGTTCGGGGTGGCGATCTACTTTTGCCCCCAAAGCTTCCATCACAGCAAAGAAATTGAAATCGCCTTGAACGCTGCCATTGCCCAAGTTCGTAAGGGTGATGGTACCGCCGTGAATACCTGCCAATCCGGCAAAATATGTTGCAGCGGTTGCATCGCCTTCGATGGTAACGTTGCCGGGGGTGTAGGCACGCCGGTGTACGATTAGAGTCTGGCTGTCTTGCCAGTAGGCCTGACCGCCTCTTTTGCTCATTTCGTTGAGGGTGATGTCGATATAAGGGCGGGATACGAGGTCCCCTTGAATTCTTATTTCCAAGGTTGGCCCTGCGGAAAATTCAGGTGCACACAGCAGCAGGGCAGTAACATATTGACTAGACAGGGAACCATCGATAACAAGTTGGTCCGGTGGTTTGATTGGTCCTTGTAGTTTGACAGGCAACTTCCCCGCATCAGAATGTACTTGGCAACCATGGCGTTGCAACACATCCAATAAAGGCGCATTCGTGCGGGCGCGCAATGAACTGTGTCCATCGATTAAGGTGGTGCCCGAGCGCAGGGCGGCTAATCCAATAAGTAGTCTGGTTGACGCGCCACTCATGCGTGCATTTAACGTCACGGGTGTATCTCTTGTCATCGGCCCGTGGACTTCAATATGATCCTGCTGCTCGACGGTGGTAGCTCCCAGCCGATTCAGGCACTCCAACATGGCTGAAGTGTCGTCGCACTCGGGTACACCGTATATTTTGGAAACCCCTTGGCAAAGCGCTGCTAGCGCCAGTTGTCTGAGTGCAATGGATTTGCTGCCGGGCAGGGTGATGGTGGCGTTGAAATGGGGGGATAGTTTGGGAATTAAAAAAGGTGCAGCAACCATGGTAGCTCAGCAGGTAGATTATGTTTCAGTGATGAGCATATCTAAATATTATGCTCCAAAACAAAAAGCCGCCTAGAAGGCGGCTCAAAATTCCCATAATTATTATTGTTGCGGGAATTAAAAAACAGCGGATGGGCGGCTTTTTTAGCCTGCCGCAAACCGGCCGCGCACATTAACAGGTCAATTAGCATGACGCAAGTATTCGGCTTGTAAAGGCTAAACTGATTGTAAAGTCTCTCGATTGCCGGTGGTACTGGGTATACTGGCGCGCTTAGCTCGGAGGAATTTATGACCAACCTATATGCGGAACTCGACACTGTCTTTGTAGCGCAGGCCACTAAAGATTGTCTGCGTATACCTGCAGGGGATACTTGGCGTTATCAGGATATTAGGGATCTTGTGGCAAAAATCGCGCATACCCTGGTGGCAGAGGGGCTTGTTCCTGGAGATCGGTTGGTGGTTCAGGTTGAGAAGTCGCCACAAAACTTGGCATTGTATCTAGCGACACTGAGCGTTGGCGGCGTCTATGTGCCGTTAAACACCGCCTACACAGCAGCTGAGCTGGATTATTTTCTAGCCGATGCTCAGCCGGCGTTGTTTGTTGGTCAGACTGAACACAAATCTGTGCCGAGTTTGACCTTAAGTAAAGACGGACGCGGAGGGTTAATGGAGGCGTTGCCTCAGAAAACCCCTGATCTAACTATTGTCGAACGCGCCGCTGATGATCTAGCCGCCATACTCTACACCTCGGGAACCACTGGCCGATCCAAGGGTGCAATGTTGACGCATGGCAATCTGTCTACAAACGCCCATCGGTTGTGTGAGTCTTGGGGGTGGCGTAGTGATGACGTGCTGCTTCACGCATTGCCTATTTTCCATGTTCATGGGCTATTTATTGCCAGCCATTGTGCTCTGTTAACTGGTACGCCAATGATTTGGCTGGCAAAGTTCAGCACGGAATCGGTGATGGCCGCCCTGCCTGAGTGCACGGTGATGATGGGTGTTCCGACCTTTTACGCTCGATTGTTGCTGCAGCCGGATTTTCCCGAGGGAAATTTAAGTCGCTTGCGGGTTTTTATCTGTGGTTCTGCACCCCTAACGGAGCAGGTTTTCTTGCAATGGCAAGCGCGCACGGGACATTCGATATTAGAGCGCTATGGTATGAGCGAAACCATTATCAATACAACCAATCCCCTGGCAGGTGAGCGCGTCGCGGGCACTGTGGGTTTTCCGCTGACAGGTCTTAGTTTGCGTATTACAAATGAAGAGGGGGTTGAACTGCCCGCCGGAGAGGTTGGCTCAATAGAAGTGCGCGGACCGAGTGTTTTCCGCGGTTATTGGAATATGCCAGAAAAAACGCGATCAGAATTTCGCCAAGATGGCCATTTTATTACCGGCGATTTGGGTAGTGTCGATCAAGAAGGTCGTTTATCGATTGTCGGGCGATCTAAAGATATGATCATCTCCGGTGGCTTCAACGTTTATCCCAAGGAAGTTGAACGTTTACTGGACGAGCTACCTCACGTCAGCGAGAGCGCGGTCATTGGCGTACCCCACGCTGATTTTGGTGAGGCGGTTGTTGCAATCGTGGTGCCCTGCGCAGAAGACGTGACGCTGGATCAAGTCAACTTGGCGCTGAAAGACGAGCTGGCTCGTTTTAAACAGCCTAAAACGGTGGTCAATGTGTCCAGCCTACCGCGCAACGCCATGGGAAAGGTGCAGAAGAATTTGTTGCGCGATCAGTTTAAACAGGTGCTGGACAATCTTTAAAACCATTAGCCTAACGAGCTTCCTCCAGAGGCAGGGCCTCGCGTAAAGCGCGTTTGAGAAATTTTCCTGAAGCATTTCGAGGCAGCGGTGCATCGGTAAACCAGATATATCTTGGGATTTTGAGTGACGCGATCAGCGGTTTGAGGTGGTTGCGCAATGCTTGGGCGTCTTGCGACTTATCAGGTTTTAAGTAAATGGCGACGCCAACCTCTTCACCGAGACGGTCATCGGGTACCCCAAAGACAGAACATTCAGCGACGTCGGGGTGTTCAAAAAGCGCACTTTCAACTTCTGCACAATAAATATTCTCCCCTCCGCGCAGGACCATGTCTTTGATGCGGTCAACGATGAAAAGAAACCCATCTTCATCCTGGCGTGCAATGTCGCCGGTATATAACCAGCCATCTTTAATGGAATCTGCGGTTGCCTCTGGACGGTTGATATAACCTTTGATCACCTGAGCCCCTCTGACAGTCAGTTCACCAGGCTGCCCGGATGCCACTTCATTACCTTCAGTGTCGACGATCTTAATCTCATAACAGGGCATGGCAGGCCCGCAACTTGCGGGCTTGTCAATGAAAACGTCACCGCTAATTGAGGTAATGATGCCGCACGTTTCTGTCATACCGTAGCCCGTGTTGGGTCGCGCTGTGGCAACGGTCTGGTCTATTTTATTGACCAGATCAGGCTGTAGTTGAGCGCCGCCACCGCCCAGCGTTATGAGGCTGGAGGTGTCGGTTTTACTGAAATTAGGGTGCGCGATGACTTCACGGGACATAACGGGAACCCCGCTCATTGCGGTAATTTGCTCTTTTTCGATGAGGGTTAATGCTTCTCCGGCGTCCCATTTATACATATGTACTAATTTTCCACCCCCGAGGGTGGTGCCTTGTGCAACGCAGTTATTTGCGGTCACGTGAAACAGGGGGGTGGTGATTAATGATGCGGGCACAGGGGGCTCCGCGTCCGGTTCTATAAGCCCTTTGCGCTCAGCGAGGGTTCTTTGTAGAGCAGCCGCAAACATTAAAGACCAGACGTTATTGACACAGCCGCGATGGGTTAGTTCTGCTCCCTTGGGGTTCCCAGTGGTGCCAGAGGTATAAAAAATGCAGGCATCATCATCTGGATCGATGTCGATTGAAGGCAATTGGCCTGCACAAGCGGTTAATTCGGACCATGGTGTGACGTCAGCGGCTACTTGTTTGAGCCTAACGCCGACAATTTCGAGACTGTTGCGATTTGGTAGGGCTTGGATTCGCTCAAAGCGCTCTTGGTCAACGACGATAACTTTGGGTTTTGCATCATTGAGCGCGTAGGCCATTTCGGGTGATGTCCACCATGCGTTCATGCCAACAACTGTCGCGCCGATTGATAACGTTGCCCAGTAGGCTAGAAGCCATTCAGGATAGTTGCGCATGGCGATAGCCACCCGGTCGCCGGGTTGAACGTTTCTGCTGATTAACCATAGCCCAATGCTTCTGACCTGATCGTGTGCTTGTGTATACGTGAGTCGCTCTTCGTTGAAAATGAGGTAATCGCGATCAGCGTACTGAGCTGAGCTTAAAAATACGTCGCGTAGGCTGTGTGGCGCGTTTGCGTATGCA
>Ga0206131_10007189_pt1 | contig 11229 bp, 6 predicted proteins | sample Helgoland_Spring_FD_148636 | JGI IMG/M metagenome (GOLD analysis project Ga0206131, IMG submission 148636) | Pelagic subsurface seawater microbial communities from Kabeltonne, Helgoland, North Sea - Helgoland_Spring_Bloom_20160517_1 | ecosystem: Environmental > Aquatic > Marine > Epipelagic ... | reverse complement strand
TCCTGGTGTAATGAGTAGGAAAGTTTGTCATAGTGACCGTGACTCAGGCCCTGCGCCGTGAACTTGAAGACAGCAGCCAAACCGCCTGCACGTAAGACCGCGATGCCACCCTGGTTTCCATCAGGACCATCCCTTAATACCACAGAGCTTTGACGTCGCGGCTCAACCTGGTCTTGAGCCAAATCAGTCGCCAGTGCCAAGCCGGCTCTATCGAGGGTGACGCGACCTTGCCCCTGCGCCACCGCTAACAACTGCGCATTTTTATCGCCGTACCAGTAAGCCGTACTCACTGCCAGCGTCATGCTCGGCGTAAAAATCGACATCCCCTTTTGCGCGTCATTAATCGCAAAGAACTCACCGTCAGCATCTGAAAGCGCAATAAGTGCATCGACTGCTTTTATCAATACATCGTTCTTGTGCCCCAGCACTTGGTATTCAGGCTTCGCGTTTTGCATGGCGACCGCGAATGCCAAAAACGGATACATCGCGTACCGCTGATAGTACGGACCCTCCGTGTAATAACCATCTGGCGAGAATGGCTCCTCAAGATTAGCCAGAAAACCAACGCGTTGATTTTCGGCCTTGATGAAGCCGCCGTCGTCATCCAGCGTCCCCACCTCAAGCCCATCATTTTCAAGGCCGTATAACGCTCGCTCGACGAGCGAGGCATCATCCAACACAAGCCCTACCATGCCCACCGCGGCAGTACCCCAGGTACTGTGGTTGTGGACTCGGTTAAAAAACTGAGGATTTTCAGTAGATAAAAAGTCGGCAAAGGGTCTGAACAAGCGTGTATTTAAAAATTGACGCTCGTCTTCAGACAACCAATCGTAAATCGCGTCGTAGCCAAGTGACATGTAAAGAAGCCAATTGGCGTCATTTAAGCACTGCCAAAATAGCTTCCCACGGGCGTATGAACGCTCCTTGGGGTGTAAGGGCAATGTGGGGTACATCTCGGCATATTCGAACAGCATGTCCCGCAAGTAGCGAGCATACTTTTCGTCCCCCAAAATCTGAAAGAGGGCGCCGGCTTTTTCAGCCACAAAGAAGTTTCGTTTATGACGCTCATGCGTATAACCACCCGAGAAGTCGACCGGGATAGGCACATCAATCCCCGATGCAATTTCCGCATCGACCTCGCGCTGGGTGACTTCAAGTGTGTCATCAAACAGAGGCGCCTTACCGAGTTGCGAGCGAATCACAGAAACGCCATCGGCGGTCAGCAGCAAGCGGGGGTGATCTGCTGCAGACACTCCGACTGACATAACACCGCTACCGAGCAAAACACACGCGACTGCGATGCTGTGCATTTGATGCCACAGCCTCACGAGGACCCGTCTCCGCTGGCAACCAGTGATGCCACACTGGCGGTGAGCGAGGCGGGTATAATCGCACCCCGATGTTGAATAACAAGTGAAGCGAGTTTAGAGCCAACCATAGCGGCATCAATCTGACTCATTCCGTGCGCACGACCCGCGAGATAACCGGCGTTGAAGGAATCACCCGCCGACGTGGTGTCAACAACCTCGGTGGCAATGACGGGAACATGCTCATCAACGCCATCAGCGACGACACGACACCCATGTTCACCTTGCTTAAGCGCAATTTCTCTGATGCCGCTAGAGCGTAAGTCATTAATTAAGTCATCCGCCGACATATCACCAAAAAGCGCCACCTCGTCTTCTAGCGTTGGCAGCGCAAGATCTGTCAGAGCGTACATTCGCTTATAGGTGTCTTGAGCTTCATCATTACTCCGCCAGAGCTTCGGTCTGAAGTTGTTGTCGAACGCGACCTGCCCGCCACCCTGACGGTAACGAGGTAGCCAATCGAGCAATCGCTCTCTTGACGGTTCAGTGAGCACGGCCAAGGTGATACCTGACAGGTACAGCATTGACATATCACCCAGTGCTGTAAATAAATCGGCCGAATCTGACGCATTGTCAAACAGCGTTTTTACGGGCGCGCGATCGCGCCAGTAGAAGAACGAACGCTCTCCATCATCATCGGTGTCAATGAAGTAAAGGCCCGGCAGCTCGCCGCTCGCATGACGTACATGGGCGCAGTCAATGCCCTCGTCGCGCCAGGACTCTGCCATCCACGCACTGAGCGGGTCATCACCTAACACCGTCACATAGTGCGGTGATAACCCTAACCGTGCTAAATAAATACACGTGTTAAGCGTATCGCCACCGAAGGCAAGCTTAGTGGGACGCGCGAACGCATCCGACAGCGAGTCATCGGACTTTGAGAGTTCCAACATGCATTCGCCAATTGCGGCGATCGTCACACTCATATCGACACGTTCCTATTGCTCAAGAAAAGAAGAGACCGCCATTCGTGTCGATATTGACACCGGTGATGAACGAGGATGCGTCAGATGCCAAGTAAAGCACTGCATCGGCGATTTCGGCCGGATTCCCCTCTCTTCGAAGCGGTGTTGCGTTCGCCACATTTTTTCGCACTTCGTCTTTGCTGAACGTATCGTGGAAAGTCGTACTGATCATTCCCGGGCACAGCGCATTCACTCGAATATTCTGGGGCCCTAACTCCTTCGCCATCGCGCGGGTAAAGGTCATAACAGCGCCTTTTCCAGAGGCGTAGGCGCTAGCACCAGGACCACCGCCATCACGACCCGCCTGGGACGCTAAGTTAACAATAGCGCTACCAGAGGCCATGTGGGGAACACAGGCTTGCGTGGTTAAAAACGTAGAGGTTAAGTTGAGGTCAATAACGCTCTTAAAGAAGTCGACATCCATTTCTGCCAGCGTTTTTCGCGCAATCAGTCCACCTGAGACGTTTACGAGGATATCGATCGAACCACCGAACTCTGATAATGCTCTCGCCACAAGGGCATCAACATCCGCTTGCCGCGTCATGTCGCCTTGAATGGCAAGCACATTGCCGCCCATTGCCTTCACTTGCGTTTCCGTCGCGCGCGCCTCGTCAGCAGAGCCATAGTAATTAAACACGACGCTAGCACCGGCATCTGCGAGCTTCAGAGTGACCTGTTTGCCAATGTCACGTGCTCCGCCTGTAACGATTGCAACCTTGCCTGTTAAATCCATTTGATATTCCTAATAAAAATAAAATTTACATTTAAAAAAAGTATCCCGCAGACACTTAGCTTGATCTTTCTAAGCGTTCTACATTGGGAACCAAAACTAAAACACTGACCATAGCGGTAATGGCCAGAGCGGCACCGATAACAAAGGCTGGGGTGTAATTTCCCCCCGCCGTGAGCCATGGAACCAATGATGTGAGCGCGGCCGCGCCCAATTTTGCTGACATGCCGGCAAACCCCGCCAACGTGCCCACAGGCTTGCCCCCGAAGAGATCACTCGGAAGCGTCTGTACACTGCCAATCGCGGTCTGAAATCCAAATAGGATCACCGCCATCAACATCACCGCATTAAACGGCGTGCCCGGATCAGACATAAGTAGGAGCGTGGGCAACATAATCAGACAGCCCAATGAAATCACCGACTTACGAGTCGCGTTGAGGCTCCAACCTCGTGTCATTAACCATTGCGCTAAACCACCGCCAAACCACGCGCCAAACATCGCTCCAACGTAGGGCACCCAGCCGTAGATACCAATCTGCTTCACGTCCATACCGAAAACTTCAGACAGGTAAATGGGAATCCAGAAGACAAACAGCCACCAGATGGGATCGATCGCTGCGGACGCAATAATGACACCCCAGCTTTGCTTGTGACTGAGCAACTCTCGCGTAGACGGATCGTACTCATCAGCGACTGCAAGCTCGGGGGTACCGCTTCGGTTGTTGGTGATGTAGTCGCGCTCAGCCACTGAGATCCACGGATGGCTCTCGGGTGGTCCTTTAACGATGAATAGCCACGGAATGAGCCATAAGAGACCGACCAGTCCGATCAAGATAAAGATGGCTTTCCAACCAAAGTAAACACTCAAGAACGCAATCAGGGGAATCGAAATAATCCCTCCAATAGCCGCTCCTGAGTTAAAGATACCCTGTGCAAAGGCACGTTCTTTGGACGGAAACCACTCTGCGTTTGCTTTCGCAGCGCCGGGCCAGTTCCCAGCCTCAGCGACGCCGAGTATCGCGCGAAATAGCGCAAAAGACGCCACACCTTTTGCTAAGGCATGCAGTGCTGTCGCAATCGACCAAACTGTAATGGACAGAGCGAAGCCCAGTCGTGTTCCAACCTTGTCAAAAATCTTTCCGAAAATCGCCTGACCAAACGCGTAAGAAAAGACAAACACAACGGAGATGAATGCATAAATTTGCTTGCGTTCGTCCGATGTCTTATCGGGATAGAGATCGGCCGATATCGCTGGCCACAGCACATTAAGCGACTGACGATCGATGTAATTGATAACGGTAGCCAACGCCACTAGTGCGATGACCCACCATCGAATTCCCGACATGTTTTTCATTCTTTTTCTCCGGACATATTGTTGTATTACCTCGGGGCTCTTATCCAATTCACGTCAACAAGTCGTCGCTCATGGGCTGGCCGATGGGCGATATAGTTAGACCACTAAAATCGCTCACCGAAAGATCGTCCAACACGCCTACTTCCTCACTAAAATGCGATTTCCGGCCACCACAGCCGTACTCTTTTTTTGACTGTTGAGTTCTCGAATCTGCAGGTGATTGTTCGTCTCAAACTGGTTGTTAACAACGCGGGTTCGGGGTTCGCCCACCGTGTGGTTGATCGTAATGGGGGCACTCTGGTTCCAAGCGTTACCCGCTATGTCAGTGACTTGAACGCCATGCAATAAAATGGAGGCGCCCGATTTGTTCTTACTGCCTTTACCGACATTGATGACTCGCGAATCTGTCATTTTAAAGTGAGGGCCAAAGGTGCTCTCATCGGTTCCACCTCGATAGAGCGAGACTAATGAACCCTGAATATCAGAAAAGGTAGATCCGCTAATGACCACATAGTCGGCGTTATAAATACCCAGGTCGTCGGTTTCAGCATCGAGTTTGAGTACGGACCCGCTGACACCTGAAAACGTCGAATCGGTGATCGTAATGCGGTCGGCCATAGTGCCTTTGAACCCCGTTAAAACGTCAAAGAACCGGTTAACGTCTAAGTCGGAAAAATGGCTGTTCTCTATCACCACTTCATAATTATCAAGCATCGAGTTTCGGCTCGTCCGAATGACGCTATTGCCCGCGTAATCGGGAGCGCTCACACCCGAGATCGTGACGCCGCTTAATTTCAAACTCCCCCCGTCCTTGATTTCAAACAGCGCTGATCGCTCAAACGTAATAGTTGCTAATCCTTGTGAGCGCACCGTTACCGCATGCTCAAGGGCAATGGTTTTCCCCACCTCATAGTCACCCGGGGCAAGCTCTACAATTCCCCCCGTACCGGCTTTTTTTATCCCTTGAAACAACGTGTCCTTACCCGGCGTCACCCTGACCAATGAACCACTATCAAACCGCGCTGATTTCTCAGGTTTACGGTACCAATCCACGCCCGTTGAAGACTTTTCTACGACCTTGATATCTCGACGTACGCCGATATTTTCATGATCGTCAGCCGTGGAATACTTCAATCCATTTTCGGCAGTGAAAAGTCTTACGGCTTCGGGAGAAAAGCCTTGCCTGACCGGCGCGTCTGATCCACTGATCACATTCTCACGGAAGGAAATTCCAGAAATATCGTCATAGACTGTGAAAACATCAGACGTACGCTTGGACTGCACAATCAAATTCCGATCAAACGATGTCCGGATCGGAACTGCTGATCGTTCCGCGTCACTTCCGGCTGCAAGCTGAATGTGGTCGCTGTCAATCAGACTGTTGGACGCTATGACTGAATCTTCAACACCGTCATAGCGGTTGATCGGTGAGTTAGGAACGCCATTCATGACCACTAAAGCACCGCCAAAGCGGTAGCCTTTGACACCCTCGATATAATTATTCCTGATCGTTTGGCGGCGATTGATCACCCGAATACCGCCTGTATGCTCAACGTCATTACCTAGGAAAACATTCTGCTCTACCAGATTGTCATGCCCATGCCGAAGCGTCAGCGTGCCTTTGGATTCATAGAACACATTGCCCCGAATGACATTGGATCCTGACTTGCTCGAGATAATTTCCACTTCACCATCGCATCGATCGAAGTAGTTATTCTCCACCGTGGTGAATGAGTTACTGCGAGAGAAGTGGCTGGTGCCGATTCGAAGCGTTTCTCCCCCGTTTGACCCAAGTGTTGGCCGAGGCCCAAAATAATTGTGATCAATTCGGTGATAGTTCTCGCGACTCGACTCAGAGTCCAAGCGAACCGCTAACGTCACGCCGCGATTGCGCTTGCCTTCAAGATGGTTGTGATCAAATCGATTATTCTTACCGTAAATCGCAACCCAATAGTCAGCCTCAAAACGCTCTGGATTGGTAAAGTTGTGGATCACCGTCTGTGTCACGCGCGAGTTATTTGCGAGTTCGTCCTTACTTTTTCTAAACGAGATAACCGACTGCGATGGGGTGTATCCGTCGCGAAAAACCAGACCGGAAACCACCAGATATTCCCCGGAAAGCGCCAAATTTGAAGCACCGGTAATAATGACCTCCCCTGGCGTCTCGGCGCGCAAGGTGATCGGCGCGTCCGCGAGACCACGGCCTTCAAACACGATCTCGAAATCGGTCCAAATCCCATTTCCCAAAATAATGTTGTCGCCTGGCCGCAGCTTCTCCGATAAAGCCCAAAACTCGTTCTGATCGGTGACGCGGTAATCCTCTGCCAGAGCGCTGTATGCGCTTGTAGACAGCAAAAACAGGCACACGCCAATGAGAGCGCCGGTGGTTAGCAAAGACTGTAGTTTCTTCATAGGCATGGCATTGAATACTCGTTAGGTGTCATGCTTGTTTTCAAGCGCGTAAAAAGTCACTTCATCGAAATCGTCGCCATCACCCGTTTTATTGAGTAGGTAGGCGCCTGCCTTGAAGTACATCCATTCCTCGGGCACGTCATAGCCGCTATTGCGCTCCTTCATGTCGACATAGTTGTGACCCACAATCGGTCCCGACTGATCGCCACGTCGCAGAACAACGTCAATTCGTGAACCCTTTTGCTTAATTTCGTAGGAGAAAAGCTCACCCAGTGCGATGCCGTTTACGGGATCCTCCTCATCGCTTGGGGCTCGATCAAGATCACTGTTTACCGGCCCTAGGACAGGAAAATAGATGTCGTCTGAGTTCCTGATTTCATGCGCGAAATAGACAAATCCGTAATCGTTTTCCGGGTACTTGCGATAGTAAAGTCGGATAGGCTCATCGTTCTCGGCGTGAATCTGACCAATGACCACGCGCCCCACTTGATTGCGATCTCCCGTTCGGGTGACACGATTCACGGCGAGCGTCGCTTTCAACGTACCAGCGCGACCTCCCACAGCGACGCCTGGATCTGGCTGATAATCCAATATCCAATTATTTCTGTTCACGCCACGTGTGCTGATACCCGAATTGCCCCGACGTAACATTTCGCGCAGTTCGGACCGGGTATACGTTGAGTTTACGGACGTTGTAGCACCGGCGATGGTCGGCTTAAAAACCATGCCGCCCGCGGGTCCCGTATAGAAATATTGATCAGAAAAACCCTCATCTAAGTCAGTTTCGGACGCGGTATCAGACAGCCCATTACCGTCTAAATCGGCCGGCGTACTCAGTTTCCAAGTAAGAAGATCAAAATTTGAGCCCGGAGGCACGGATGGATCGAGCCCAAAGTCATCGACTGTCACATTTGAGACTTCACGAACCGCATTCGCAGTATCAAGCGTGCATCCAAATGCCGTCGCTTCCAAAATTGCATTTTCGGTGCTGATGGAGTTTCCATAAGCTTCGATTCGGAGATAGCGGGCGACTGTAGACGGCAGCACATAACGCTCGAAGCTATCCGTTTCACCCGTGGAGGTCTGATCGCGCAGCACACTGTCGAAGCCACTACCGTCCTCAGACAATAAAACGGTAAAACGGGCAATACGCTGATCGCCATTAAACCAAGCCACCCCGAGCTCTTTTACGAGATGGCGTGAACCAAGATCTAAGGTGAGTGACTTTGCGTCTCCCGCCGATTGCCACCGAGACGCAGCGTCAAAACTATCGTCAATCGAATGCGAAGCACCGTAGTTCGGCTGGCTGTCTCCGTCATCGTATGCATCGACGACGTTAATCAAATAGTTTCCGTCACACGTGGTTGCGCCGGGCGTAGGTTCGGGTTCCGGCTCAGGCGCAGGTTCGGGTGCCGGCGCAGGCTCGGGCTCAGGCTCAGGCTCAGGCGCAGGTTCGGGCTCAGGCGCAGGTTCGGGCTCAGGCGCAGGTTCGGGTTCCGGTGCAGGTTCGGGTTCCGGCGCAGGTTCGGGCGCTGGAGCGCTGACGGGAGACGTAAAAATCAGCTCGCTCGTCTGATCCGACCCACCACCGCAGCTGGAGACCATAGCCGCCAAAAGCAAACGTTCGAAACGACCCATCATCGGCCAGCATCCTGACTCATCAGCGTCCTCGACCAGGGTCGACGGACCCAGAGAGCTGAATTCTGCGGAACGCTACCGACGTATAGTCTCCATTGGCACGATCCGTCGCCCAGTCTCCGGTACCGGCACAGCCTGCGTACCAAACACCGTCTTTGTCGAGCGTACTGCACTGGTTGTAGGCACCGGCCTTAAAGTACAAGGCATCACCCGAATAACCGCGGGGGTTGTCTTTTACATCGACTTTGCCGAAAGGATCCACATTATCTGACAGATCAACCTGATACGTGACAGTTCGCGCAGGATCGGCGGTTCGAAACGTGAGATACATCGTGTTCTTGTAAATGTTGATGTTGTAGTTAAAAAACTGCCCTAACGCGATGCCATCGGAACCCGGATCTTCGGCGTTCTCCCAGGTATTACCCCATACTGGATAGGCAATGTCGGTCCGATCAGCGTCGTCTCTCGGTAAATTCCTCTCATAAGTCCAAAAAACAGAGCCCGTGTCATGATGGGGCCATTTTTTGAAATAAATCTTGATGGGCTCGTTACCCCAACCAAAACCCTTGCCCTTATTGATCACTTCCTGATCTCTGTCGGCGTGAATTTGGCCAACCACAACCGAATAGGCTGGTTTCTTGCTCTCGTTGGCCGCATTGCGGGCAACATGCAAGACCTTGAGTGTCGCTTCAAGTTGCCCGCCGACAGATGCAAACCGGCGATAGCCCTTATGCGCTCTCAAAGAGAAATTATTTTTCGGGTCATGAGTTCCAACACGTGTATTGCGCCCACGGAGCATCTGCCGCAGTTCGCTCCGGGTGTTTGACGACCCCGAGGTTGTCTTCGCTTTATTCGGTGCCGTAAATACAAGATCGCGATTGTCATCGAGATAGAAAAAGTCAGGATGAGCGTAGTCGGCGAGTGACCGGACACCCACCTCATCCACTTTTCCGTCTTGATTGGCATCAAGTGGCAGCGTGAGCTTCCAAAACTTTAGATTGAAATGATCACCGGGATTATCAGCAAATACAGGAGATGTACTGGTTAAAAAACTTGCCACGAACGCAAAGCAAATGACCGCCCGGAATCCATCGCTGACGCTTCTGCCTACTCCATTTTTAACGCTTTCACGTTTAGCATCGCAAGAGAATGGGGCGCCGTAGTATTTTTTACCAACGCGCTGACGCCCATTAAAATCGGTTTTGTTATCCACGTGGGGTAGCCCATCCCTTGGCTTTAAAACTTAGCTGTTAAACCCAAAAAGAGTCGTGGTCCGAAGCTTAGTGCCTGATAGGCGTTTCCATCGATTGCCCGGCTATCTCTGCGGGCTTCATCCAGAACGTTTTTCGCTTCGAAACTAATTCGAATGTTATCCGTGAGCTTGTAACGGACCCGCAGATCTAGCCGGGCATTCGAGTCTGTGTAACGAACTCGCCCAAAGGCATCACGAGTAAATTGTTGGAAATACCCAGATCGGCGATTGTGAATGGCCTGCGCGTTCCACTTGTCGTTACTCCAATACAGCTGGACCGAACTCACGTTTTCGGACAGACCGAAGAGGTTCGCGGGCGGCAAAATACCGAGCAGCGGTGTCTGTGTCACTTCACCCGTATCTCGGTCAATTGACACCCCTACGCCATCACCGCCGTATTGGTCCTCGTACTCAAAGTCGGAATCGGCGTAGTTGTAGCTGATCTTGCCACCGAAACCGCTCCAAAACCCTGGGAGATAATCGAACGAATGAATCGCCGTAACCTCAAAGCCCTTAATCGTGCTTGTATCGTTACTGATCTGGGTCGTTTCAACCACGCCCTGCACACGATTGCCGTCCAAGTTAAAGGTCTCAACCTGCGCGGCTGTTTGAAACTGCGCATTAAAGTTTTTCCAATACACCAAACCCGCAACCATGGTGCTCTCGCTGGGATACCACTCCAAGCCGACATCAAGGTTATTAGACAAGATCGGCTTTAAATAGGGGTTCCCCGTGGCGCTGATTCCATTAATCGCCTCTGAGAGGGACGTGTACGCGTTGCTCTCATCGTTGTCTTGAACAGCGCGACCGTTACCGTATGAATGCGGGTCAGGTCGAGACATACCGCGGAACGCACCCATTCGGAAAACCAAGTCATCGTTCACGTCAGCAACGACTGTGATGCTCGGTAGCCACTCTTGGTAACTACTGACTTGCGTGTCGGTTTCGAAACCAGAGACACTCGCGTCACCCTCGGTAACAACGAAGCCGACGCCATCAATCTCCTCGACGGTAATAGGGCCACGATAACCAACCGACGTAATTTCAGTATCGACGTACCGCACGCCGAAGTTACCTCTGATCGGCGTGTCGCCCCACATTGAGTCAAACTCCGCCTGAATATAGAGAGAGGTCGTGTCTTCTTCGACGTCGGTTGCTCCAGATGTAATTCCGTTTTGGAATTGAATCGCAGACTGACCACCGTAATTCACTAACCATGCGTCTACGGCACAATCAAAATCGAAAGTGGCGTATTCACTAACGGCGGAACCGCTACTTGCGTTACCGATGATATTTCCACTTGCAACGTTTGAGAGGAAACCAGACTCCGGAAACTGACTGTTCGCGCAAGCCAATACATTGCTGAGAATCCCGTCGGTGACGTCGTTATTTGCACCGCCGTTCGGCGAGACTAAGTCCTCATCCTCAAATAAGCTCTGTCCCGGTGCGTTGCGTAAGCCGCCCAACTCGGTGTATGCCATTGTAGAGAGGCGAGTTCCCGCTTTGATGGT
>Ga0206131_10007186_pt1 | contig 11231 bp, 10 predicted proteins | sample Helgoland_Spring_FD_148636 | JGI IMG/M metagenome (GOLD analysis project Ga0206131, IMG submission 148636) | Pelagic subsurface seawater microbial communities from Kabeltonne, Helgoland, North Sea - Helgoland_Spring_Bloom_20160517_1 | ecosystem: Environmental > Aquatic > Marine > Epipelagic ... | reverse complement strand
TATGTACATAGAATTGGTAGAACAGGAAGAGCTGGAGCTAGTGGAGAAGCACTATCATTAGTTAGTGCTGACGAAACTTCTTATTTAAAATCCATAGAAAAATTAGTGGGAATTAAGATTCCTACTGAAGTAATTGAAGGCTTCGAGCCAGATTCAAACGCTTCTACGGAACCATTAAAGAGAGGGCAACATCAAGGAAAAAATAATCCTAAACATAAGAAAAAATCCTCCAACAATCATTCGAAAAGAACTAACACTAAGCCCTCAAATAGAAATAATAATCGAAGATAGACACCGCGAGATTTCTTTAAATGATTATAAAATACGTTCCCAAATCATAATAAAGTATTGTCTTTACCATTAGTAAGTTCTAACGATACACCAAATATTAAGTTTGACATGGTAATTAATTCTTGCTCATCTGCTCCACTAAGTTTAATCGAATTGGCTATTTTTCAATCAAATCAAATTTATTATAATTACTATCAGCCAAATTTAATATATGGTCCACGAGAGCTAACATTATAAATGTTAATCTAAATTATTTTTATTTATTTAATGTGTTTAAACTGTTTTTTTTTCAGATATGAATTATAAATATAAAAAATAAATTAAATAAAATTTCGAAATTAATTATAAAAGTATATGTAAGCATTAAGTGAAGTTGCGATTAAAAGCCATAAAAAATATGGAACTATTAATAGACTTTTAAATTTTAGTAATTTTCTATAGTTTATTAAAAATAAAGTAACAATTATGGTAAGAGCTATGATACAAAACAGCCCTAATCCAATTGCGTATTGGTTAAAAAATATATAATTCCAACTTATATTTAATCCCAATTGTGTTAGGTATAATAGAATCAAATTTATATTAAATATTTCCATAAATAAATAAGCCATATATACTGAAAAGCATATCATTATGGTTGTCCAAGCTATACCAAAAACCCAACCTGGTGGCGTCCATGGAGCTTGATTTAAGTTCATATACCAATTTGTTATTGGACCATTATTCATAAGCCAACTTCCAATAGCAAGAGCACTAAAATTTAAAACTAAAAAAAATATACTAATCTTTAAAAGTTTCATTTCACTTTAGGTGTTTAGTGATTTTGGTATTTAGGGGTTTTGTTGTAGAGTAATAATAATCAATAAAATCACCATTTTTACCGATTAGGTATTTTTGAAAATTCCACTTCACACTTGTGCTAGTTTTACCATTTTTAGTTTGTTCTGTGAGCCATTGGTAAATTGGGTGTTTATTTTTCCCTTTCACATTTACTTTTTCAGTCATCAAAAAAGTAACCCCATAATTGGCTTGGCAAAAAGATTGAATTTCTTTTGCAGATCCTGGTTCCTGTTTACCAAATTGATTGCAGGGAACGCCTATTACGATTAATTTATCTTTATAGGTTTCGTATAATTTTTGCAGATCATCATACTGACCAGTGAAACCGCATTCAGATGCAACATTAACGAATAATATATATTTTCCTTTATAATCGTTTAAATTGATTGGCTCTCCGGTTAAGTTATTTATTTCGATATCATAAATAGATTCTGGTGATGTATTTTGAGACGGACATTTGCTAAAAAGAGTGAGCATAAGTATTATTATTAGATTACGTTTCATTTATTATTCTGTAACAGAATCAATTTATTAGACTAAGTTACTAGTATTTATCTATAAAATTAATTAATTATTGATGTAGTTTTGTAACTCAGTTATTTTTTTTGAGTCGTTAAAAACACCACCGTAATAAGAGGTTACTGTTGCAGACGACTCATCTTTAATTCCTCTGGAGGATACACACAGGTGTTTGGCATCTATAATTACTGCGATATCATCAGTTCCTAAAATTTTAGAAAGTTCGTTTGCAATTTGGTTTGTAAGTCGCTCTTGAACCTGGGGACGTTTTGCGAAATATTGAACAATTCTATTTAATTTTGATAATCCTATAACCTTTCCAGAAGATATGTATGCCAAGTGAGCTTTTCCGATAATTGGAACAAAATGGTGTTCACAATTAGAATAAAAAGTTATATTTTTTTCGACCAACATTTGATTGTATCGATATTTATTTTCAAACAATGCAATTTTTGGTTTATTTTCGGGGTTTAACCCTGAAAAAATTTCATCAATATACATTTTTGCAACTCGTTTTGGGGTACCCTTCAATGAGTCGTCGGTTAAATCTAAACCCATAACATTCATGATTTCTTCGAATAATAAGGCAATTTTATTTTTCTTTTCCTCATCGGAAGCTTTAAAAGCATCTTTTCTCATAGGAGTTTCAAGACTTGTGGAAATATGATCATCACCTATCTCACTTGCTGTTAAGCCATTTAAATTTTGAACATTAATTCCCATTTTTTTTATTTCGTTAGTTTTCATAATTTATGTTTAAGAGAATATTTTATAGTTATTAATTTTAACATCTTTTGCTTTGAGATCAAACATCAAATTGTAGAGCCCAAAAAAAGTTCTATTGATGTATATAAAGTGTTTAGAGCCTCTATTGCCATTTACTTTACGTAATTCAGTATTTTTACTAAATTTTGCACCTAGTTCAGCTATTTTTTGAAAAAATACAGGATCAGAAAAATCAAAATACTCAGATTGAAATGGCATTGTAAATAGACTTAACAATTCATGAAACATTTTAGATAAAAATTCGATTTCTTCTTCGGTATCTCCTTCTCTTAGTATGTCCAATTCTAATAATTTAGTTTTAAATTTACTTTGATCTGTAAGATTGTTTTTTTCTGCCAACTCAAAATAAGGGATGTAAAATTCTTCAGGGATTTCTTTCATACAACCAAAATCGATGGCAATCAATTCTTCTTGATTTGAAATTAAAAAATTACCAGGATGAGGATCTGCATTGACTTTTTTTAGTTGATGAATTTGAAACATGTAAAAATCCCAAAGAGTTTGTCCCAACTTATTTAATTTTTCTTGTTTGTTTTTTTTCTTTGTGTATTCAGAGAGATGCTCTCCTTCCATCCAATCCATAGAAATAATTCTTTCTGACGATAAATTGGTATAGTAATTTGGAAATTTAATATTTGGTAGTCCTTTACACGCTTCCCGTATCAATTTACTTTGTTTGATCTCAAGTAAGTAGTTGGTTTCTTCAATTAATTTTCCTTCTACCTCATCAAAGTATTTATCAGTATCTTTTCCCTTTAAGTTAAACATTTTTACAGCTATTGGCTTTACTAACGATAAATCTGACGAGATACTATCGGCAACTCCTGGATATTGTAATTTTACAGCTAATTTCTTCCCATTTTTTTTTGCTTGATGTACTTGACCTATACTCGCAGCATTAACTGAAGTTGCATTAAAACTATCAAAAAGCTCATTTGGACTTTTCCCTAAATATTTTTTGAACGTTTTTATGACCAAAGGTGGTGATAGAGGTGGAACAGAAAATTGTGATAAAGAAAATTTTTCTACATAAGCTTCTGGTAAAATACTTTTATCCATACTCAACATTTGAGCAACCTTTAAAGCACTACCTTTTAGATTTTTTAACCCGTCATAAATATCTTCTGCATTATTTTTATTTAGACGTTCTTTAGCTTTGTCTTCGTCACGTACTATTTTCTCACCATAATACTTTATGTAGTTTACACCAACTTTTGCTCCAGTTTTAAAAAGCTTTGAAGCTCTTTGGATTTTTGATGTAGGTATTTTGTCGATTGTTTTCATTAATTCATAAATGATTTATCTTTAAACAAAAACTTACCTAAATCAAGAACACTTTTAAGGGGTGTAATATTCATTAAATCGAAACTTGTATTCACTGCTTTTTCAATAAAAATATCCGTCTTTTCAAATGATGGCGAAGTATCTTCTAACCAATATTTTATTGTTAAAACTAGTTGAAACCAAGCAGATTCTTTCAACGTCTTATTTTGTATTTTATCTAAAGTTTCTTGGTTGGTCTCCAATATATTGATGTCTAATTCATCAATATAATTACAAAAACTTTTTTTAAGTTGTTTCAGCGTATCTATTTTTTTTAAATTTTTAGTTTGTGACCCTATAGCAAATACCACGTAACTTCTGTTAGCTGTTAGTAGTTCAAAAAATGAATAATAAAAGCTTAGTATTTTATCTCTATCACTGTAATTTTGATAGTCATCATTTTTTTCTAGTAAATGGAAAGTCTTCTCAAAAAAAACTTTAAATATTGATTGCTCTAACAAACTAAAATTACCATAAGATTTATAATAATCTTCTTCCGTAAAGTTATATTGTTTGGAAAAACTATATACAGAATCTGGTCTTTTACCATAAGTTAAAACGTACTCCATGTAAAATTTTATAATACTTTCCTCATTTATATTTTTTTTTCTAGCCATGAAAACTGTTTATTTTTTATGTAAATATATAAAATGTTTAATAAAAAACTGAAATAGTTAAACAAAATTAACATAACAATATGAAAAATAAAATATTTTTTGATAATGTATGTAAATGCCAAATATTGTAAAAACACCTACTTATAAATAAAAAAATGATTATTTGTTAACGTTTTTATTATTTTGGTATTAAAAAAAATAATTATTAAATTAAACTTTAAATTAAAACTATAGTCTCAATAAATTATAGATATATCTAGTTTATATTTGATAGCCAGTTATTTTGATTTGTTAATCTAGTTTATTTTTTAAAAAAAATATTCTTTTTCATATTTGTAGTTTGTAAATAAAAACCAAATTTAAAATGAAAAATAAATTTAAAAAATTATTAGCAGCTGTTCATTTACCATGTAAAATTTAAACATTAGTCTATTTTATTATCTAATAGCTTAATAATGTTAAATAATCTGAAAACTGATTCTTTATCGTACAATTAAAACATACATTTGTTAAACACAAAACAAAAAACCACATATTCATGATTCTTTCAGTCTCTAATTTTTTCTTATACATCACTTTATTTTTTACTACAACCAATCTCTTTTCCCAAGATTTTCAAGGTAAAGCTTATTATTATTCAAAATCTACCATGGAACTTGGAAAATTTGGTGCTACTATGAGTGAAGCACAAAAAAAACAAATCAAGGAAAGATTAAAAAATAGACTTGAGAAAACCTACATTCTTTCATTTAACAAAGAGGAATCCATATTTAGAGAAGATGAAAAAGTAGACGCTTACACAGGTGCAACAGATACTTGGGGTAAAAACTTTACACCTGGTAAACAATACAAAAATATAAAAACTAAAGAATTAGTCCAAAAACAAGAATTTTATGGTAAACAATTTTTGATAAAAGATAACTTATTGGACATTAATTGGGTTTTAGAAAAAGAAACAAAACAAATAGGTAATTATGTTTGTTTTAAAGCAACTGCAACAATATTAAACTCTGATCTTAATTGGTACAATTTTTCTTGGAATGAACTTAGACCCAATAACAAAAAAGAACAAACCGATTCCATAACAAAAATTGGTTTAGATGGAAATCCATTAAAAATAGAAGAAGAAACTATCCCAACTACAAACGTAACCGCATGGTATTCACCCCAAATTCCAATTAGCCAAGGACCACTTGAATATTGGGGACTGCCTGGTTTAATTCTAGAGGTTAATGTTGGAAATACTACGATGTTGTGTTCCAAAATTGTCATGAATCCAGATGAAAAATTAATAATTGAAGCATCCCAAAAAGGTAAAGAAGCTACCAAAAAAGAGTATAAGAGTATCATTACTGGAAAAATGATAGAAATGAGAAATAACAGAGGTAGACGAAGAAGTAATTAACGGTTGACCTGAAATTTTTAACTAAAATTAGCATATGAAAACAAAGTATTTTTTCTTGTTCTTTTTATTTACCTCAACCACTTTAATTTCTCAAGTCAGTTTTAATGGAATTGTAAAAGATAGTATTGGTAATCCACTCGAGCTTGCCAACGTCATTGCAATCGACAATGCTACTAATCTTTTAGAGTCCTATTCGATTACTGATCAAAAAGGAACCTACTCATTAAAACTACAACAAAATACGGTATACAATTTTCAAGTTAGTTATATCGGAAAAAAAAGTTTAGAGATTCAGATAAAAACTACTGAAAATGATGAAACTAAAAATTTTACTTTAGTTCCTGATAACACTCTGGATGAAGTTCAAATCACCTATGAAATTCCCATTACTATAAAAGGAGATACTATCGTCTACAATGCCGATTCTTTTAAAAACGGATCTGAGAGAAATTTAGAGGACGTTATTGAAAAACTTCCTGGTGTTGAAATAAATGAAGATGGTCAAGTAGAAGTGGAAGGGAAAGTAGTTAATAAGTTAATGGTAAATGGAAAAGATTTTTTCGACGGAGATACAAAAATAGCAACCAAAAATATACCATCCAATGCGGTAGACAAAATTCAAGTTCTCCGAAATTATTCTGAAGTATCGCAATTAAAAAGTGTTACTAATAACTCTGATAGTTTTGCATTAAATATTAAACTAAAAGAGGGAAAAGAAAATTTTTGGTTTGGAAATGTAAAAACTGGAGGTGGTTATTCTGCAAACGACGAGGGGCTTTATTTAATTCAACCTAAACTTTTTTATTATTCGCCAAAAGCAACTTTTAACTTTCTTGGTGATTTTAATAACACAGGTGATTTAATATTAAATCGAAGAGATATCAGAAATTTTAGCGGAGGTTTTAAACCACCAAGCAGAAGCAGTGGAACTAATTTAGATTTAGGTAACAATAGCTTAAATTTTCTTACAAATCAAGCCAATGCATTGGCCATAAAAAATATATTTGGTGCTACTAATTTTAGTTACTCACCGAAAAATTCTTTAGATATCACCGGATTTGCAATTTATAATAGTAGTCGAATTGATTCAAAAGAAAGGACTTTTAGACAGTATACAGATTCAGATTTAGGAATTCCAAATGAATTAAAAGAAGATTCTACTGATGAACGTTCAACGCAAGGATTATTAAAATTAAGTGCCTCCTACAAACCGAACTTTAACAACCAAATTGATTACGATATCTTAGGTAGAATTTCAAATGATAAACAAACTCAAAATGTATTTTCTTCAGTAATTGGCAATACCAATCAAATTGAGGAGACGACACCATTTAGTATCAATCAAAATTTAAATTATTATTTTACGTTGGATGAGTCTAGCATATTCGCTTTAGAGGTTCAGCATTTATGGAGCGATGAAGATCCTTTTTACAATGCGGTCCTAGAAGAAAAAGAAAATTATGAGGCTACTGCTGAATCTTTAGGTCTAAATACAGATCAAATTAATTATAATTTAGCTCAAGATAGACGCATAAAATCGAATCAGTTGGATGCGAAACTAGATTATTACTTCATTATAAATCCAAAAAGTAATTTAAATTTAACTTTTGGCAGCATATTTAGCAATCAAAAGTTTAATTCAACCTTATTTCAGTTTTTAGATAATAATACCACTTTTGATCCAAACCCAACATTCAATGATGGATTAATTAGTAACGATGTCGAATATAAATTTAATGATATTTATTTAGCTGCTCGTTATCGAGTTAGGATTGGAAAATTTACGATGACTCCAGGATTTTCAATGCATTCCTATGGAAACAAAAATATTCAATTAGGCAATGAGTACGCTGATGATTTTTTTAGAATTATGCCCGATTTTGAAACACGTGTTCAGTTTAAAAATAGCGAAAGTCTTACTTTTAGGTATAATATGAGTAATCAATTCACCGATGTCACAAAACTCGCAAAAGGTTTAGTGCTCAATAATTACGACAGCATACAATTTGGAAATCCAGAATTACAAAACGCACTATCACATAATCTTAGTTTAATCTATTCAAGTTTTAATCTTTTTAATTACACCAATGTTTTTGGTCGTATTGCCTACGCAAACAATATAGACCAAATAAGAAACATTACCTTTTTTGAAAATATAATAACGACTAATACTTTTTTTAATTCTAATTTTGCAGATGAGAGCCTCACCGCTTTTGGAAGGGTTCAACGTACTTTCGGTAAATTAATAGCAACAATCAACTTAAGCTTTAATTATAATAATATAAATCAATTTGTGGATGCTAGACAATCTGTAAACGAAAGTTTTAGTCAAAGCTATACCCCGAGTTTGAGAACTAATTTTAAAAAGGCACCTAATATTAGATTAAAGTATAATTATAGGATTTCTGAAAATAATCAAGGGCCCAACAAAACAATATTTTATACCAATGCACCATCCATTGATTTTGATGCATACATATGGCAATCAGTTACTTTAAAATCAGATTACACTTACACACATCAAAGACTACAATATGGTAATAGTGATTCTTTTCAAACATGGAATGCTTCTTTAGCATATCGTAAAAATAGAGATGCTAAATGGGAATATGAATTAGTCGCTACGAATTTATTAGACGCAGATTCAAGAATAAGCAATACAGCCACTAATTTATTTGTTTCTGAGTCAAGAACTTACATACAACCAAGATTTATATCTTTTAGATTACGATATGAGATTTGATTTGTATGACCACTTTAGTTAATTAATTTCTTTTTAAAAATAGTTAATAAATGATTTTTATTCTCTTTAAAAACAATTTAGTTTGATTATATAAAGTATTATTTTTGACAACTGAATTATAAAATATAGTTATGTCAGATAGTATTGAAAAAATTAAATGTTTGATTATTGGTTCCGGGCCTGCAGGATATACAGCGGCAATATATGCATCAAGAGCAGATTTACATCCAGTAATGTATACTGGAATGCAGCCTGGAGGTCAGTTAACTACGACTACAGAAGTTGATAACTTTCCGGGATACCCTGATGGTACTGATGGAAATGCTATGATGATTGATTTACAAAATCAAGCAGAACGATTTGGTACTGAGGTCCGTTTTGGAATGGTAACCTCTATTGAGTTAAGTAATAAGATAGGTGGTATTCATAAAGTTATGGTAGATAACAAAACAGAAATTGAAGCAGAAACCGTTATTATTTCAACTGGCGCAACTGCAAAATATTTAGGATTGGAAAGTGAGCAACGTTTAATTGGTGGTGGAGTTTCTGCATGTGCAACTTGCGATGGATTCTTTTACAAGGGACAAGATGTTGTAGTAGTGGGAGCAGGGGATACTGCAGCAGAAGAAGCTACTTATCTAGCTAACATCTGTAAAAAAGTAACTTTACTTGTTCGTAAAGATTATATGCGAGCTTCAAAAGCGATGCAAAATAGAGTTAACAAAACCCAAAACATAACCGTTTTGTATCATACTGAAATTGATGAAGTTCTAGGAGAAACAGTTGTTGAAGGTGTTCGTATAATTAATAACCAAACTAAAGAAACAAAAGTTATAGATGTAACAGGGGTTTTTATAGCTATTGGACATACTCCAAATACCACTTTGTTTAAAGGGGTGTTGGATATGGATGAGGTAGGATATCTAATTACTGAGGGAAAATCTACTAAAACAAATTTGCCGGGTGTTTTTGCCTGCGGTGACGTGCAGGATAAAGAATATCGTCAAGCTGTTACTGCTGCAGGTACTGGTTGTATGGCAGCTCTTGATTCAGAGCGCTATTTGGGCACTTTGGAATAGAAATGATAATTCAAAAATGAAGATTTAAAGAGGATTAAACATTAGCTTAATTTCAAGCTAATGATCTACCCAATTTTTGATAATCTGAAACCCTAGTGGAGTTAAAATACTTTCCGGGTGAAATTGCAATCCCCTAACGTCATAGTTTTTATGTCGTAATGCCATATTAATTTTATTTTTATCTTCAGCTATAGATTCCAGGCTTTCAGGCAATGTTTTTGATACTGCCCAACTGTGATATCTACCGACTTTTAATACCTTAGGGCAATCTTTAAATAAATAATCTTTTTGAGTAAAAATAGTTGTTTCAACCCCATGAAAAACTTCGCTCAAATTGTTTAATTCACCTCCAAAACACTCAGCAATTGCTTGGTGCCCCAAACAAATCCCTAGAATAGGTTTTTTTTTACAATAAGCTTGAATTACCTTTTTTGTAAGCCCTGCTTCAGATGGTATTCCTGGACCCGGTGAAATCATTATTTTGTCATACACTTCAAGATCTAATATTTGAAATTGATCATTTCTTATAACTGTAACAGTTACATCTAAGGCCTCTAGGATATGAACTAAATTGAAGGTAAACGAATCGTAATTGTCTATAATAACTATTTTTATTTTTTCCATTTAGACGAAAAAGAGTTACATTTTTTTTATACTTCCAGAGGAACCAGCATCCTTTATAATAGAATTTGGGTTTCCGTAATATTGAATATTTCCTCCACTTGACGCAGTGGCTTCAAGTTTGTTTTGAGTAGTTATCATAATTTTTGATCCACTGTGAGCCTTTATATTACTGTTTATAGTGTTTAAATCCTTTGCGTTTAATTCGCTGCCACTTGATGTTTTTGCATATAGCATTGTAGCTTTTCCATTAATATTGATGTTTGCACCACTACTAGTTTCAGTAAATAATTCTTTTGCAAAAACTTCCATATCTATATTTGCTCCACTACTACTTTCAAGAGTTAGTATTTTATTTCTAATAATTGATTTTCCTATGATAGTTGCCCCACTATTTGCTTTAACGACAGATAAATTTTTAAATGTAATTAGCACTCTCTTAGCTTCTGAGCTAATTGTGTTTTTCTTTGTTTGGACTGTTAATATACCGTCAGAAATTGTAGTTTCAATGATTTCTAATAGATTCTCGTCAGCTTCAATAATTAATTTATTTTCAGAACCTTCAGTTAGATAAATTTCTAGCCCTCCCGAACCGATAATTTCATTGAAGTTTTGATTTACATATCTTTCCTCAGTCTTAAGATTTCCATTTCCATCTTCATCTCCGTAATTAACAGCGAAAAAACAGGAGTTTAAGGAGACTCCGAATAGGAGAAATAGTAGAATTTTAATTAATTTCATTATAAAAGTATATTAATTATTTGTGGTATTTAATTTTTTAAATTGATCGTTTACCTCTTCTACCCATTGGTTTGAATCGTTACTTTTCTTTTGTAAATTGATTTTTGGAGTGTTAGGAGTAACTGGAATCAATGATTTTACTTTTATGGACGCGTCTTCACAATCCAAACAATCAGTTTTTAAACTATTGATTAATAAATATTTTTCTTCATCTCCATTCTTTAAAATATCTTTATAATTTGAATTATTTCTATGATACGAAAAAG
>Ga0206131_10007184_pt1 | contig 11231 bp, 10 predicted proteins | sample Helgoland_Spring_FD_148636 | JGI IMG/M metagenome (GOLD analysis project Ga0206131, IMG submission 148636) | Pelagic subsurface seawater microbial communities from Kabeltonne, Helgoland, North Sea - Helgoland_Spring_Bloom_20160517_1 | ecosystem: Environmental > Aquatic > Marine > Epipelagic ... | reverse complement strand
CTATCAACTTTATTTACTAAAAATCTTTTTGATCCTACATCAATAGTTCCTAGAACTTTTTCTAAACATGTTTTTATTGATGAATTAATTTTAAAATTATTGTTATAATCTTCTGGATATTTAAATTTTGTTAAATTGTATGTTTTTTGTATATTAGGTTCTAATATTTCTTTTAAAGGTAAATCAATTAAAAGTTCATCTTTAAAATAAACTACAATTTTTTTAATATCATTTACATTACCTAATATATCACAACAAATATTTTCCCTTTTACAGATTTTTTCTAACAAAATTATATTATTTACCAACAAAACATCTGATTCTTGGAATTCCGAACACCAAATATCTAAAGGTTTCATTGTGGTATCACCTAATGTAACATTATCTAAATATATAGTTGCACCTTTTGGATATACTATTTCTTTTACAACATTTGCTAATCCTCCAGCTCCTTGATCATGAATACTTAAAATAGGATTATCTTCCATTTCACTACATATCGTAATAACTCTATTTAATTTATTACACATCTGTGGATCACCACGTTGAACTGCTGATAAATCAAATTCATTTCGTGATCCATCTTGCGATAAACTAGATGAAAATCCACCACCTAATCCAATTTTATATGCTGGACCTCCTATTCTTACTATATACATATTTTCTTTTGGTGGGATTTTTTTTAAATTATATCTATTTATACTTCCTATACCAGCAGAAAACATAACTGGCTTTATCCATTCTATATTATTATCTGAAAATGATCGTGTGAATCCACCAATAATTGGTTCTCCAATTTTATTACCATAATCAGATGCTCCATTACTAGCTTCAATAAGAATATTTAATGGATTTTTATAATTATATTTTAATCCATTTATATTATCTTCTTCCAAATTAATATTTCCAACACAATATCCAGCTAAACTACCCATAATATAAGCTCCTCTACCAGTAGCATGATTATCTCTTATTCTTCCACCTATTCCTGTATTTGCTCCTTGAAATGGACATATTAATGTAGGGAAATTGTGTGTTTCAGCAGTTAAGACAATATCTAAATTATTTTCTCTAATGTAAGTTCTATCACTTACTATTTGATTTATTTTAAAACCCTCAATTACACTAGAATTATCTGAAAATGCTATTAAACTATTACTATTTTTTTTTAATGTTGATTTTACCATATCAAATAATGTATCTTTTAATAGTATATCATCTAAATAAAGTTTCCCTTTAAAAAACCAATGTCGTGAATGCTCACTATTTGATTGACACAAATCATATAATTCTGTAAATGTTGGGTCACGATCTAGTTTTTTATATAATTTATTGTATAATTCAATCTCAAAATCATCAAAATGTAATCCATACTTATTTAATTCGTTATTATCTAATTTTATACTAGATGGATATTCTAATTTACTAGTTTTTTTAAGTGAATTCCAATTACATTCTAACATAGAATCAAACGTATAATTTGAATTAATATCAAAAAGTTTAACATGTTCGAAACTTATTATATTATGTATTCCAATTCTATTTAATATATTGATAACATTTGATGAAAAAGCAGTTTTAAAATGTTTTATAGGACCTATCGCAATATATTTATTTAAGTCAGTAGGTTCAACTATAGATTCTATTTCTAAATTAGATTCTATTTCTAAAATAGATTCTATTTCTAAATTAGGTATATTAGGAGTTATATTATAATAATTTAAATTATTATTTGAAATAAAATATATTTTATTCATATTGATTATATATAATAATATTTTTAAGTTTATTAATTATATAAAGATTTACTATTATATAAATTAATGAAACACATATTAATTGTAGGAAGTGGCGCTAGAGAATGTATGATAATTAAAAAATTACTTCATGATAGTAAATTTACTATTAAAATAACATGTATAGGTTCTAATAAAAACCCTTATATTAATAAACATACTAAATTATATATATCAGATTTAAATACTCTAAATATAACAAATTTAATAAATATAATAGGTAACACTGATTATGCTATAATAGGTCATGAAAATCCCCTTAAACTTGGAATAAGTGATTTATTAGAATCGTATAATATTCCATGTATAGGACCTTTACAATTATATTCACAAATAGAAACAAGTAAAATATTTGCTAGAAGATTTATTGATGAGATAGGATTTAGTCAATATTCCCCAAATTATTTAATTGTTAAAAGTGGAAATAAAATATTAGATTTTTTAAAAAATTCATCTATAAAAAATTTAGTTATTAAAAAAGATGGATTACATGGAGGTAAAGGTGTATTAGTTCAAGGGATTGATTTTAATAATATAAATGAAATAGAAGATAGTTTTAAAAATATAGAGGAAAATATTTTAATAGAAGAAAAATTAGAGGGTGAAGAATTTTCATTAATGAGTATTTCAGATGGTAATGGAAATGTAGCCCATTTTCCACCAATTAAAGATTATAAACGTTTAAATAATAATGATTTAGGTTCAAATACAGGTAGTATGGGATGTTTAATTGATAAAAATAATACATTACCATTTTTAAATGACGATGATATAACATTGGGAAAAACTATTAATACTAAAGTTATACATAAACTGAATGAATTGGGTGAAAAACATAATTGTAAAATAGGTTATAGAGGTATACTTTATGGTAGTTATATAAAAACAAATGATGGAAAAATTTATATTATTGAATTTAATTCTAGATTTGGTGATCCAGAAGGTATTATAGCATTAAATGTATTAAAATCTAATTTTTTTAACATATGTAATAAAATAGTAAATGGTAGTTTATCTAATGATTTAGAATTTTATAAAAAATCAATGATAGGTATTTATTTGGTTCCTAAAACATATCCCAATAAATCAAATGATAAACATGATATTTATATATCTGATAATGTAAATAAATCACAATTAATATATGGTAATGTAGAAGAACACGATAATCATTTGTATTCATTATCATCTAGAAGTTTATTTTATTTTATAGAAGATGATGATTTAAGTATATGTTTCACCAAAATATATAATCAAATAAAAAATATAGTTGGTTACTTTCATTATCGAACAGATATTGGACAAAAATATATTAATAGTTATGATAGTGTTGGTGTTTCTATAGAAAGAGATTCATTTATAGTTAATATGAAATAATTTAGATTTACAAACTAATATTAATTCTACATTAATGTGTCCTAGTAAAGTACCAGTTATGACTATATTAGAACCAGAAAATGTAGCGTTATCAATAAAAAATATATTTAATTTAATGAATTAAAAAACTATTTAGGAGAACATAAATAATCTTCACCTGAAATTTTTTTTACTTTATAATTAATTTTTTTCATAAATTCTAAAAATTCTTTTTTCCTTTTAGGTCTATTCCATACCTCAATTAAAATTTTTGGTTTATTTTTTAATATTGTATTTAAAGCACCATTTAATACATTAATCTCATGCCCTTCTACATCTATTTTTATTATAGAAATATTTTTAAAATTATATTTATCTAATGTATTCATTTTAACATTATAAACATTATTCCAACTATTTATTTTTTTACTTCTTTCAGTACATACAGAAGAACCTCCTGTTGAATCACTACAAAATTTTATTGAACCTATTTTATTAGATAAAACAATATTATATACCTTTACATTTTTAATTTTATTTTTTTTTATACTTTCTTTTATATTTTCATATGCCCAAGGTTGTGGTTCAAATGAATATACTTTACCATTACCTTTTTTACTTATATCCGCTAATGCTAAAGTATGTGTTCCTATAAAAGCACCTATATCAATAACATTAGTATTAGGTAATGCATTATCATATAAAATATTTGAAATATTTTTTTCCCATGAACCATTTTTTAGATGTCGTCTAACAACCGCACTTCTTTTAGTTTTTGTTGTATTAGGAATATACATTTGTTTGATTGATTTAGGAAATTTAATATCTCTCCATACACTTTTTATTTTTTTAGATTTCATTATTATTTTAAAATATTTTAATTTATAATATCTTTTAAAATTTCGAAAGGAATAGGACCATGTTCTAAAATACGCTCATGAAAATCTTTAGAAGCACCAGAATATTTATTATTTTTTTTAAATTTTTTTTTTAAATCTAATATTATTTTTTCACCTATCTTATAAGATATAGCTTGACCTGGAATAGCAATATATCTATATAATTGTTGTTTTATTTTACTATCACTATCAAAACTAAATTTTTTATAAAAATTAAATGTTTTATCATAACTCCATCCATAATAATGAATTCCAGTATCTACAACTAATCTTAATGCTCTTATCATTTCCAAAATTAATTTACCATAATAACTTTCATATGTTTTATATTTTCCTAGACTTTCACAATATAATGCCCAACCTTCTTGATAAGCCTCATTACTATAAGCTTTTAAAAATAATGGTATTTTATCATTTTCATTAACATATGTAATTTGATAATGATGACCTGGATTTGCTTCATGTAATGTAAGAGATTCCATTTCAATCTTATTAAGTTCCTTTATATTTTTTAGATTCATATAAAATTTTCCATTTCGTTTATTTTCTATATCGCCTGGAATATAATATGCTTCTGTCGAATAATCTTCATTATAGGAAGGGACTGGTATTATACTACATTTTCCTTTTACATTATTATGAAATTGTGTTTTCATTATAGTTTTATTAATAGAAGATAATGTTTCTTTATAATTATCTATAACATCTTTTTTTGATTTAAATTTTAAATCTCTTCGTTTTGATAGATATTTATTAAACTCTTTAATATTGCCTTTAAATTCCATATTATTTTTTATTTTTATCATTAAATTATAAATGCGTTCAACTTCTTTTAATCCATAATTATGTATAGTTTCCACTTTTATATCGTTTAATGTTGTTGAAGACTTTATAAGATATTTATATTCACGAAATCCATTAGGAAGATGTATCATACCAATTGTATATCTAGAATGAAATAAATATTCGGTTTCTAGAAATTCTATTAATTTATTTATATTTGGTATAAATATAGATTCACAGACTTTATTAAAATCAAAATCTAATTTATATTTAATATTTTCATTTTTATAGGATTTAGTTTTAATTAATATCTTTAATTGTTCTATAAGTTTATAAGTTAATATTTTAGGTATAGTATATTTTTTTTTAATACCCAATTTCATATTAGTTATTATACTTTGTACTATTTCATCAAATATTTTAATTTTGTCTATAAAATCTATATAATCTTTTTTAGTTTCAAATATATATAATCCATTCCCAGTAGCCATTTCAATAATATGATTTATAATATTATCTAAATGATTTATAGGTGTTAAATTGAAATTAAATTTATAATAATCTAAATTTTCATGACATATATATATTAATGTTTTATCGTAAATTGTAGTACTTTTCTTTTTTTCTAATTTATTTAAATAGTTTGAATGAAGTTCTTTTTGTTGTTTAATATATGATTTACTTAAATTATTTTCTAATTTGTTTTTAATATTTTTATATTTAGGTAAATTTAAATAATCATTTATTGAAGGTGATATTAATATAGTATCGTGAAAATAATTATCATAAATTTTCATTAATATATTATTATAAATAATTTAAAAAGTTTTTATTTAAATATTATAATAGCATGGAAAAATTATATTATACATATGATGATATTAGTAATTTAATTAAAAATAATATCCAACAAATTAAAGTGTATGATCCAGATTATATTATTGCTATAGGTGGAGGTGGATTAATACCAGCAAGAATGTTACGTACATATTTAAATAAATCTATATATGTTATTACTGTTTCATTGTATGATGATGAAAATATGAAAGATAATATAGAAGTATTACAATGGATAGATTTAGATTTAAAAGATAAAAATATACTTATTGTAGATGAAATTGATGATACACGTAAAACTTTAAATTTTTGTATTAATCGTTTAAAGACAAAAAATAATGCAAATAATATTAGTGTATTTGTTTTACAAAATAAATTAAAAAATAAAGTTAATCAATTAGATAAAACTATAAATTATCATGCTTGTGAAAATATTGAAGATAAATGGGTTGTTTATCCATGGGATTAAATTTATAAATTTTAATTGAATTTTAATTAAATTTCAATTAAATTTAAATTAAATTTGTTTAATAATTATATAATATGTTAAAGTTAGTAGAACTACCTAATCCTAAACAATTTAGGAAAACACCATCAGGATATTCATATAATGAACCAGATATTAATATAAAATGTAATTTTAAAGGTTCAGAACCAAGTCCTAAAGGGTTTGGTTTATGTGCGCGTATGGTATTAGAAGGCGATAGAGCAAAAGGAACTGATGGTAATATTTGGGTAAAAAAAGGTGGACGTTGGGTAAAAAATATGCGTTTAGATAGGTTCCAGCAACGTCCATCTAAAACTAAAAAAACGTCAGTTATAGATAATATTGTCCCAAAAGTAAAAGTTAAATCTAAAGCTAAAGTTAAACCTAAATCTAAAGTTAAAGTTAAACCTAAATCTAAAGTTAAAAAACAAACAATAGTAGAATCTAAATATTCTAGTATGGCAGAATGGAGAAAAACATCCCCAATTGCTAAAAAATTTAATAAAATGGTTTTAAAAGCTAATAAAGATGGTGAATGGGATTACAAACTTGCTGAACAATATAATTTAGAAGAAAAAAAACAATACGCTATATTCGATAAAAAAAATAATGTTGGTAAGAAAACAAAAAAACTTACTAAATCAGAAGCATTAAAAATACATAATGAAATATATAAAATATGGGATAAAGTTTCAAAAAAAAGTATGAAATTACATGGATTTAAAGAATATTTTATACCAAATCCACAATTCCATAATATTTCTAAACCAAAATCGTTTAAACATAATATAAAAACAACTAATGATAATGGTTTCTCATTAGAGTGTGATTGTGGCCTTAATACTGGAGATAAATATTTATATTATGAATCATGTATGACTAAATCACTCCCAAAAGAATGTAATAAATATATTAAAATTCTTAAGAAAGATTTAACCAATATAAAAAAAGCACACGAACTATCAATAAAAACAAAGAAAACACAAGTTAAACCTAAAAAAGATTGCCCTAAAGGCAAAGTTATAAATCCAAAAACAGGTAGATGTATTAAAGAATTAAAAAAAATAGATACATTACTTACAAAAGCAAATATTAAATTTTCTAAAGTTATTTCTTCAAAGTTGTTACAAAAAGGATTATGGGATGTTAAAAAAGATGGTGTCATGTTGGCACATACATTTAAAGATCCTAAAACAGGAAAAATAAAAAATCCACCTAAAGGATTTTCTAAAGCGCCTATAGGATGGTATGTTTCTGAAAAATATGATGGATATAGAGCTATTTGGAATGGTCAACAATTTGTATCTAGAAATGGTAATATATTTGTTACACCACAATGGTTTAAAGATTGGTTTCCAAATGATGAAGCTCTAGATGGTGAATTATTTATAGGTCGTGAGTCATTTGAAAAACATGGTATTTTACGTAAAAAAGTTGCTAATGATAATGATTGGAGAAAGGCAAATATAAAATTTCAAATATTCGATTCTCCAACAATAAAAGGTGATTTTGAACAAAGACAAGCAAAAATTAAAAAAATAATAGATACAAGTTGTAAAAAAAAGGGTGTTGGTAAATGTCCTTTAAATTATACTAAACAAACGAAAATAAAATCTGAAAAGCAACTATATTCTACATTTGACAAATTAACTAAAAAAGGTGCTGAAGGTGTTATGATAAGATCTCCACATAGTCCATATGAAACAAAAAGAAGTAGTCATTTATTAAAAGTAAAACAATTATTTGATGATGAATGTAAAATAATTGGATTTAAAAAAGGAACTGGAAAATACACTGGTATGTTAGGAGCATTTAAATGTCAGATGGTTAAAAATTCAAATATCGTATTTACAATATCTGGTATGAACGATCAAATTAGACAAAATTATTTAAAAACACATCCTATAGGAACAAAAATAACTTTTACATATATGGGTTTATCATCTAATGGTATACCAAGACATCCTAATTATTTACGGAAATATAGGAATTGAGTTTCCACAATTCCCAATTAGTGATACTCCTATAATTATAAATATAATTCCTATAATTCCTAGCATATTAATTGGCGACCCTAAGAAAATATATGATAAAATTAATGAAAATACACATGTTGTACTTATTAATGCAACTGTATAACCAATATTTTTAGATATTTGGAAAGTATATGTTATTATACATAATGCTATGAATCCAAATATTCCTGATAATAATATAGCATATCTTGTTTTATCAAATTTAATTTTTAATATATCTTTAATTGTGTGATTACCTAATAAAAATTTAAATGGTTTATAACTTAAATAAAATAATAAACAAAGTACACAAATAAAATATATTATCCCATGACTCCAAAATATATATTCAAAATTAGAAATACCTTTTTCTGATGAATACTTAGATAATATATCCGAAATACTTAATAGTAATGACGCTAATAAAGAATAAAATATATACATATTATTTTAAAATATTTTAAAAATATAAAAATATAAAATTATAAAGAATAAAATATATACATATTATTTAAAAATATTTAAAAATATTTTTTTTAATTAATTAAAAATGGAAAAATATATTGAATTATTACAAACATTATTGAATATAGGTGCTCATTATATTATATTCTATGTTATACTAGTTTTTAATGAAAATTTTCAAAAAATTAATATGGCAAAACAATTATATATAGTTAAGAATATTGTAAAATCTTGGATATTATTATATATAGCGATATATGCTTCGTTTGATTTATATAACTTTATATTAACAAAACATATTGATATGAATCAAATATATCATTATGCTTGTAATTATGTTTCAAATGATATATTAGCACTTGTATTAGTACCTAATTTACCATATACAACAAGAATACATCATATGATAACAAGTTTATTCCTTTTATATACATTAAATATAGATTATAATGATATAACAAATGTGGGACAATTTCTATTTATATATACTTTATTCTCAAGTTACACATTTTTAGTAAATTTCTATTTAGGTATACGTTTTTTAAAACATGAAAAAAATAAGTATTTAAATGAAATAATAGAATATAGTCGCATATATGCTTATTACATATATAAATATAGTTGTTTTTTAAATTGGACGATACATATAGTTTTTTTAAGTTATAGAGCGTATTTAGGAGTATTTAATTTACATTATTTAATTTATTCTGGATTATTATTTTTTATAATAAAAGACGACATAATATTAATGAGTTGGTTATCAAATTAGGGTATCAATTCTTAACTATCAAATATTCAATTTCATTATCAATTTCTTTTGTAGATGGTTGTGGAAAATTAATAATAATACCATAATCTAATTTAATATTATCTTTATTTAAAATATTAAAATATTTTTTAATTTGTGCTAATTCTTGTGGTTGAATTTTTCTTGAAATTGCTTTTAGTTCTAAGATTATATTATGATCATGAATAAATATATCTATTCGTAATGATTCTAAATGATGTAATTTATTGTGCGAATCTTCATATTTAACTACAATATTCATTTCTGTATCAATATTTAAATTATGACATCCTAATTCATATACTAATGCTTTATGATATATTCGTTCTGTATGCCCTACACCTAATTGTAAATAAACTTTTTTAGACGCATTAATTAGCAAATCATTAATTGACATTTATTTATTAATTTTTAATTATTAATTTTATTCAATTTTTATTAAAATATATAATTAATAATATATGTTTGGATATTTGTCAGAAATGTATCATAAATATATGAATAAAAAAGAAGAATTTTATTATTTATCTTTAATAAAAGAAGATGATGGTTCATTTAGTATTCATGGTTTATGGCCACAAGATTCTTTAAATTCATATCCGAGTTTTTGTAGATCTGTTAATTTTAATTTAGATAAATTAGAACCGATAATAGTTCAACTTAATAATTATTGGTATTCAAATAAAGGAAGTAATGATACATTTTGGAAACACGAATATGAAAAACATGGATCATGTATGTTTGATTCAATGAATGAATTTAATTATTTTAATAAAACTATAGAATTATATAAATATGCTTTAATTAATAATATTATTAAAAAATATAGCGATAAATATCCAAATGATAAAAAATTACTAATACCTTTAGATTTAGACTTTAATTTTATCTAAAAAATCAATACATTGATCTATATCAAATCTTTTTTCATGATTAAATTCTATCATATTTTTAATTAATGATAATATTTTGCTATTATTAAGATTTAATATTTTATATAAATCTTCAAAAACACGCCCTAAACTATATATATCAAATTTATAAATATTATTTTTTAAATATTTAATGGTATTCATAGTATATTCTTTATTTTTGTATAATCTATAATATTTTTTTAAATTATTTATATATTCTTTATCATCGGTATCAACTATTTTAGAAATAGAATATCTTTCAGACACTCCTACAGTCATGTCATACACTAATTCTGATATAGAATCTTTGTGTATTAAATCTTTAATAGTATTATTTATATCTTTGTATGTAATTTTAGATTTTAATATATCGTTATCTTCATCATATATAGCTTCGGAAAATAAATAATAATCTGGACTTCTATATCCTTGACTAATAACTAATTCATGTATATTTTTATAAATATTATTAATAATTTGACTACCACCATAATCAATTAATATTGGATTATTATTTTTTATTAATAAATTCTCTATTTTTATATCACCTAAAACAATTTTTTTATTTTTTAAATATTTTAAACTTTTTAGCAAATGACTAATAAAAATTGTAAAATTATTATTATTTTTTAAATATAGTTTATATTTTTCATTTAGAATTTGAGTACCACAATATGGCATTAATAAAGATATATATTCTTTATTTTTTTTTTGAAATCTAGCGCCAGGACGTGATTCAATTATATTTTTAGGTATTTCATTTTGTTTAATTATTTTTATATCTTCTATTAAACAAAAATGATTTTTAACATTTTTAATATTTTTTAATTTTTTAGATATTTTAAATTCATTATTATAATTTTTTTTTTTTTTTTTTTTTTTTTTTTAATTT